>Ga0207127_10038_pt1 | contig 30441 bp, 33 predicted proteins | sample Alteio_BWMinHeat_17_FD_153574 | JGI IMG/M metagenome (GOLD analysis project Ga0207127, IMG submission 153574) | Enriched cells from forest soil in Barre Woods Harvard Forest LTER site, Petersham, Massachusetts, United States -... | ecosystem: Environmental > Terrestrial > Soil > Temperate forest >...
TTGCTGGATCGCGCGATTTCCACGGCGGGAAGTTATCAGGTCTCGGTGACGCCCAGCACGGCCTTCAACTACGCCATGGAGATTGTCGCATTCAAGGGCGCCTCTTCTTCTCCCGCTCCTGCGCCGTCACCTGCGCCCGCTCCGCTCTTGATTTCCACGACAGCTATGCCCCCCGGAACGGTCGGGACGGCGTACTCGGCGAATCTAGCGGCTACAGGAGGAGTTTCGCCCTACACATGGTCGGCCAGCGGCCTTCCCGGAGGTCTCTCGATCAGCACGAGCGGCACGATCAGCGGCACACCGACCACCGCAGGAACGCAAATGGCTTCGCTGACCGTGAAAGACTCGAGCGGCACGACTGCATCGTCCTCGTTCTCGCTGACCGTCGCCAGCGCCAGCAGCAGTTCCGGACTGCCTCCCAGGCCCGCCACCACCTTCAGCCTCTTGCATTTTGGCAACGCTGGATTTGGCGGCGACGACACCAACGTCTTTCAGACGGCTCTCAACTACACGGCCGCGAATGGCGAAGCTCTGGAGATCCCGGCGGGGAGCTATAACGTCTCCCCAATCTTTTTGCCGGCTAACACCTATCTCCTCGTGGATGCGAGTGTGACCGTCACGGCCAATTCCGGGTACGGCATAAGCGACCATCTGCTTAACGCCAACGCGCAGAACATCACCATCATCGGCGCGGGAGCAACGACATCGATATTCCACATGCTCAAGGGGCAATACACCAGCGGCGAATGGCGGCATTGTCTGGATATCGAGAACGCCAGCAACGTTACCGTCAGCGGAATCTCCTGCAACGATTCCGGCGGCGACGGCGCTTACGTGCGCGCCAGCACCAATGTCACGATTGAAGACTCAATCTTCAACAACAATCGCAGGCAAGGCTCCAGCATCACCGGCCAGGTGAATCACCTCTATTACCTGCGCGACCACTTCACCAACACCGTTGGCACGGCGCCGCAGAGCGGCATTGATATCGAGCCGAACGCGCCGGGCGACTTCCTGCTCGACGTCAATATCGACGACTGCTATACGGACGCGAACGCCGGCGACGGACTCCTGATCAGCCTTTGGCTGATGACTTCGGCTTCGCAGCCGGTCGGAGTGACGGTGCTGCGCCATCACTCGACGGGCAACCAGCGTTACGGCTATGTGGGCATCAATAACGATCCGTCGAACGCGCCGGGCGCAATCCTGATCCAGGATTCTTTCAGCGATCAAAGCGGAAGCTACGGCGCGGCAGGGCGCTTCTATTCAGCCAACGGCGCCAGCCTCACGTTCCGGAACCTCACAGTCACGAACCCGCACGTCAACGGGCCGGATCCGTCCTATGGAGACAGCGCGGCCGTCGAGATCATACGCGGTGGCGGAGGCACGGTGCCGCTCGGCAACGTCCATTTCCTTAACATCAATATTGCGGCGACCAACGGAAGGGTAGACCACTACTTCAATTTCCAGGACTACTCGAACGTGGGGTTTACGAATGTGCAGTTCGTTCCGGGAACGCTGAGCGGAGCGACTCAGATCCCACCGAACGGACTGATGCAGGGGCAAGGGTACAGTTCGATTCCGTAAAGCCCGAGTTAATAGTCGAGAGTCAAGAGTCGACAGCGAGGAAATGAATCGGGCTTCCGCGCCTGGTGCGGAAGCCCGATTGCATACAATTCGTTCGAGAGCGGCCCCCGCCGACGGCTTAGTCTGAGGCCACGCTCTTGGTATATTTGTGCAAAATCATCCCGGTGGTTTGCCCGCCGTAAACGTTGCCCTTCGCATCCGCCGCTATGCCTTCGATTCCGGCGTTGTTGTTGGCGTTGGGGTCCGGCTCGACGAACGGAATCATGGCCGTCACCTTGCCGTCCTTAGCGCTGCCAATGTAGATGCCTCTCTTGAATCCCGGATTTTGCTTGGCATTTGACTGCGAATCGGCAACGTAGATGACATCCTTCTTATCGACGTAAACGCCGCTCGGGCGGCCGAACTGTTTCCATTGATCGATGAACTTGCCGTCCTGATCGAACACCTGGATTCGATTATTCCCGCGGTCGGCCACAAAGATCCGTCCTCGCGAATCGATGGAGATGCTGTGCGGCGTGATGAACTCGCCGGGGCCGGATCCATTCTTGCCCCAGGCCTTGATGAACTTCCCGTCCTTCGAGAATTTCACAACGCGCCCGTTGCTCATGGGATCATGCCCGTCGCTGATGAAAATATCCCCGTTCGGCGCGACCACTACGTCGGTCGGTCCGTTGAACACATCGGGACCTTCCCCTGCGACGCCCGGCTTTCCTAACGTCATCAAAACTTTTCCATCCGGGCTAAACTTGAAGACCTGATGGCCCTTGCCATCTTTCCCTTGCGCATCCGTGATCCAAATGCTTCCGTCGGGCGCTATGGTCATGCCGTGAGGTTGTACGAACATGTCCTTGCCAAAGCTCTTGAGCAGCTTGCCCGAAGCGTCAAACTCGAGGATGGGCGGCTGAGCCCGATGGAACGCCCAGATGTTCCCTTTCGCGTCGGAATCGACCGAGATCACCGCGCCCCATTTGATGTCCGGTGGGAGCGTCGGCCAGCCTTCGACGACGTGGTAAGGATTGCTTTGCGCCCGCCCGACCGCGGAGACGATCAACATCGCCATCAGCGCAACCATGCGCGCGGATCTGACTTGCCCGAGGTGTGACATCGGATTACCTCCTTATCGCAGATGCGGCTTCCGGTGCGCGCAAGGATATCACTTCCCTGCCCGATAGGCGTACAATCGCACGAATGGCGCGCTGCAACTTAGCGGCGTAAATCTGGAGGCAGACACATGAAGACACGAGCGGGAAAAGTCCTGGCCATCGCGGTCCTGTTTGTCGCTGCGCCTCTGGCGATCGGCTTGGCGCGAGCCGCAGGAGACGAAGCGCGCAATTCCGGCAATCCTCAGGACGACGCGGCCATCCGGCAGGTGGTGGCCGGCTTTAGCAACGGCTGGAACACCCACGATGCGCACGCAATGTGCTCCTCGCTCGCCGACGACGTGCAGTGGGTGAGCTGGCGGGGCGATGTTTCGCATAGCCGCAAGCAGGTGGAGGACGACCACGCCACGCTTTTCGCGGGGCTCTACAAGAATTCGCACCGCACCGATGCCGTGAAGGCCATTCGCTATCTGACGCCCGAATTGGCTTCCGTGGATAACTACTGGAGCATGACCGGCGCTAAAATGCGGGACGGCTCCGATTGGCCGTACCGGGCAGGCTACGTTAACTTCCTGATGGCCAAGCGCGACGGCCGCTGGGTGATCATCGTCTCGCACACTGCCGATTTCAACGCCAAAGCGCCCGACGCTTCACACTAAGAATTCTTCTTATACCAACAGCACAACGCCTGAAGCTTTTAGGAAGGTCCGCTGAGGCTGGAGCACAAGCGCGGATCGTTTTTCTTGGCTGCCTTCTGGATCAGCTTGCGCGCCTTTTCCTCATCGTGGGGCACCCCTTTGCCGTTTGCGTATAAATAGCCCATCGCAGCTATGGCTGACGGACATCCCGTGTCTGCTGCTTCGCCGATCCAGTGCGCTGCGTCATCGTCGCTTCGCTCCACTCCAAGGCCCCGCAGATAGAGCGTCCCCAAATTGAATTGCGCGCGAGCGAAACCGGAAACCGCGGCTCGCAGGTACCACTTCGCGGCTTCACCCGGATCCGGAGTCCCGCTGCTGCCGGTTTCGTACAAATACGCCAAATCGGTCTGAGCAACCGGGTCCCCTCGATCCGCGGCCATGTGATACCAACGCATGGCTTGATCGACGTCCCTATCCACACCTTGCCCGAATTCGAATGCTAGTCCCATCCGAAGCTGTGCGTTGGTATCCCCTGCAAGAGCCTTCTTGCCCAAGTCTGCCAACTGGCCGTTGACCTTCTCGGGAAGCGGCGCGGGATTGAAAATTTGGGCGGATGCGGAGACCGACAGCACTGCTGCCAAGCCGAGCATGCACAAGCCGATGTTGAACCTGTTCATATTCTTTCAGCTTTCTGTGGCGACCGAGCTATCAGCCAAAAACCCCGACCCGGAGCATAGAAGTGCACTCCCCGGACGGAGGAATCCCGGCGCTCCCTATGAGGAAAATAGATTCACACAGTTGTAATGTTGCAGCAACATGGTGTTCACTCGGCATTAACATTCGAAACGCGTTCCGAACCGAGCGGTCACACTTCCCTACCGGACGCGTCCCAACCTTATTGCTGCAAAACGTCGCCTGCTTGTTGGATGTAGCGATCCGCGGATCGGACGGGGCCGCACAGTTAATGACACACGTTTGGAATGAAGCTCGTAAGCATGTCAGCGAGAAATGCCCGCCAGCTACAGCTTTGCAGCGACGGGAATTCATGCTTTTTGGGGAGACTTACGTTGGGAAGCGGCACTGCCGGGATTGATCCGTGGCCAGGAAGGCGAAATCTACAACGGCTATTTTGGCGCGAGGCTCAGTCGAGTCTTCCGGCCGAAGCGAGCCCTCGCTCACGGAGGTGCGTCGTCCAGGTATCTGGAGATTTGCGGACGGACGAGCCGAGCCAGGGCGCCATCTCGGGGCGCCCTGGATTCGGCAAGATCCTCTAATTCAATTCCTACTTCTCCCGAAGTGGCGACCAGCGGAAGCCGGCGGCGACTGTGGGTTGGTAATACTCGCGTTGAATCATGTATTGCTGGCTGCCCTGGTAGAACCCGAAGACTCCGTTGTTGAGATCAAGTCCGTACGCCACAAAGGTCAGCCCGTGTGTCAGCCGGATGCTACCCTGCGCATCCAACTGAATGTGCGGATAGAAGTTGATGTCGCTCAGCGGTCCGCTCACTCCACCCGGCAGGCCGTCCGTAAATTGGTATTGATAGATGCTGGCGCCGTTGTAAGAGAGCCCTACGCGAAGCGAGACGCGGCCACGGTCGTAAGTCGGGCTCACGTTGAAGGCGTTTGGCGATGTGCGCGCAAGCCTTGGGTGGTCGGACCGCCCCGACAAACCGTAGGCTCGCGAGTTGGCATATCCGTAGTTTGCAGAAATTCCCAGCCCCGCCCACGCTCCCGGAAGAAATCCAAGATGCTGGATGTAGTTGGCCTCGAATCCCTGGATCCACGCGTGGCCCGCATTCAGCGGTTCGCTCACCAGCCACTGGCCCGTAAACTGCTGCGGGACTCCCGGTGGAAGATAGTTCTGCAAGACGGTGTTGCTAACCACGATGGGGCTGGTCAGGTATTTGTAAAAATATCCGACGGAAATCTCGCCGAAGGGATTCATGTAGTGCTCGAACAGAAGATCAACGTCGTCACCCACCTCAGCCTTGAGGCCCGGATTGCCCAAGCTGACCTGCTGCCGATTCGCTCCGTTCCCCGTGGTGGTCCAGCTCTCCGCTTGCGCCAGTTGATCGTAGTCGGGCCGCGAAATACCTCGCCCGTAGATCAGCCGGATAACCGTGCTTGGCGTGATGGCGTAACGCAGCGAAGCGCTGGGTAGAACGTCCAGGTAGGACCCGTTATTCCTGGCCGGGGTAATGCAAGGAGCCGAGGAACTGCACCCAGGATCGGTCGTATTGAATGCGAAATTGCTTACGTTATCGCTGGTGTTCTCGAAGCGGACCCCTGTCACCAGCGTGAGGTGGTTTGAGAAATCAATCGTATTCATCAGGTATCCGGCGCCGACCTTCTCCACCAGATTGAACTGCTGGCCATCAAAACCTTGCGTGCTGGTGGAGGTAAACAGGTTTGAGTTCGCGTTGGCGTAGGCAATCACATCTTCGTAATTGGCGTTGTACCCCAGATTGTAATTCCCGCCGTTGTAGTAGTTGGTATTGGTCAATCGGTTGGAAAACTGGTTGAGCACGGGCCCCACCCCGTTCGCGAACATCGTTGCGTTGGGAGTGAGCGTCACCACATAACCTTCGTCATACTTGTGGTTGTTCCTGAATTTTCCGCCAAACTCGAAGGTCGCGGAATGCGGACCGAGGTGATAACGCTTGGCCATGGCCGCGCCGGCCTGCAGGTTCAGTTGCTCGGAGGGCCCCAAATCTCTTTGAATATCGTTGAGGGAGAGATTCGCGGGATCGTAACCCTCGGTAAAGCACGCCGCTGTCCATTTCGGCAGATATTGATTGGAGGTATTCAGCGGATCGTATTGGCATTGGCTCGACGCGAGCGTGGAATGGAAAATCGCGGTTGAGGCGGGCGAATTGCCGTAGCGAGATCGACCTACGGAAATGTTCCACAAAAACATTGTTGTCGTCAGGTCATGCGTGCCGCCGAGCGCGATGCTGCCGACGGAAATATCGGGATTCCGAAGCTGTGTGTTGAAAGTTGGCGCGCCCGTGCACGCCGTGGTGGTCGTGCCGGTGCTGTCGGTAGCGCAGCCGACGTTGCCCGAGTTCAGTACCTGGATGCCGGGCGTATTGTCCGTGAGCGAATAGGCCCAGCGATCGCCGTAATTGTGGAAGTCCGAATAGAGCCCGCGAATATAGATATCCGAGTCTTGCCCCACTCGATAGTCGGCGCTGCCGGCCAGTCCATAGCGCGTCCGGAAGTAACGATACTCGCGGATGTCCATTCCGTCTTTCCAACTCGCTGTGGCGCCGTTCGCCAACGTGGCCACGTCGGGAACAGGTTCGATGTCATCGATGCCGCGGCCATTCCAATCGTACGAGCCCCCCACCAGGATGCCGAATTTCTTGCTCGCTCCGAACCTCTTGCCAACCGTGGCTTCGTCTTCCGTGAGCCCGCGCCCGTTAACGATGGGCGTGTAGCCGCCCATGCTGCTGATCGAGATCGAGGGGCGATTGGTTGCCGTCTTGGTGACCAGGTTCAGCGAACCGCCGATGCCATCTCCGTCCATATTCGCTTGCAGCGTCTTGTTTACTTGAACCGCCTCCACGATGTCCGCCGGGACTGCGTCAAACTTGACCTGTCGGACTCCCGGCTCCGGCGAAGGAAGATTCACTCCGTCCACCGTGGCATTGGTCAGTCGCGGCTCGGTTCCTCGAATCTGCACGTACTTTCCCTCACCCTCGTCGCGTTCCAGCGTCACGCTCGGCAACCGGCCCAATGCGTCGGCCATATTGGCGTTGGGCAAGCTCCGAATCACTCCCGCCGGGAGCACCTCGACGAGATTCTCCGAACTCAACCCCACATTCACCGCCTCGACTTCTGCCGCGGCTCGCTCGCCCGTGACGAGCACGGTTTCATTTTTCGATTGAACTTGCATCTCCGCGTCGACATTCACTCTCTGCCCCGCGGCCACGTCCACCGTCTTTTCAAATTTGCCAAAGCCGACGTACGTAATCGTGACCGTGTAACTGCCCGGGTTGAGATCACTAATGGAAAATTGCCCTTGCTCGTCGGAAACGACATTCACGTCTTGCGCCGCTAGCGAAACCTGTGCCCCCTTGAGGACAGCCTTGGTATTGTCGGTTACGGTTCCTGCAATCGTGCCCTTTTGTCCTTGCGCTCTAACCGCCGTTGGCAAAAGCCAGCTAACTACCACGGCTAGCAATAGTGCGAGACGAGATACACGTGTCATTGAGCCTCCACCCCTTTCCTCCGTTTGGTGCGACCTGCGCGGCAACATTGGCTGCCGCATATGAACGCCAAATTAACCGCGCGTTAAATCGCGGCAAAGCACTTGAGGAAAATACTGAAGATCAGCCCAACATTGTTTTAACTATGGTGTAACCTGTAATGCGGCCGAGGCGGCTAAAAGGAGATCCCCTCTTTGTGAAAACCACATCGAGAATTGCAACCCTCTGCGTCTTCCTCACGCTGGTGTTGGTTCCCTATGCGCACGGCCAGGGAGTGCGCACGATTTTTCTGGTGCGCCATGCGGACAAGGTTTCCGATGCGCCCGATGCGCTGCTGAGCGACGCGGGTCACCGGCGCGCCGAATGCCTCGCGAAGATGCTCGCCGATGCCGATATTCAGCAGATTTACACCTCCGATTTGCAGCGTACCCAGCAAACCGCCGCGCCCTTGGCTCGACAGCGGCAATTAAAGCCGGTGGCAATCCCACTGAGCAAACCTGATGACTTGATCGAGGCGATTAAGTCAGGGAAGGCTAGTAATGTGCTGGTGGTGTGGCATGGGGCCACTCTTCCGCGAGTTCTGCACGCGCTTGGCGCGCCGGAGGTTTCCCCGATTGCCGACCCGGAGTATGACCGCTTCTTTATCCTCACTTTGCCTCAAAATAAGGAACATTCCACGGTCGGTTTCACCGTCTTGCGTTATTGCGACCGCGAGGAATAACTAGACTTGACTGATGCTGCGAGGTCCAGGCCTGACTCTTTCGAGTACGCAGCCTTAACTAACTAGCCATGCGCCACTTCGACATGAAGAGCGATTGGGATGTGCGCGCCGGGGGAGACGCCCACAAGGCCATCGCCTGCGACGATGCGGACAACGAAGCCGCCTTCCGGGCCTCCGGCGAGCGGGATATCCCTCTGGTGCTGGACGGCGTCACCAAAATTCTCCAAGGACGCGAAAGTGCTCTCGAGATCGGCTGCGGAACGGGCCGTCTTCTGGAACCGCTGGCCCGCCACTTCGACCAGGTGTTTGGCGTGGACGTTTCGGGCGAAATGGTTCGCCGAGGGCGCGAGCGGCTCGCCCATCTGCCGCAGGTGCACTTCCTCGAAATCGATGGGCAGGGAAAATTGCCTTTCCCGGACGAGAGCTTCAACTTTTGTTTCAGTTACATCACCTTTCATCACATCCCCATAAAATCGGTGGTTCGTCGCTATCTCGACGAAAGCCATCGCGTCCTGAAAGCGGCGGGTGTCGCCCGCTGGCACTTCTTCGGGCGTCCCGCGGGCATCCTCGCTTCCATCCGCGAAGCTGTCACGCACAAAGACACATGGCGGGGCTGCAAGTTCACTCTCTCCGAGATCACCGCCGGTATTCGAGCGGCGGGATTTGAAATTGTCGATGCGCATTACCTGCCGGCAAAATCCTGGCGCCTCTTCGGCAAGACACCTCCGGATGTCATCTGGATCACCGCGCGGAAGCCGCGCGCGGCGCGGGTTGCGCTCTCCGGCTCAAAGTAAGGCGCGAAATTATCTTTTACGGCCTGCGCTCGCCTTCGCATGCGCTGGTTTGACGCTCCCCGGTGATTCCGCTAAGATGACTTCGCGGGGTGGAGCAGTCTGGTAGCTCGTCGGGCTCATAACCCGAAGGTCGCACGTTCAAATCGTGCCCCCGCAACCACGGGCGCTGCGAGGCTAAACCTCAAAGCGCCCTTTTTTCTTCTAGTTGCAAAGAACACGATGTTTACCTCCGAGTTCAGTTAACTGCCGCGTTACTGGTTTTGTTCCCAGTTGGGAACAAATTAGGAACAAAACCTCCGCAGATGGCTTCTTCCACGGTCAACGCAGCTTCGCGCTCGCTCTCCTCAGAGATGTGGGTATACACGTCGGCAGTCGTGCTGATGTTCGAATGTCCCAACAGTTTCTGAGTGAGTTTGAGATTGCCCGCTCGTTCGTTAAGAATGCTCGCAGCCGAGTGCCGGAAGGTATGAAATCCAGATTCTCCCGGAGTGCGAGCAATTCTCAGCCTGTCCAGAATTGGATAGAGCACATCTTTGCGGACTACGTCTGGATGAAGAGGCGAACCCTCTTTGGTACAAAAGACGAAGTCCTCTGGGGCTTTGTGGGCTGTCTGCTGAAAGTGTGCGGCGAGCACTTCGGTGAGCACATTCCCGAGACAGGATGATCATGATCGTGGATCAGAGGGATCGTCGAAGCGATAGCCAAACCAGGGCTCGGTAAGGATGTATTGAGGGTTCTCTGGATCGCTCTCGATTTTCTTGCGGAGCATTCTGACGTAAGAACGCAAGTACTCGAGTTCGCCGCCATATTCAGGACCCCAGATCGAACGCAGAAGCTTAACGTGGGGCAGGGGAAAGCCACAATTTTTCATCATGAACGCCAGAAGATCAAATTCTCTTGGCGAGAGATGGACTTCCTCATCGCCGCGCCAGAAAAGGCGCCTCTCGAAATCGATTTTCAAGTCTCCAATTTCGAGAATCTTGGGCTCAGCTGCGGCCTGAAGGCTGGTCCGCCGAAGAACAGCTCGAAGGCGCGCCGTCAGTTCACGCAGCTTAAAGGGCTTGGTGACGTAATCATCCGCTCCTGCTTCCAGACCTCGGACTTTGTCATCGTCAAAGTCTCTGACGGTGATCATGACGATGCCGGCGTGGGGCGAGGTGCCTCGAATTCGACGACAGGCGTCAATGCCTCCAATGCCGGGCATATTAATGTCCAGCAAAACCAGATCAAACGGATGTCCCTGGATTGTCGTTAGAGCTTCTTCGCCGTTAGGGGCTTCTGCAACAGCAAAGCCGCTCGCGGTCAAAGAGGTTCGTAGCGTTTTACGCAACGAAGCTTCATCATCTACGATTAGGACGCTATTTTGCAGCAACGACACGATTCGCCGCTCCCTTCCCCGCTGGTATTCTTAGGGAGAATGTAACATTCCCGCTCTGCCGGCTCTGAATTTCCAAGTCAAGCGCGCCGCCGTGAGCGATGGCGATTTTTCGCGCGACGTGGAGTCCCAGGCCGGAACCCGACGTAGTGCGACTGGCGTCCGCCCCACGATAGAACCTCTCAAAAATCCTGCTTCGTTCACTATAGGGGATGGAACTGCCAGTATTGGAAACCCTAACGGCCGCAGAGTCGCCTTGCCGTTCGATGACAATCGTTACCGTGGAACCCGGTACGGAATACTTGCAGGCGTTCTCGAGTAATTGAGCGAGCGCGATTCGGAGCAAGTGGGGGTCGGCCAGCACCTCGACGCGTTCGTGAAGCTTTTCGAGAAGAATTTGACGGTCCGGTGAGCTCTCTGAATATTGCCCGGCAATTTGCGCCGCCAGCGATTGCAGGTCGATCAATTCCGCACGCGGCTGGATCTCTTCGCGATCCAGGCGGGCAGTGCGAAGCAGTCGCGAGGTCAAGCTATTAAGCCGCACAGCCTCGCTTTCCACGGTCTCGGCCATGTCTTGCTGCACGGACCCGAGGGGCCCGGCCTCGCGGATGCCGCCCGCGGCAGCCAATATTGTGGCTAGAGGAGTCTTGAACTCGTGGGCGAGTGCGTCCAGCACCGCCGAGCGATACTCTTCGGCCTGCGTTGTAGCCGCGGCTGCGGTGGCCTTACGGAAGGCCTTCGTTCTTTCCACTAATGCAGCGGTGAGCGCGGCGAGCGAGCCAGTCGTTTCCTCGGGATCTTGAAGACCTTCAAATCCGATCGCTCCGGTCATCTTCGCGCTGCCGCTGAACCGAAGGCATCGCGCCGACAAGTGTGAAGCCGCATCGTTGAGATCGTGTCCGGTTATATAGGCTTCGCGCGTCTCGCGCGCCAACTCACGGCGCGAGGCGCCGACCATATGGATCTCTGCAGTTTCCGCGTCAAACGCACAAATGGCCGTCACTCCGAAAAACTGGCGAAATGGCTCAAGGAACTTCTCGGTCATCGTCGCCTCCGGCTCCAGTGCGAGAAGCTGCTGGGAAAGCTCATAGAGGCGATCAAGCCGGTCCTTCTGAAGCCAGGATGATTTGGCTTCCTGACGTTCCAGGGATACCAATCTGGTGATGACGAGGGCCGTAACAACAAATGCAACGAGTGCCAGAACGTTTTGAGGATTGTTCATGAATAGGGAAAACAGCGGTTGCGTGAAGAAAAAATCCAGGCAGCCGGCAGATAGAAGCGAAACGATAGCAGCCGAGCGGAAATCTCCTGTCAGGGACTGTACGACGACCAGAAGCATGTACAAGGGCATTGCCGAAGCCAAATCGATATGCACTTCAAAACATGTGAGCGTTAGCAGGGCCAGGCCAATGCTGCCGATGGCTGTGCGTTGGACTGTTTTTCCTAGTGTCTGGAGAGGCACTTCTTCTCTACCGGAGATGCTCATGACCTTAACACAGCGGAGATAAACGACGCATAAACAGCGCGTCTGGCAGACCGATCATCTTCGATCCCGCTTTACAACCAAGATCGCGCCAAAGTTGTGAAAAAGTCATAAAAAGCGCGTAGATACCGGCAAATCGATTTAACCGTTTTATGCCTTTTTCACAGCTCCTGCTCCATTCTCCATTTTGTTCACCGAAAATCTGCCGCACATTGTGCCGCAGATCTCTTGAGCCAAAAGGGGTGAGGCACAGTCATGAATCGAAATTCAATCGTAATAGTAGTAGCTTTCCTATTCGTTGCAAGCGCGCCGTTGCGGCTGCACGCAACTCCGCAGGACCAGCAGGCACTCCCGCGGGACTCGTCGGGCGAACCGCTAACACCAAAGGAGGTTCGCCAACTGGAAAAGACGGCCATTACGGCGGCCGATCACAGGCAAATGGCAGCCTACTATCAGTTCCAGGCTCAGCAATCGCAGAAAAAACTGGCAGACGCCGAAGAACTGCTGAAAAAGTGGTATCCCTTGGAACGCGCCTCGAAGGTGCCTGATCCCTACCCGCACTCAATCAGGCTTGTGAACGAGTACAGCGCGCAAGTGCAAAGGTATTCGCGCCTTGCAGAAGACCACGAATGGATGGCCGAAAAATACGACATCGCCCAAAGAGCCCTCAAAGGCGGTGGCAACGCAAACGACGCCGGTGCGGGCGGGAGCAGCGCGAAGCCGAGCGACGGGCGCGAGCGAAACGCTTTCACTCTGGGTCCTAAGAAGTAGATTCGGCGACCTAATCGAGTTGATCGGTCCGCGATGAGCGATGCCCATGGGTTCTGACAAGCGCGGATTCTGGCGATTGTGGCACACGGTGCAGTGGTGTGCCTTGGGGGCAGTAAGTGCATTACTGCTCACCTGGATTGCATTCCGGCTGCACTTCAGTTTCCTGACAGTTAGCTTTTGTTATCTGATTCTTTTGGTCGTGCAGTCGCTAGCGGGGGACTTTGCTTCATCAGCGTTCGTTTCTCTAATAGCGGTCGGCTGCCTTGATTACTTTTTCGTTGACCCACTCTTTTCGTTCCAGGTGAACAGTCCTGTCTATGTCTTTGGCCTTGGTTCATTCCTAATCACAGGTTTGGTCATCACTAGGTTGGTGACGCAGGTGCGGGCTAAAACTGAATTGTCCGTGCAGCATCGAGCAAAACTGCAGCGGCTCTACGAATTCGCTCAACGGCTTCTTAGTTTGGACCTCAACACGAAAAGCGAAACGCAGCTCCTCGAGCCTTTTTGTGGAGTCTTCGGGGTCAAGGCGGTCTGTTTGTTCGATGCCGCCGATGCTGAAGTTTACGTGTCCGGAGAGGCAGGCGATGACCTCGAAAAGAAAACAGGTCAAGCCTTCATTCAGGGAAAGGACTACGAGGACTCCCAGAAGAAGTTTGCGGCACGATGCATCCGAGCGGGCGGTCGGACGCTCGGAGCAATTGGGTTTGAGGGCTTGGACGATGCCGATCTCATGGCAGGGCCGCTGGCTACGCTTGCAGCTGCCCATCTGGAGAGAACGCGCTACTTCATTCATGCGGGCAAGGCAGCGGCCGCAGTTCAGACAGAGTCGTATCGGACAGTCATTCTGGACGCGCTCGCCCACGAGTTCAAAACGCCTCTTTCGACCATTCTCACTGCCGCCGGCGCTCTTCGCGAGGCACCATCGCTAGGTCCGCAACACCACGAGATGACAGAAATCGTGGAATCAGAGGCCGCGCGTCTTAGCCGCCTTACTTCCCGTCTGATCCGGACGGCGCGACTAGAACGAGAAGAGATCAGACCGTGGATCGAACTGATTGATGTTTCCGCCGTGGTTGCAGACACCGTGGACCAATACGCTAGATTGTCGGCGGCTCGGCGCATTGCCGTCGTTAAAGAGTGCGATTCCAGCGAAGTGATGGCCGATCCCGAACTCCTGAGGCTCGCGGTAAGCCAGCTCCTGGATAATGCCTGCAAGTATTCCAGTCCTGACACAACCGTAACCCTGAGCATTGCGCGAGAACATGGCGAAATCGTGGTGCGTGTTCTAAGCAACGGAAACCCCGTCCCGGTAGCAGAAAGAAGCCGAATTTTTGAGCGGTTCTACAGGGGCGTAGATGGGAGACGTGTGGGACCCGGTTCAGGGCTCGGCTTGTTCGTAGCTCGCAAGATCGTTCTAGCTTTAGGCGGCAGTATTGAACTTGATGGTGATAACGCAGGAGCTGTGAATGGGACAGTTTTCCGCCTCGCATTACCCGTTCCCGAAAGGGAACGTGATGACGTTGCAGCAGCTGTTTAGCCTTTTGGTGGTGGACGACGAAGCTGCCTTGCGGCGAACGCTTCGGGCTTCGCTTGTCACCAGCGGATTCGCAGTCGAAGAAGCGGGAAATGGGGCGGAGGCGATTGCCGCAATTCAGCGGCAAAGTTTCGATCTTGTGTTGCTGGACGTGAATATGCCGGGTATGAACGGCGTCGAAGTATGCCGGCAAATCCGGGCCGTTGCTCCCCGCACTGGGATCGTCATGGTGACGGTGCGCGATGCCGAAGAGGACAAAATTCGCGCCCTGGATGCCGGTGCAGATGACTACGTCACCAAGCCTTTTCGCTTCCGGGAACTGATTGCACGCGTGCGGGCGGTCCTTCGAAGATTGCACGCTGACGCCAGCGGAGAACAGGGCATTTTGCAAAACGGCGATTTGAAGATGGATTTCGGCCACCGCCTGGTGTGGAAGGGCAGCGACGAAATTCGTCTCTCCCCCAAGGAGTTCGACCTGCTTTCCTATTTGTGGAAGAACCAGGGCGCCCCGTTGACGCATACCAAGTTATTGCGCGCCGTCTGGGGGCCGGAATACGGAAATGAGCTCGAATACCTGCGAACGTATGTCCGTATGCTTCGCAAGAAGATTGAGGACGACCCGGCCAAGCCCCAATACATTCTGACGGACCCATGGGTCGGATATAGATTCCGTAATCCATCCGAGGATGAAGGCGACGATTCTTCGGACGCCGAATAAGGCCATGGCCTCTTCACGCACATTTGGCAGAGTGAGTCCGGATATGCAGGTCGTGATAAACCAGCCCGCATTTCCTAACGTGGTTTTGCCACGAGTCCCCCCTGTTCGTGAGATTCCCTCGATTTCGAGGATTCCGGCGATCTCGGACAAGAAACTGTACGGGATGCGGGTCGATGAGCTGCGGGCGGCCATCCGCAATCATCAAGTGAGTTTTCCATCTCAAATCCCAACCTTTCCGAAACACACCCGTCCCGACCTGCAGCGAAAACTGGTTCAGCTTTATTTCATTTGTGGATGGAGCGGCCCGAAAATCAGAGCGCGCTACGATCTGAGCGCGCAGAGATTTCAGCAGATCCTGAGCACGTGGAAAAGGCGCGCGGTGGAGCTAGGCTTTATTCAAACAATCCCTCCTGATCAAGCGTTTCGTTTCGGCTCTGTCCGCTGTCCGATTCGAATTTTCTTGTCACCGTCCGGAAATGGGTCGTCCACGTCAGTTATCTCTGCAGTGAAACGATTTGGTGGGCGGCATCGCAACAATCATCCGGACGTGAATGGGAATGGTTCAGAAAACAGTTGCAGGCCCCGCAGCAAGTGTGACTCGCGTCAGATTGCCGAAGTACTAAAGCACCTTCAAGCTGGCCGAAGCGTGGCGGAAATGGCCGGCGAGGTCGGCGTGACTGCGAGCACGATTCGCGATTGGAAACGGCAGCAGGAAATACTCCTGCTGCAGCGCGAGAATAAGGAACTCAAAGAGCAGTTGGCAAAGCTGGCGGCAACCGGGAAAGCTGTTCGGCCTCATTAAAACCGTTTTTCTCTACGTTTCATACCATATTGAATATCAGCAGAATGCTTCTCCGGAGGCGGTCATGAAACAGAAAAGCAAACTGATCGTGATCATTCTGCTTTTCGGGATGCTGCTTACAACCGGCCGGTTCGGACAAAATAGAGCGGCGGCGCCCGAGCGGGAAGACAGGCAGGGGCTCAAAGAGGACGACGTTAACTTATTGTTTTTCTTGATGGATAGAGACAAGAACTGCAAAATCTCGAAGCAAGAGTGGATGAGCTTTATGTCAGCGGAGTTTGACAAACTGGATACAAATAAGAGCGGAGATCTCGACCCCAAAGAACTGGCACAATTGAGCCTGCGACGAAGCAACTTCTCGTCCACTGGCAAGTAAAGCCAGGTGAATTGATGGGGTTGACCGAGAGTCACCGGGACGTGCGGCTCAACCTGTCCAAGTATGAAGTGCCTTCGCAATCACGCCGATCTTATTTTCCTGTTTTCGATGAATCCTTACCTTGGGCGACTATTTCACGCGAGACGGCCCTGACAGGAGACCGGCTGTCGTGGACTATACGATTCTCACCGTCATCGACGGACACACGGGCGAGGCTTTGTGGAGCGCCTGGAAACGTTGGGGCTACGTGCTGGTATCTCGAGCCAGCCGAGCCTTGGTGCGTGACTTGCGCGTGGCGGTCGAAGGACCGCTTCACTTGGATCCCGAATCGCCCTCGCGATGAGGAGTTTTACATCTCGTCGGTGTTGATGCCGCACCCTAAGGGTTCTCAAAACAAAAGGTCTCTACTGCCGGACACGGATTCCCCTGAACCGCAAACTGTGCAAGAATCTGGCACTTTCACGCACATAGGTGCCAACAATGAAGACGAGAAGGTTCGCTGGCTCCTTCCTGTTACTCCTGATCACCTCAACAGCCTTGTGCCAAGCGAGTTCTGGCAAAAAAAAGAGCGTGCCTCCGCCCCTATCCATCAAGATCCTGCAAGCGAAGACCGTCTATCTGGATTGCGATTGCCGGAAGGAAATGGGCGGCTCGGTGCCGAGCGCATTGCCGGAACTGCTCGATTGGGGCCGTTACGAGCTATCGCCCGATCGTCATAATGCGGATCTCATCCTTCTCTATTCGATGAACCCATACCTCGGCGACTACCTGACGCGGGATGGTCCGGATAAGAGACCTGCTCTTGTCGACTATACGATTCTCACTGTCATTGATGGGCACACCGGCCAATATTTATGGACGGATTACAAGCGGTGGGGATACATGCTGGTGTCCGAGGCGAGCAGAAGCTTGATGCATGAGTTCAGGTTGGCAGTCGCGGCTCAGGTTAAGAGCCGGAGCTTCAGCGATATATTGAGCTGCAGCAACAGTCCTGTGTATGCAGCCTTTGCTAATCTGACCGCCGCAGAGGCTCTGACAAGACCGGAATTTGAGGTTGTGCGCGAAACCGACGCTCCGAATGAGCTCACATTTGACTCTCCCAATGCGCCGGATTTCTGCAAACGCGCGCAACTGGTCGTCGGCGAGGACAACAAGATCGTCGGGTTTGAAGTGTTGCCATCTGCCGCAGACACTCTGGATGTGGGCGAGCTCATCCAACAGGCCGATCAATTTGATTTCACCGGCGGGAAGGATGCTACGAACAAGCCCTACTTCACGGCTGAGAGGAAAGACAAGAAACTTGTTATTGAGTACAGCATGCAAGGACGCGTGCCGATTTTGACTCGCGTCCGCTATCTCTATTAACCAATGAACTAACCAACGGGCCTGCGGCATCGAAAAAACTGATTGGCCCCATTGAAAGTATCCCGCCTTTCCTTTCATGCCTTTTTTACGGCTCTAACGCCACCTTAGTCCGGCGAATCTCTTCGGTCAAAACGCGGGGGATGTGTTAGCGATTTTGCATGCGTGCGTGATCCGGTCTGCAAGTCGTCGCGTGTGCGATCTCTCGAGAGGACTCTAAGAATCCGCAGGAGGAAGGAGAAACAATGGACGGTAATCGGGGGGTGTTGTCAAGAATCAGGCATTTTGTGTTTTGTTTTCGCAAATTCACAACTTTACGCGGCAATGCTTCAGCCATGGCTGCGCCTGTCAGTGCCGCACTTCTGCTTGGATTGCTCGTACTTCCGGTATTCGGGCAGGTGCCGGACGGTTATGTGGGCGGTGTGGCCCGCGAGTCCGCGAGCGGCAAACCGGTGGCGGAAGTACGGATTGTTGCGCATAACGTGGATAAAGGGACGGACCTTTTCACCGTCACCGATAGCGCCGGGATGTACAAATTCACAAATCTGGAGCCCGGCCGATATGACGTTGCCGCCACGAAAAGTGGATTTCACAAGGCGTCCACGACGGTTGACGTCGAAGGTAAGCACCGAACCCGGGTGGACCTTCCGTTAGAGGCTGACGCTACTCCAGCAAACGCTGACGTTCCACCAACAATCACAAAATCGAATGCCGAACCACTGAGCGACCGCGAAAGACAATTGCTCGAGCGCGTCGATCGACTGGAAACTCGCCTTGCGGCAATGGAAGCTAAGGATGCCGCGCAAACGTCCGTCAATGCCAAGCGCGATTTGGCCGCTCAGCCGCTGAATGCATCGCTGAACTCAAGTGTCGGCGCCACTCCTGCGGAGCTTGCTGCTCCTCAGCAGACAACAACGGCGGCTTCAGCTGCAACTCCGAATCCGGCCTCGCCAGCGGCTGCTCCGGCACCCGCACCGGCGCCGGCTCTTCCACAAGGCCTTGAACCTAACCAACCCACTCCGGGCGTGGACAACTTTACACCGTTCGCGTACGGGGATTTTAGCTGGCTGAACGGCACGGGCCGCGGCACGCCGGCATTCGATACCAAGTTCTTCACTCCGGAAATTCGATTCGATACGAACTATATAATGAGTAACCATCATCCGCACGACCATTCGCTTGGGGGTTCGACCGAGTCATTTCGTTCCGGCGAAGTACAAATTGAGCAGGCCAGTTTCGGCGGCGACTTTCACTGGAATAACGTCCGCGGCCGAGTCCTCACGATGTTCGGTGAGTTTGCCACCACGACACCGCGAAACGACGCGAGCGCGGGCGTCGGTCAATGGGACTTGAACAATGCCTACAGATATTTCTCCGAAGCGTGGGGCGGATACCACTTCAATGTAAATCACGGACTGAACGTCGATGCAGGAATCTTCGTTTCCTACATTGGCCTGTTCAGCTACTACAATTTCGATAACTGGACCTACCAACCCTCATTCGTTTCGTCCAACACGCCATGGTTCTTCAATGGAGTGCGGATCCAGTGGTTCCCCACGAACAAACTCAAGATCGAACCGTGGTTCATCAACGGATGGCAGTCTTATGCCAAGTTCAACAGCCGCCCCGGCCTGGGAGGCCAGATTTTGTGGCGTCCCGCGGAATGGATATCTCTGGTCTTTAACAACTACGGCATGGGGACCGACACACTCAATAATCCGAACGTCTCGCGTATTCACACCGACGACAGCATCGAGGTCCGTTATTTCAATCGGCCCGATAGCCCCGGTCTATCGAAAATGGCGTTCTCGTTCACCGGTGATCTCGGATGCCAGTATGGCGGTGGCGCGAGTTGCTTCAAAAACACGGCCAATGCGCTCAGGTCATCCTTTGCCGGCTGGATGCTCTATAACCGGTTCTGGTTCGATAAAGATAAGCACGCGATTACGCTCGGTGGAGGGACGATGGACAATCCCAGCGGTTATTTGACGCTGCTCCCGCCCATCAATGCCGCGAATGCGGTCACCGGTTCACCGTATTTCACCGAGAATTTCGGTCAGCCTTTCAAGATGTGGGACGCCACGATTACTTACAACTATATGCCCAAGACCTGGCTCACGTGGTGGGCAGAGATTGGCTATCGCCACTCAGATCAGCCCTATTGGACTGGCCGTAACGGGATCACGCCTCCAGGTGGCAACACGGGCTCTCCGGCGAACTACGTGTGCACTAACGGCACCAGTTCCTCGGCGTTACCCAGTAACGGTCCCTCGTCACCCACGGGATTCACTCCGTCGGGAAACGGATTCCTCGTGGATAACACAGGTGGTGCCGTTGCATCCGCTTGCACCGCAACCTTTGGCTCTGGCTTCACGGCTTGGTTCCCCGATCTGGTCAAGAACCAAGGTGCTGCTAGTGTTGGCGTAATGGTCCGATTCTGAGGTACTGGAAGGAGAGGGCCGCCGCAACGGCCCTCTCTTTTCCTCGAACTGAAAAGGCAATGAACAACCCAAGCGTCAGTTCCTCAAGTTGTGTGCCACAGGTCGAACTTGGTCTGACTGCCGGATTGGCCTCCGTTTTTGTTTATGCATCGTTTATAGCTTTCGAGTGTCCTCTTCATGCCTTTTTCACGGCAAATCTCTAGGCTAATCAATATGAGCACGAGTGAAGAAGCAATGAGCGAGAAGGACTGCAGCACGATGCTGCGTTACGTCCTCGTCTTTGTTCTCGCGCTTTGTGCGTTGGGTGTTCTGGTATTTGGAGCCGCTGCCGCGCATTCCTTAGCTATGCCGCGGCATCCGATGCGAAAGGTTCTGCCGCGGATCCAATCTGCAATTTTGCACGATTCGTCAGTGGCAGAAAATCACGGCGTTTCGCAGGAAACGGTCGGCTTTGAAGATAAGGAGAGCTTGAACGCTGCGGCTGTCGTTAATGAGAATTTGTCGCTGTCCACGCGTTATACCGTACGTGTACGCCTCTCCGGCGGAAACGAGCAAGTCATTGCGATCACCGCGCCGCCCGGTGGACTGCAGTTCGAACTTCGCGACATGACCGGAGACGACGTCCGCAACGATTTGATCCTAAGGCCCGCGCTGATTCACTGGCCGCTGATCGTGCTACTCAATGACGGGCACGATCACTTCTCCGTGGCCATTTCGGCCACCTTGCCGAGCTCTGTGGATTCCGGCAGCCGGGCATCGCGGTCGCGCCAAAATCCGGAGACAGCGGCATTAACTTCCTCAAGTCACAAGGCGGGTCCTCAGGCTAGTAGCAGGCAAATACTGGGCTCCATTCTTCAGCCGAGCTTCCTTCCTCCGCTCGCGCAAAGAGTGGCGAACCAGGTGGCCCACAGATCCGCCCTGGGAAGAGCACCTCCCGCCATCGCAACGCGTATCTAGCGAAATTTAACAGGTCCTGAAAATCAAAGTTGGCGGTATCGGCGAGGTGGCGTCTATCTCGCAAAGGATAGGTTTGACGTAACCACTAGACCATTCGTGACTCTCGAGGGGAGACCGGAGCGTTGCTAATGAGAAATAACGCCGAAGAGATTGCAGCCTTAGCGAAGCGCTGTGGCCGATCGATCAACCTGCGGCGGATGGAGGCGGTTCGTTGTCTCCGCTCTCAAAAAGCATGAGCCTATCGAGATCAAGAACGAGTGTTGACCGCAAAGCCATGCTGCGCCTCTATCGAATTGTTTGGCGCGCCATCCTCGCGGCGGCGTTGCTGCCGGGGATTGTTCGCGCGCAAACAACGTTAACTTGGGAACAGATAAAAACGAAGTTTGAGGCCGCGAACCCCACTTTGAAGGCTAGCCAGGTGAGCATTGACGAGTCCAAGGCAGGCGAGATCACAGCGTTTCTTCGCCCCAACCCTGAGGTATCCCTAACTGCAGACGGAACCCAAATCACGCCGCTGAGCGGAGTTTGGCAGCCGGTCAAGGGCACTACAGTCACGCCCGGCATCAGTTACCTTTTCGAACGGCAGCACAAGCGGGGATTGCGCCTTGAGAGCCAAAAGGAGACCACGGCCATCACGCAATCCACCTACACCGATCAGGAACGTAGTCTGCTCTTTAATCTGCGAAGCGCGTTCGTTCAACTCCTGCAGGCGAAGGCCGTACTAGAGAACGCACGACAGAATCTGGATTACTGGGACCGTGAACTGGAAGTGAATCGCACCCGCTTCAACGCCGGCGATCTGTCTCAAGCGGATCTGAATCGTCTGGAACTGCAGCGGGTGCAGTTCGAATCCGACTTCGAAACAGCGATGGTGAATCTTCGAACAGCGAAAATCCAGCTTCTGACGCTGTTGAATGATCGGACCCCCATCGAGCAATTTGATGTTACGGGACGATTTGATTTTTCCGAAGAGTTACTGAGCCTGCAGGAATTCCGAGACACGGCCATGGAAGCGCGGCCGGACTTGAAGGCGGCCGTACAAAATGTGGAGCTGGCAAAAATAAACCACAGCCTCGCCGTTTCGATTGGCTCGACCGATCCAACAGTCAGCGCATGGTATACCCACAACGGCTCGTGGAATAACCCTGACGCGCTCAATACCGTGGGCGTCAGCGTGAGTATCCCCTTTCGACTCTTCGACCGGAATCAAGGCGAGAAGCTGCGCACGCAGCTCGATATCGGCCGCAACGAACGATTGCGTGATGCGGCCGAAGCTCAGGTGCTGAGCGATGTCGATTCTGCTTACTGGACCTTGGTGCAAAACGTAAATCTTCTGAAGCCATACAAGGGCAAATACCTGCCGTTGGCTACCGACGTTCGCGACCGAATAACGTTTTCTTTCCAGAACGGTGGCGCGTCGTTACTGGATTTTCTAGACGCCGAGAAATCGTATCGTGATACGCGTCTGGCTTACCTCAATTTAATTGGTTCCTATTTGACCGCTGCCGCCCAGATGAACATGGCGGTGGGTAAGGAGGTTTTGCAATGAATCGCTTGCTTCTTTTTGAAGTAACGATCTCCATCGGTTTGGGCCTTCTGATTACTGGCTGCGAACGGAACGCCACGGCGCACGAGAATAACGGGAGTCCCACAGCCGCGGAAGTGGTGCCTGGTTTCGACCCGAGCTATTTCGCTGTGGATCACCCCGAGCAGTTTCCCTTGGCAATTGCGACTGAGCACATGGCCGCACCGGAACTGAACGTAACGGGAACGGTCAGTCCGGACATCTCGCGGCAGGTCCCTGTGCCGTCGCTGGCCACAGGGCGAGTCATCGAGATCGAGGCACGGCTGGGAGACGAGGTGAAACAGGGCCAACTCCTGTTCAAAGTGAGAAGCACCGATGTCGCTGGCGCTTACTCCGACTATCGTAAGGCTGTAATGAGCGAGCAACTAACCAAGATCCAGTTGAATCGTGCCCAAATCCTTTTCGATCACGGAGCCATTCCGAAGAGCTCCTTGGAAGTGGCCCAAAATGCTGAAGAGAGCGCACGCGTCGATCTCGATACCACCAGCGAGCATCTCCGCCTCCTTGGATCGGACTTGGAGCATCCTTCGGGAATCGTGGACGTTTTTGCTCCAGTTTCCGGCGTGATCACCGACCAACAGATCACGAACCAGGCCGGCGTCCAGGCGCTCTCGGCTCCGAACCCGTTCACGATTTCGGACATGTCGCACATCTGGGTTGTGTGCGACGTATACGAGAACGACTTGGCAGGTATCCACATGGGCGATAGCGCCGATATCCGCTTGAATGCTTTCCCCGACCGGATCTTCAAGGGCATGGTCAGCAACATCGGTTCGATCCTAGATCCAACAATTCGCACGGCTAAAGTTCGTATCGAGGTGGCCAATCCGGGAATCATGCGCATTGGGATGTTCGCGACGGCAACCTTCAAGGGCCAAAGAGAGGAGGTCCACACAGAGGTTCCAGCCGCCGCGATTACGACATCTACCGCGAGGGGAATTCGCGGTACGTTGCGGTACGGTTTAGCGTGCGAGGTAGAGACTTGGGCAGCACGGTCCGCGACGCGATCGCGCAGGTTACCGAGAAGGTAAAACTTCCGACCGGCTATCACATACAGTGGGCAGGAGAGTACGAAAGTGAACAGAGGGCCGGAGCGCGATTGCTCGTCGTGATACCGATCACGATTCTGATTATCTTCATCATCCTCTACAGCATGTTTCGTTCCGCGAAATGGGGACTGCTGATCCTCGCTGTCGTGGCCATGGCGCCTGTCGGTGGGCTTCTTGCGTTGCTTCTGACGGGCACGCACCTTAGCGTCTCCTCCGGTATCGGTTTCCTGGCCCTCTTTGGCGTATCCGTACAGACGGGCGTCATCATGCTCGAGTACATCAACCAACTCCGTGCGCGCGGATATACGATCGTCGATGCAGCCGTAGAGGGCGCCGTACTGCGGCTTCGCCCCATCATGATGACCATGCTCGTGGCTACGTTCGGACTTTTACCGGCTGCGATGTCCCACGCCATCGGCTCGGACTCGCAGCGCCCCTTTGCCATTGTGATTGTGGGCGGACTGATCGCGGCCCTGTTGATGGGCATCTTCATTCTGCCCACCCTCTATGTCTGGTTTGCGAGCGACGATGATACGTTGCCAGCACCGGAGGAATCCTTTGAAGCCTAGTCGCCACGGTCGATATTCATACGGTCGGCAAAATGTAGCGCGTGGTAGGGGTTGGTCGTGACATCTGAGGAGCTGGCGCAGTGAAGAAACATGAGGTGCGAGCCTGGATCGAGGAAATCGGTGTGATTCCGGCAGTTCGGGTGCGCTCGCCCGAAGATGCGGTATTCGCTGTTAATGCCATCGCTCAAGGCGGGATTCCCATTGCTGAGATCACGCTTACCGTGCCAGGAGCCATAAAACTCATTTCGCAACTTAGAAAAGAAAATCCCCACATGGTCGTTGGCGCCGGCGGAGTAATGGACGAGACGGCTGCGCAGCAAAGTCTGGACGCGGGCGCACAGTTTCTCACCAGCGACGGCCTCCATCGCGAGGTGGTCGAATTTGCCCAACTCCACGATATGGTCGTATTTCCGGGTGCCCTGACTCCTACCGAAGTTATCACCGCGTGGCAAGGAGGGTGCGATTTTGTCAAGGTCGTCCCATGCGCTCAGCTTGGCGGCGACACCTACATTCGATCTCTTCACCGGATGTTTCCGCATCTTCCACTGATCGCCGCGGGCGGCATTAACCAACAGACTGCCTCACAATACATTGTTGCGGGCGCCGTCGCGCTCGGGATAGGCGGCGAATTGATCCCTCAAGATGCCATCCGCGGAAGGCAAGTAGATCGCATTGCTGAATTGGCACGAAGGTTCGTTGGCTTCGTCAAGAGTGGCAGAGAGCATCTCCTAGCGCGCAGGCCCGTTGTGGCCACATGATCCTCTCTCAATCCTGGTTGTCAGTCGCGGTTCGGGCGGACAATGCTTTCGCGGATTCGGCGGCAGCCACTTCCAACACAATTTTTCCGCGCTTGTGGCCGGCTGATCTCTTTAGACTAGAGGCCGAGATCGCTTAATCCTGGGTGATCATCGGGACGACGCCCGAGCACCCAGTGATATTTGCGCTCTGATTCTAGAATGGGAACGTCATTGATTGATGCAAACCGTGAAGCCATGAGCCCGTCATCTCTGAATTCCCAGTTTTCATTGCCGTAGGAGCGATACCAGTGATCGGATTCGTCGTGCCACTCGTAAGCGAAGCGCACCGCGATCCGATTCCCGGCAAACGCCCACAGTTCCTTGATGAGCCTATAGTCCAATTCCTTGGCCCACTTGCGAGAGAGGAAGGATACGATTTCGTTCCGCCCGTTGATGAATTCCGATCGGTTCCTCCAGCGTGAATCGACCGTGTATGCCAGGGCTACTTTTGCAGCATCGCGACTATTCCAAGCATCTTCGGCGAGGCGCACCTTTTGCATCGCACTGTCGCGTGTGAACGGCGGGAAAGGGGGGCGAGCTGACATACCTGCTGTTGCCATGATTTCTTCTCCTAGGGTCGATTCCTTCGGCATATGCATATTCTCACGTACTCGGGCGGGGACCTCGTTAGCAGCCACCGACAGCGTGAAACTGGGCTGAGGACACCATCATCAGGATCCTGTAGCCCAGCACGAAAATGTGACTCAATATGCCTCGCGAATTGTAGAACTATTTCTGCGTCTTCATGAATTGACCGATAAGCGCCGCAATTTCATCTGGTGCCGTGTCCAGCGCGAAATGACCACCATCGACAATGTGGACTTCAGCATTAGGCACATCTCGCCGGTAGGATTCCGGCTCCGATGAGTCAAACGATGACTCATACTTGCCCCAAATCACCAGCAGGCGCGGCTGCTTCTCACGCATCCACGCTTGCCACCTGGGATAGTTTTCGACGTTGGTGCGGTAGTCGTAGAAGAGGTCGCTCTGAATCTCGGCCTGGCCGGGCTGATTGAGAAAAGCAAATTCGTCTGTCCACAGGTCGGGGTCATAGCGTTCCACGTTGGGATCGCTTCCGACATGGCGCGTCCGCGTCGTCTCCAGCGACAGCAGGTTGGTACGAAGTGCCCTTTCGTTGGCTGCGCGGTCGGCCCAAAAGGCCCGACGCGTCTTCCAGATCGCGCCCAGGCCCTCGTTGTGCGCCACAGCATCCTGGACGATGAGACCCTCGATTCGATCCGGATGGGCCAAGGCCATGCGAAAACCCACGGGGCCACCGTAATCCTGCATGTAAAGAGCGTAGTGCGAGAGCCCAAGAGCTTCGGTGAAGTGATCCATGGCTGCGGCGAGGTGGTCGAACGTATACGCAAAGTTTTTCGGGTCGGGCCAATCACTGTGTCCGAAGCCCGGGTAATCGGGCGCGATAAGGTGATAGCGATCAGAAAGTCGAGAGAATAGCGGCTCGAACATCCGGGATGAGGAAGGAAGCCCGTGCAACAGCAAAAGCGTTGGCGCGTCTTTTGGCCCGGCCTCTCTGTAAAAGATGGAGAGTCCATCTACCTGTATCGTGCGATAAAAAGTCGGCTGTTTCACTAAACGTTCCTTTCCTTGGGCATGGACCGGCAGTCGAAATATTGCGAGCATCATACAAACCACAAGTACCATCCGATAAACCTGCAACAATCGAGGCCAACGGGGCGAGTAGAGAGGGTGCATAGTTTACCTCCGCGTTAGAAATCCTGAACGGTTGGGCGGATGACCATCTCATCGACTTCCACGTCGGCTGGTTGTTCGATTGCGTAAGCAATCGCTCTCGCGATCGCGGTGGCCGGGATGGCCATTTTCATGAACTCGCGCAAATTCTTTCTGGTCGCCTCGTCCGAACTGCTCTCCGACAATTCTGTCGCAATCGCGCCAGGTGAGATCATCGTGCTTCGGATATTTTGGGAGTGCAGTTCCATCCGCAGTCCTTCAGTCAACGCGCGCACAGCCGCCTTGGTGGCGCAGTAGACCGTTCCTCCGGGGGCGAATATTTTGATTCCGAAAACAGAAGCGATGTTAATGATGTGACCGCTCTTCTGCTTCTGCATGTGAGGCAAGGCGGCAGCAACCCCGTATAGAAGTCCTTTGATATTGACGTCAACCAGCCGGTCCCATTCATCTACCCTTAGAGCCTCGATCGGTGCGATGGGCATGATTCCGGCGTTATTGAGGAGCACATCGACGCGGCCGAAACCATCGACGGCCCCTTGGATGAGGGCTTCCACTTCCGCGCGCTTCGTCACATCGGTAGCAAATCCGATGGCTTTGCCACCGGCGGCCGAGATTTCTTGAACCACTGTGTCGATCCGGTTCGAACGCCGGGCTCCTAGTACAACTTGTGCCCCTTCTGCTGCGAGAAGCCTCGCGGTGCTTTCCCCGATGCCGCTGCTGGCTCCGGTAATTACTACAACTTTGTCCGTGATATTTGACATTGCCGTTCTCTTTTTCTCCTCATGTAAGAGTTTTCTTTTCACGGCGGGCTGCGCTCCACCGAGTGATGGGCCCCGCGATTTCAGACACTTCCTCGACCAATGAGGTCAAGAAGGCCGATACTTCTGTGCAAGTCGAAAGATTGGCGCTTTGCCCGGCCCACATCGGCACAAGTAGTTGTAGCCCGTGGTCGGCTGGCTGGATTTACCGAACCCTCTGCGGTCGTAAGTGATGACACGGTGGCCTGCACTCAAGAGGACCGGCGCCTGCTTTTCCCACGAAGCGCCGCTCAGTGGATATCCGTGAATGAGCACAACCGGCTCACCGGAGCCGTAGTCCTCGTAGTAGAGATCGATGTTGCTCGAATTTTCCTTACCGACGGCTACATATGGCATTGCACTTGTCCTTTCTAAATGACTTCGGTATGCCTAGCGTCTTCTCACGATTGAAAGACTTTCTCTAGCTGCCTGCTACAAATGAGCCCCGACTTCCAGGATGACTTCGACCACTGCGGGCACTCCTATAGGCAGACTCGCCACGCCTAGCACCATACGGACTGAGGTTTTGTCCTCTCCAAAAACATCGCGAAATAGCTCGGAGGCAGCGTCGGCGACTCTTGCGTGATCGAAGAAGACCCCGTGAGTCGCGAGATCGACGCACAGTCGAACCACACGGGTCACTTTATCGAGCGAACCGAGCCTCTGCTTTGTCGCCGACAAAACATTCAGTGCGGCAATGCGGACTGCCTCTCTACCTGCGTTCGCATCCAGTTCTTTCCCCAGACGCCCGACGAACTTCGGCTCGTGCCCGATCGCGGGAAGCATCCCGCTAAGGAAGAGCAGATTGCCGGTCTGTACGGCCTCGACGTACGCGCCGAACGGACTCGGCGGCGGCGTGAGTTGAATGCCGAGCTGCTGCAGGCGGCGCTCCGCGTTGGTTGGTTGTGAGTCCATGCCGGTCACCATTTTCCTGAGTGCGCACCGCCGTCCACGTGCAGCACCTCCCCTGTCACCTGACGGGCCTCTGTGAGATAAACCACGGCTTCGACGATATCCTTCACATCTGAGATTGTTCCCATCGGCGAGAGCGTCTTCAGGAAGTCCTTCGGGTTGTCCTTGTGCAGAGGCGTGTCCACGACGCCGGGCGCGACTGCGTTGAACCGAATCTTTTCCTTCGGGTACTCCACAGCCAGGCTCCGCGTGACAGCTTCAAGGCCGCCCTTGGTGATCATCGGGACAGACGCAGTAATTCCCGCAATTGGATTGTCCACAAGCGCGGCCGTGATGGTAACGACGCTTCCTCCAGACTTCTGCGCGAGCATCTGCTTCACCACTCGCTGCGTGAGGTGGATGAAACCTTCGACGTTGGTGGAAGATAGCGCCTTGAAATCTTCAACCGTGTAGTCGGTAAAGGGTTTTGTGAAGAAGATACCCGCGTTGTTGACCAGCGCATCGATGGATCCAAACTTCTGGAGCGCTGTCTCGACGATCTTCGAAGCGACAGCACTCTCACCGACGCTGCCATCTACTAGAGCCAAATGATCAGATTCGACGAAAGCGTTCGACTTCTTCAGGTCGCGCGAGTTTGCGACAACGTTGTAACCGCGATCAAGGAACGACTGGACGACGCCGGCTCCAATGCCTTGCGAAGCTCCCGTTACAATGACCGTTTTCTGTTTGCTTGCCATATCAGCCTCCTTGGCTGTTGGTTAAGATGACAGATGATGCAGTCCACAGGATGGCTCATTGACCGGAACCGCTACTGCTTGGTATTGGGTGACGCGGCTGGAATGAAGAGGAATATCTTGTCCGTCACAAGTGTTCCGTTTGGTAGCTTCTCAGTCGTTGCATAGACGACATCGCCAGGAGCGAATGTGACTTGTTCAGGTGCCACTTGCGTCACGGGGACATTTGCTGGCACTGAGATCGTCTTAGAGCCGTCCTGATATTGGACCACGAGTGTGGTGCCGCTGCCTTTCTGTACCGTGCCGTTTGTCATGCGTGAATGCGATACGGCGGGGCCAGCGACGGAGCCATTGGTCATTCTGCTGTGAGTCGTTGCACCCGGCGGGTCTGTGAGAACACTTCCCTCTGCAGCTCCACGCAGTTCCGTTGGAAATATTATGACCTGCTTCGCTACTTCCGTCCCATCCGCCTGCTCAGTCGAGGCGACGCCGACATAAGACGCGGAGGTGACATGACTCAAATCAGACGGTATCTGCTTGTAGGTTGTGAGGGGTTTCTTCACAGCAATGTGGACCACGCCGGATGGCGTCTGTACGTCGAGTGAGTTCCCTGTAAATGCCTGGACTTGCCCAATAACTCCCGAGATTGGCTTGGCAGTTTGGCTGGCGCCGTTCTGAGCCTCAGCGGTACTCGCAGAGCCGGTCACACCGATGGCGAGCGCACTGGCCAGAAGCGCTAAGCCGAGACGTTGCATCGGCCTTCGGAGCGCTGACTGGGGCTCCGGGGACGCGGTAGCGGTTCGGTGTGTTTTTGAGAATTTCATTTGTTCCTCCTTAATAATCATTTTTCCCCGCACTTGTTGTTTCTCTCTCGTCGCTAGTTACGACCGGTTACTCGTTCACTTAGGCAGCTCGCGACCAGGCGCGCGGCGCGTGACCTCCTGGACGATCCACGCGTTGCCGTCGGGATCTTCGAAGATAGCGTATGAGCGGTAGCTCTCGCGCTCGGGGTCCGGGCCGCTGATGCGTCCTGCGGGGGAGAACGGCGAACCGTGGAACACTTCACTCGCGTTGATGCCCCTGGCCACGAGCACCTTCTGAGCGGCGTCAATGTCCGAGACGATCAGGCCGCCCCGGAACGAGCCAGGCTTCGCGTCCGTGACTCCTTTGCCGAATGAGATCGAGGACGCAGAACCCGGAGGCGTGAACTGGACGACGCGGAAGTCGTTTCCATTGACGATGTCGTCGTCGAGGCGCCATCCGAGCTCTGTGTAGAACTCTTTTGCACGGTCAACGTCCGACACCGGGACGATCGAGACTTCGAACTTCATGTCGACTCTCGCTTCACTGGCGTCATACTTTTGTTGTTTATTGCTGCTGGCTGTTTGGCTCATGCGATTCTCCTTTTGGTTGTC
>Ga0207127_10039_pt1 | contig 30440 bp, 27 predicted proteins | sample Alteio_BWMinHeat_17_FD_153574 | JGI IMG/M metagenome (GOLD analysis project Ga0207127, IMG submission 153574) | Enriched cells from forest soil in Barre Woods Harvard Forest LTER site, Petersham, Massachusetts, United States -... | ecosystem: Environmental > Terrestrial > Soil > Temperate forest >...
CGGGAGGAACGGCGATTCCTCCTGTGAACGACATCATCAACCAAGGGGGCCGGAACCTGACGACTAGTGGGACCCAGATCACTCAGCCATTGACCTCGCTGCTGAAGATCAAGCGGGCAAACGATGTGGCGCAAGCCGAGGTAAAAGTCTCGCGGGAAAAAGCAGACCTCACCCGAAACGACGTAGCGCTCGCAGTACACGAGGTGTACTACAGGATCTTGATTGCTCAGGCCCAACACAGCGCTACTGAGGCTCGGATAAAGGCGTCGCAGGACCTGCAGAATGAGCGCACGGAGCAAGTGAAGTTCGGGAGTTCCCTGGAACAGGACTCCATTGAGAGCCGCGTGCAATTATTGCAAGCCAAGCAAGAACTGCTGACGACGGATCTTCAGTTGTCAGATCTCAAGTTGAAACTCAATGACTTGATGGGCCTGCCTCTGGCGACCGCCCTGGATCTTGATCCTACAGTCACCGAATTTCAGGAGACTTGTCAGCGCGAGGAATGTGTTAAGGCTGCATTGGCTTCACATCCGGAAATTCGCGAAGCTCGTGCTGAGGTGGAGAAAGCGGAGGCTGCGGTCCGTTTGGCCAAGACAGATATTTGGGTCCCCGATGTCGAGGCTTTCGCCCGCTACAGCTACCAAAATAATGTCCCTTTCCTGGCCCGTAACTTTGGCACGTTTGGAATTCACTTCGGCTACGACCTGTTCGATGGAGGGCGTAAACGAGCCGTTCTGGGTGAAGACGAAGCGCAGGTGTCTCAAGCGAAAGAGAACCTTGCGAAGCTGACAGATCAGGTCGAGTTGGCGGTTGAAACTGCATACAACAAGCTGGAGAGGACACAGCAGATGCTGAAGGTGTCCGAAGATGTCATGGCCCTCCGCAGCGAGTCGAACCGCGTGCGGCAGCAAGAACTGTTGCAAGGGGCAGCACTGAAGTCGCAGGCGGCCATGTCAACCGCCCGGGAGTATGACGCGAAGGCGCTCTTGCTGCAATCACAGCTGGACTACTGCCAAGCGCAGGACGAATTTATTCATGCGATGGGCCAGACACCCGAATGATACGTCTTCGTTCCATAAATCGGGTCGTTTGCAACCGCGCCCTCCTGCTACGTCCAGGGCCTTGGCAAGCTGGAAACGGCGCAACCGATCATCGCCTTTGCTTTCGTGATGTAGGTTATAGGTGACTATCGTTTTGCCCGCAATGTTGGCCTCGCTGACCAGCGCGAAGCGTCCTCCGAGTCTTTCCTGAAACGCTGGTATATCTGCGACGAATTCTCGACGATTGTGTCAATTACGAGACGGAAAGGTGGCGCAGCGATTTCTCGCTCTTCGCTTGACGGTTCGTAAAGCGTTCAACCGGGACAGCTTGCGGTTTCTCCTTATCTCGTAATTGGTTGGAGACCGCATTGCGTAGTTCGAAGGCGTAGGCAGCCTTGGTTTTCGACTACAACTGCTGAGCTTCTTGGAGAGAATTCTTGATGAGGATTGGCGAAACGATGAGCGAGGCAGATTGGCAAGCGATTGCCAGCCGAGCCGCGGGGGTTCTCGTTCTGATCGTGGGGGTGCTTCTCGCCGCAGGCTTGTGCGGTGCAAGTACCCCGCCTGATCATCGAGTTCCGAGCATCTTTGATCCGCACTCAACGCCAGCGGAGTCGATCCATCACCTTTCTCATTTTGTCCTCGGTATCACTAGTCTAATTTTTCTGGTCGTCTTCTGTTTATTGAGCTATGTCGTGGTGAGATTCCGCAGCAGAGTTGCGGGCGCGGAGCGTGAGCCAGCTCAGGTGTATGGAAGCACGCAGATTGAGCTGGCCTGGACCGTCATTCCGATTCTGATCGTTGTTGTCCTTTTTCTGGCGACTGCGCGAGTGATTCACGGGATTCAGGACGCGCCGAGGCCCGCGGGGACGATGGAGGTGACCGCAATCGGGCACCAGTTTTGGTGGGAATTTCGGTATCCCGCACTCGGCATCGTCACCGCGAACGAACTCCATATCCCTCTGAGCTACCCTACTCATCCCACACCGACATTCGTGAAATTGCTCTCCGCCGACACGGATCACAGCTTCTGGGTTCCACAGCTTGCAGGCAAGACAGACTTGATTCCGAATCGCGTAAACGAGACGTGGCTGGATCCTCACGAGACGGGCCTCTTTCTCGGCCAGTGCGCGCAGTACTGCGGTACACAGCACGCGAAGATGCTTTTGCGCGTATACGTCGATAGCCCGGAAGACTTCAGCGCTTGGGCACGCGGGCAACAACAGCCAGCGAATAAGGGTGAAAAAGAAGCCGCGGGACGTCATGTATTCGAAAGCACCGCCTGCTTAAACTGTCACGCAATTGCCGGGACAAACGGCACCGGGCGTTTTGGTCCCGATCTCACGCACTTGATGAGCCGTCGCACGATCGCGGCCGGCGGAGCAGAAAATACGCCAGAAAACTTGCGCTTGTGGATTCAGAACCCAGACGCCATCAAGACCGGATCGTTGATGCCGGCAATGAAGTTGAGCGACGCCGAACTGGACGCGCTCGTGCTCTACCTGGAAACGCTGCACTAAGAAAGGGGATGGGGATCAGCTATGTCGTCGGATGCCATAGCCATTCAAACGACGGAAGCCACGGCCCAGCCGTGGGTCCAAACGCTGCACGAGTGGGTGACCACGGTCGATCACAAGCGCCTGGGTATTCTGTATATCCTCTATGCCTTGTTTTTTCTCGTTGTCGGCGGAATCGAAGCAACCGTCATTCGTATCCAGCTGATGCGCCCACGCAACGATTTTGTTTCTCCCGAGGTGTTCAACCGCATGTTCACGATGCACGGCACGACCATGATTTTCTTTGTGGCCATGCCCGTCCTGTTCGGCTTTGGGAATTACCTGGTGCCACTGATGATCGGCGCGCGTGACATGGCATTTCCCCGGCTGAATGCGTTCAGCTTCTGGCTGACGGCATTCGGTGGGTTTCTGCTCTACTTCAGTTTCATTGGTGGAAATGGATTGTACGGTGCTGGTAACGCACCGGACGTGGGCTGGTGGGCGTATGCCCCTTTGGCTTCGCGCGCCTTTTCACCTGGCCATAGCTCGGACTACTGGACGATTGCTCTTTTGGCCTCGGGGTTCGGTAGCATCGGCACTGCCATCAATATCATCGCGACAATTATTTCAATGCGCTGTCCAGGCATGAAGTTAAGCCGCATGCCGCTGCTGGCGTGGCTGAACCTGGTGATGTCTGGAATGGTTTTGCTCGCAATTACGCCTCTATCCGCCGCCCAGCTCATGTTACTGGTGGATCGCTATCTTGGGGGTCATTTTTTCGATACTCAGGCGGGCGGTTCGGCCACGCTGTGGATGCACTTCTTTTGGATCTTCGGGCATCCCGAGGTGTATGTCCTGATTATTCCCTGCTTTGCCTTTGCCTCTGAAATTATTCCGGTATTTTCCCGCAAACCAATTTTTGGATATCCCGTCATGGTCGGTGCCACCGTCTGTATCGCTTTTGTAAGCATGAGTGTCTGGGCGCACCACATGTTCACGATCGGGATGAGTTCCTACGCCAACAGCTTTTTCACTATAACGACGATGGCGGTGGGCGTGCCAACGGGCATTAAGATCTTCAACTGGTTAGGCACAATGTGGGGAGGTAAGATCAAGTTCAAGACGCCGATGCTGTTCTGCATCGGGTTCCTATTCCAGTTTTTGATCGCGGGCCTCACCGGCATCATGCTGGCGTCGTCGCCCTTCGACTGGCAACTCAGCGGCTCCTACTTTGTCGTCGCCCACTTTCACTATGTAATCGTCGGCGGAATTTTGTTTGCCCTCTTTGGGGCATTTTATTACTGGTACCCAAAAATCACCGGAAGAATGCTGAACGAAGGCCTCGGCAAACTCCATTTCTGGTTATTCCTGATCGGCTTTCATCTCACGTTTGATTTGATGCACATTCCCGGTTTGCTAGGGATGCCGCGTCGCATTTATACCTACGAGCCGGGCCGCGGTTGGGACACGTTGAACTTTCTCGTGTCCATCGGCGCATTCGTCCAGGCCATCGCCATTCTAGTATTCGTTGCGAACCTGGTCGTTTCTTACTTCGAAGGAGCCAAAGCGGGAAACGATCCGTGGGACGCCTGGACTCTTGAATGGTCGATAAGTTCGCCGCCTCCTGTCTACAACTTTGCTTCAATCCCCACCGTCGCTAGCCGCAGACCTTTGTGGGATTTGAAGCATCCGGAAGACCCGGACAGCCGCTATGAGTGAAGGAATCGTTTAATGAGCGCAATTACGACTCCGCTCCCGGAAAGCCCCGCAGCTTGGAAGCTCCCATATCGCGGGAAAGTCGGCATGGCGTGTCTCATATTCGCCGAGTCTGCCATCTTCACCATTTTCGTTGTGGCCTATCTCTATTATGTGGGGGAAAGCCTCTCAGGACCGACTCCGCGCGAAGTGCTGGAAACGCCGATCTTCTATACGATCTGTTTGTTGTCCAGCAGTCTGACGGTCCACTTTGCGGGAAAACTTCTGGAACGCGGAAGGCGCACCGCATTTCTGCTCTCTTGGTTGCTCACGATCGCTCTTGGCGCCCTCTTTCTGTTCGGCACGGGCCAGGAATGGCACCGCTTGATCTACGAACACGGGCTGACTATTTCCACGAATCTCTTTGGAACGACGTACTACTCGCTCGTTGGCCTGCACGCCTTTCACGTTGCCGCTGGACTGATCATGTTGAGCGTCGTGCTTTTCTTCGGATTGGCAGGGCGCGTTGGACCGGAACACTCTGCTCGCGTCAATGTACTTTCCTTGTATTGGCATTTCGTCGATTCCGTGTGGGTCATTGTGTTTACCGTTGTTTACGTTCTAGGCCGCTGAGGAGAAGGAATGGCAACGCAGTTATCCGCGGAGCAATTAGAGCAGAGCCTCCGGGCCCCAGCTGAGATTAAAGTGCCGGCATCAACAGCGTGGCCGCTTATTTTGGCTTTCGGTTTCACCTTGATGTTCGCAGGTCTTCTTACGAGCGCGTCGGTTAGTGCCTTGGGCGTCGTGCTTGCTGTGGCGGGTTGCGTCGGCTGGTTCCGCGAAGTGTTTCCTCACGAGCATGAGGAAACCGTGCCTGTCGTGTTCGAAGAACATCGGATAACGACGGAACGCCGCGTGGTCGAACGTGTTCCCGTTGCTCCCGATCTCGTGCGTGCATGGCTTCCCATTGAGACCTACCCGATATCGGCTGGCATAAAGGGTGGCTTGGCGGGAGGAGTAGCAATGGCTGTGTTGGCCTGTGCCTACGGGCTGCTCAAAGCCGGAAGCATCTGGTATCCCATCAACCTCCTTGCCGCCACCGTCTATGCAGAATCGCTTAAGCTCGGACCCGCCCAATTGAATTCGTTTCATGCGGACAGTTTCGCGATCGCCCTGGTTCTGCACGGCATCGGATCCGTCTTCGTGGGACTGCTCTATGGTGCGATGCTCCCCATGTTCGCGCGGCGCCCGATTGTACTCGGGGGACTGATCGCGCCAGTCCTGTGGTCGGGTCTGCTGTACTCGATTATGCAGCTTCTCAACCCTTTGCTTGCAAGCCGCATTAACTGGTTCTGGTTCACGGCCTCGCAGATAGGCTTCGGCGTCGTTGCGGGATTCGTCGTCGTGCGGCAGGAGCGTGTCTCGACTCGCGAGAATCTGCCCTTCTTTGTACGCGCGGGAGTTGAAGCTCCCGGAATAGTTCCGCGACGAGAAAGTGGGGAGAAACGGCCGTGAACGTACTTCGGCATCTTTGTGCACTTGTGGTCCTTCTCGCGACCATGGCGTCGGGTTGTGGCACGCCACACGGCCAACCGACCGAGGGTTCGGAAGTTCTCGCGCCGACTGAGATTTTGGAGTTTCCCCCTCTCTACGCGGAAAACTGCGCAGGATGCCACGGTGCGGACGGACGCGGAGGAGCAGCGATCGCACTTGCGAATCCTGTTTATCTGGCGATTGCAGACGAGGCTGCCATCCGCAAAGTCATCGCCAACGGCGTGCCGAGAACCGCGATGCCAGCCTTCGCCGAGAGCGCTGGCGGATTGTTGACAGACGCGCAGATCGACGTGCTCGCCAAAGACATTCGCTCGCGTTGGAGCAAGCAGAGAATTCTGGACACTGCCGCCGCGCCTTCTTATGCGCCTGAATCGGCAGGGGACACTCAGCGAGGCGAAGTCGCCTATGAGACCTACTGCGAATCTTGCCACGGTCCCGGCGGAGGTGGGGGATCCAACGGCAGCGCCATCACGGATGATTCGTTTCTAGCGCTCGTTAGCGATCAAGGACTGCGCACGATCGTGCTCGCCGGGCGTCCTGAATTAGGCGCGCCCGATTGGCGTGGAAACCTACAGGGAAAACCGATGTCGGATCAGGAAGTCACCGACGTAGTTTCGTGGCTCGCATCACACCGGGTTCAGAACCCGGGTCAACCCTACTCTGCTTCGAATTACACCCAGCAACAGGAGTCTGAAGATGCCAAACGAAAATAACATTTCCCGGCGTGGACTCTTCATGAAGTTGGGAATTCTTTTCAATGGACTTGTTGCGACGGCTCTTGCCGTGCCGATCGTACGGTTTCTTTTATCCTCGGTTACGCTGGGACGCGCTGGTACTTACCTGTCGTGGGTCCCTCTCGGTCGTGTCAGCGAATTTCCAGAAGGCCAGACGCGGCTGGCCACGTTCCAGAATCCGTACGTGATGCCCACCGACGGCAAGACGGTGGACACGGCCTGCTGGGTGCGGCGGATTGAGGGTGATCAATTTCAGGTCTTTGCAGTCAACTGTGCGCATTTGGGCTGCCCGGTCCGCTGGTTTCCACAATCCGGTTTGTTCATGTGCCCCTGTCACGGCGGAGCCTATTACCGCGATGGCTCACGTGCGTCAGGCCCGCCGGAACGAGGGCTTTTTGAATATCCGCACAAAATTGAGAACGGTCTGGTTACCATCCAAGCCGGTGAGCTACCCACGCCCGGACCGAGCGCTGGTCTCACAGGGGATAATCCGCCATGCGCGTAATCTCGCAAATTGGAGACTGGTTTGACCGGCGCTTGCAGCTCGCAGCTCCGATTCGCGAAGCCGCGGAACACCCAGTACCGCGAAACACGGCAAGCTGGTGGTACGTGTTCGGGAGCGCTGCACTAACCATATTTCTCTTGCAGCTGGTGACCGGCATTCTTCTAGCCCTCATCTACGTTCCTTCTGCCAGTGAGGCGTGGAACAGTCTCCAGGCTCTGAATCACGACGTAACGCTTGGGTGGTTCATCCGCGCGATGCATGGATGGGGCTCCAATTTCATGGTGGCGCTTGTCTTGATTCACATGGTCCAGGTGTTTCTGTTTGGTGCCTACAAGTTTCCTCGCGAGCTTACCTGGATTGTCGGCGTGTTCCTTTTGCTGATGACGCTTGGTATGGCGTTCAGCGGGCAAGTGCTGCGGTTTGACCAGGACGCCTACTGGGGACTTGGTATCGGAGCGTCGATCGCCAGCCGAGTTCCTGTTGCGGGTCCTATGATCGTGAAGCTGATGCTCGGCGGTCCAATCATCGCGGGCGCAACGCTCTCGCGATTCTTTGCCCTGCACGTATTTGTGATTCCAGGAATGTTGATCGGTTTCGTGTGCCTTCACGTTCTGATGGTCCTGAAACTGGGAATCAACGAATGGCCAATGCCAGGGCGCGTGGTGAAGCGCGCCAGCTATCTCAGCGAATATCATGAACTGACAAAGAAGGATGGCGTGCCGTTTGTTCCTTACGCGATCTGGAAGGACTTGGTTTTTGCTGCTTTCATCCTGTTGGCGGTGACTGCATGTGCTCTGTATTTCGGTCCGTTCGGGCCAACCGGTAGGCCGGACCCTACGATAATTCAAACGGTGCCGAAACCGGATTACTTTTTTCTATGGCTGTATGCCTTGCTCTCATTGCTTCCGCCGTCTATGGAGACTCCAGCGCTACTCATAGGCCCGGTAGTGGTGATTGTCGGTTTGCTCCTCCTGCCGTTTCTCTCGGGCGAAGGAGAAAAGAGCTGGCGGCGCAGGCCGATTGCGGTTTTGACCGTCCTGCTGATCGCAATAACGCTAGGAACATTTACACATCTCGCCGCATTTACTCCTTGGAGTCCGCATATGAACGCCTGGAGCGGTGATCCTGTGCCAGAAAGATTGTTGCACGACACAACGGCGCTTCAGCGACAAGGGGCTCTCATATTTCAGGTGAAGCAATGCCACAATTGCCATTCACTGGGTGAACTCGGCGGACAAAGAGGTCCGGCGCTCGACAATGTTGCCATGCGGCTCACCGAAGACCAGCTCATCCGCCAGGTGATCCAAGGAGGCGGCAACATGCCAGCATACGGAAAGAACTTGAGCCCAGCGGAAACCACGGCACTTGTCGCGTTTCTCGAGACACTCCATCCCGTAGGTCAGGCTCCCGCCCGCGAAGCCGCGCGCGATGTCGTCCTTCAAGAGAACAGCACCCATCCCTAGGAAGATTTCATGCCATCGACACACCAAGCCGCCATGGGATTCTCGTCGCTTTCAAGTACGACCCCCCTTGCTGCCCTCGTTCTTGTGTCCTTTTCGTATCTGCGCGGGTGGCGTCGCATACGAGGGGTTTCCGCGAGTACTATTCCGGCCTGGCGCGGAGCTAGTTTCGTCTTCGGAATTTCTTTGGTCTGGGGGGCGCTAGGCTCGCCACTCGTTGCCTACGATCATGACTTGTTGACGGTCCACATGATCCAGCACCTGCTGCTGATGACCTTTGCCCCCGCGTTGATCCTGCTGGGCGAACCGCCGCTCGCTTTCTGGTATGGATTGCCACGATTTGGAAAGATCGTGCTCGGCCCCTCGTTTCGACGACCATTCGCGGAACGGATCGGTCGGACGCTTTCTCGGCCGGTTTTGTGCTGGACTGTCTCTGCGGTGGCTCTCCTGGGATGGCATGTGCCGCCAATGTTTACATTGGGCATGCATTCAGAAGTGTGGCACTGCTTCGAGCAGGCATCCTTTCTAGGAGCAGGCTTTCTTTTCTGGTTACCCGTTATTCAACCTTGGCCCAGTGTCTCGGCGGGACCACAATGGTGGACCCTTTTATACCTTTTTCTTGCTACGTTGCCGTGCGACATCCTTTCCGGATTTCTTGTTTTCTCTGACCGTGTTGCGTATCCCGTGTACTTTTCCATGCCGCGGCACTTTGGCTTTTCCATTCTAGAAGATCAGCAGTGCGCGGCTGCGCTGATGTGGACCTGCGTCACGCTGGTCTATCTGGTGCCCGCGGCGATTCTCAGCACCCGGCTGCTTTCGCCGCGGAGTTTTTACCGAGGCGACTCGATGCAATCGGAATTGCGTGGCGGTACAACATCGCAGCCGGATTCGCAACGCCTGGAGGCAGTCTAAAGATGGCCACCCAACCCGTTCTCTCGGCACTCGACGTATCTGCGATGCAGGCCCGTCGCATCAAGAGTTCCAATGTGTTGTTCGACTATTGGGAGCTAACGAAGCCCGAAATCAACTTCCTAATTGCCATTACGACGGCGGCTGGGTTCTGGATTGGCTCACCCGCACCGCCTCCACATTTTCCGTGGATGCCGTTCATTCACACGCTCTTGGGGACAGTCTTCGTCGCTAGCGGAGCGGGAACACTGAATCAGCTGATCGAATTGCAGTACGATGCCCAAATGCGCCGAACGGCGCGGAGGCCGCTCGCCTCGGGACGAATTGCTCCTCCGCACGCTTTGTGGTTCGGAGTCTTGTTGTCCGTTTTTGGTGTCGTTTACCTCGCCATTTCGACGAACGCATTTGCGTCTCTGCTGGCCACACTGACCCTTCTCAGCTACTTGTTTTTGTACACACCGCTAAAACGGATTACACCCTTGTGTACCTTGGTCGGCGCGGTCCCGGGAGCCGGACCAACGTTGATCGGCTGTGCAGCGGCGCGCGGACATCTAGATGCTGCAGCTTGGGTGCTGTTCGCGATTGTCTTCCTCTGGCAATTCCCTCATTTCATGTCCATCGCGTGGATATATCGCGAAGACTATGCGCGCGCCGGCTACCTCGTGTTGCCCACAAGCGAGATCAAGGACCGCTTTGTTTCCTGGCAGTGCCTATTGCCCGCTCTATGCCTTTTCTCAGTGGCTACGGTTCCCGTGATTTGCGGTCAGTCAGGAATCGTCTACCTTGCAGGAGCTCTCGTTCTTGGAGGCGTCTTTCTCTACTATAGCGCGCGTTTTGCCTTTCGAAGCTCGTCCGCCTCTGCACGGCAGTTGCTCTTTGCTTCCATCCTCTATCTCCCGGTGCTGTTGGCTTTGCTGGCGTTGGATAATAAATGAATGCGAAAGGAAAGGCTTGACGGAACGGCGAAATGCAATTAGTCGGAATTAGTGTCGCGAACCAAGACACGACGCCCTCAAGCGTTTTGCCGGCCGGACGAATCTCGCTCAACCGCTTTGCGTGGTTTACGCTTGCGTACAATGTCGCCGTCGTTCTCTGGGGTGCATACGTGCGCGCTACTGGGTCCGGAGCAGGATGTGGCAGCCATTGGCCTCTCTGCAACGGCGAATTCCTCCCTGCGACACCTCAAACCCAAACGGTGATCGAATTCACGCACAGAGCGACGAGCGGTCTGTCGCTTGTGCTTGTAGCCATTCTTCTAATTTGGTGTTGGCATCGCACCGCAAAGAGTAACTGGAGTCGCTACTCGGATGTTGCCGCTGCGGTGCTCTTGTTCAATGAAGCTGTCCTTGGTTCCCTGCTAGTCTTGCTGGATCACGTTGGCGGCTTGGACAGATCGGCGACCCACGCTCTCTTTTTGTGCCTGCATATTGGAAATGCCCTTCTGTTGCTTGCTGCTCACCGCAGGGTGCCTTTCGAATGGCAACCGGCGTTTGGGTGTGGTTGCAAGACCTGATCAGGCGATCGCGACGGGGCTCGGCCTGGTGTCGGTAATCGTCATCGGAATGACCGGCTCGCTGGCCGGTTTTGTCGACACTATCTTTCCTGCCGACTCACTGCCGCACGCGGTCGTGCAAGACTTCTCATCGAGCAGTCACATTCTGTCGCGCTTGAGGCTGCTCCACCCTATCGCCGTTGTGATCGGTTCCATCTATGTATTGTGGCTGCTCCAGCATTTCTGGCGAAAGCAAGAGCGCTCGCCTTGGATGCTCCTTCTTACCGGCACGCTGACTGCTCAGATTGCCCTCGGCACAATAAACGTGATCCTGTTGGCCCCTGTCTGGCTGCAGATGACGCATCTACTCGTTGCCGAATTGTTCTGGATCCTGCTCGTACTTGCGTCCGCCGATCAATTATTTTGCCAACCACCATTCGGGCCTTCCGCTTTCCCGAGAGGGGAGCACTAGCGTTAATTGGGGCCTCGGCTTCGAAGGCGCGGGGCATATCGGCCGCGGCGGAGGACACTCTTTTGTGTCTGCGAGTCACGAACATATAGAAAGCCGCTCGCGCCTTTTTGATTGAGTTCGAAAGCTCCCGCCGTCAAAGCCTAGGCAGTTGAGTGAACGAATTGACAGCGGTTCCGCAGATTGAAACATCCCGGAAAAAATAACGCCCCTCTTTTCAGCGCCCTAAGTCGACGACATCTTTGGCTGACAGGATGCTTTTAGTCGTCGTGGCAAACACAAACACACGGCGAACGAAGCAAGAGGAAACTTCATGGCGAGTCCAACAAAAGAAATCACAAAAGCGCTTCCTCAGCCCAATTCTGACTTCTACCAACTCGTAGAGACTTTGCCTGCCGATGAGCTAGCGGTTCTGAAGCAGGTACGCACGTTCATGGAGACGAAAGTCGCACCGATCATCACGAAGTATTGGGTCGAGGACTCTTTCCCATTTGAGTTGTTGCCCGCGATCAAGGAACTCAATATCGGCGGCGTTGCCATGAAGGGCTATGGCTGCAGAGGTGGAAGTGTGCAGCTATTTGGCTTGATCGCCATGGAGATGGCGCGTGTCGATTCCTCAATCGCGACGTTCTTCGGCGTTCACAACGGCTTGGCGATGGGGTCCATCTATCTGGGCGGTTCAGAGGAACAAAAGCGAGAGTGGCTCCCGCCGATGGCCCGGTGGGAAAAAATTGGCTGCTTCGGCTTGACCGAGCCTCTCGTCGGCTCAGGAGCCTCTGGCGGCCTTACCACTACAGCCAAGCGTGACGGGGACACATGGATCCTCAGTGGCCAGAAGAAATGGATCGGCAATTCTCCGTGGTGCGACATCTCGATCATCTGGGCGCGTGATCTTGCCGACAACCAGGTCAAGGCGTTTATCGTCGAGAACAAGACCACGCCCGGCTTCAAGGTCGAAAAGATCCAGAACAAGATCGCCCTTAAGGTCGTGCAGAACGGCTTGATCACGATGGAGAACTGCCGCGTTCCGGAGAAAAACCGCCTGCAAGCCGATCAATCGTTCCGCGATACGGCCCGCGTCCTGAAAATGACGCGATTCATGGTTGGTTGGGAGGCGACGGGATGCGCCATGGGCGCTTACGAAAATGCGCTCAAGTACTGCCAGGAGCGTTTGCAGTTCGGCAAGCCGATTGGCTCATTCCAGATGGTGCAAGACCTCCTGGCAAGGATGCTCGCCAACATCACCGCTTCGCAGTGCCTCTTGGTACGCATGTCCCAGTTGCAGGCCGAAGGCAAGATGACGGATGCGCATGCATCGCTCGCTAAGGCCTTCACCACAGCCAAGTGCCGCGAGACGGTCGCCTGGGCCCGCGAGCTGCTCGGCGGCAACGGCATCGCCGCTGAGTTCAACGTCGGGCGGTTCTTCGTGGATGCGGAAGCCCTCTACTCCTACGAGGGCACGTTCCAGATGCAAAACCTGATTGTCGGCAAAACCATAACCGGGCTCAGCGCTTTTGTGTAACCAGTTTTCGAAACAGTAGCTGGCAGCGCTGCTACAACGACGCTCGATAAGCGAAGGAACAAGAAAGGAATAGATGACTCCAATGCCCTCTTCTAGAGCTTCCAAATCCGAGACTGTGAAGTTCGCCGCAAAGACTGTGGGCCGTCTGTTTTTTATGGATCTGGCCGCGGGCCGCATCCTGACGTCGAATCCCGACGGCTCTCACTTGAAAACCATCGTCAGCGAAGGCCGAAGACTTCCGGACGGAATCGTGGTCGATGTCGCAGGGGGCCACATTTACTGGACAAATATGGGGAATCCCAAGGCCAACGACGGCACGATCGATCGTGCTGACCTCGACGGCAAGAACGTCACGAACATTGTCCCGCCCGGCGCGACCTTTACTCCCAAACAACTCCAGCTAGATGCCAAGAACCGGAAACTCTACTGGTCTGACCGCGAAGGCATGCGAGTCATGCGCTCGAATCTCGACGGTTCAAAGATCGAAACCCTCGTGGACACAAGCCAAGGCGACGCGCGCCCCGGCGCGGATGCGACCAGATGGTGTGTAGGGATCGCCCTTGATGTGGAAGGCGGCAACGTCTACTGGACGCAGAAAGGGCCGGACAACGCGGGTCTGGGTCGCATCTTTCGCGCCAATCTGGAGCCCCGCAAGGGTCAAACTCCCGCAAAGCGCCAGGACATCGAACTTCTTTACGACAACTTACCCGAGCCGATTGACCTGGATCTCGACCTTAACAACCGGATGATGTACTGGACCGACCGCGGAGACCCGCCGCGCGGCAATACAGTGAATCGAGCCCCGATGGATGCGGCGCCCGGGAATGGCAAGAACCCCGAAATTGTCTTTAATCACCTGATGGAAGGCATCGGACTGTCATTGGACCTGACGAACAGGCGCATGTTCTTAACCGATCTGGGGGGATCTGTTTACAGTGCCAATCTCGACGGGTCGAATGCGAAAAATCTGCTATTCGCAGAAGGAAATTTGTCTGGCATCGCGTACGTGGAGTTTCCCGCCGGATCCTAATGCAGCTTCGATGGATCGCGACATCAAGAGGAGAAAATCATGAGTTCGCCGGCTTCCGCTTTGACACTCGAGAACGTTCTGTATGAGAAGAAGGGTCCGATTGCCTATGTGACCATCAACAGACCCAAAGTACTGAACGCTCTGAACGCGAAGACCATTTCCGAATTGCGATCCGCGTTCGAAGACGCCCGCGACGATTTCGAGGTGCGTGGAGTCGTCTTCACCGGAGTGGGTGATAAGTCGTTTGCGTCTGGCGCGGACATCGGCGAAATGGCCAACGACACTCCGCTCACGGCGGAAGCGAAAACGCGGTCCGGCCAGGCGCTCACGGACCTCATTGAAAACCTCGGCAAGCCGGTGATCGCTGCTGTGAATGGTTTTGCGCTCGGTGGTGGATGTGAACTGTCGATGGCCAGCACGATTCGAATCGCCTCTGAAACTGCGGGGTTTGGTCAGCCCGAAGTGAAGATCGGAGTCATGCCGGGCTACGGCGGAACGCAGCGTCTTCCCAGGTTGATCGGCAAGGGCCGCGCATTGCAACTCATTCTGTCTGGCGAAATCATCGACGCGCAAGAAGCCTATCGCATCGGTCTGGTGAACGAAGTCGTACCAGCCGCCGGCCTGCTTGCAAGAGCGGAAGCGATACTCAACCAATTCATCTCCAACGCTCCAGTCGGGGTGAAGTACTCAATCGAGGCGGTTAACAAGGGATTGGACACGAGCCTCGCGGAGGGCCTGCTCCTTGAAGCCTCGCTGTTCGCGATTTGCGCAGCGACCGAAGACAAGAAGGAAGGGACATCTGCCTTTCTTGCGAAGCGTGCTCCGAAGTTCCAGGGACTCTAGCGCACAGCCGGATTCAACTTCGATTTGAAATTCCTGAGTGGAAACGGAAAGAGGGAAAACTCATGGCAGACGAAAACATATTCTCAGGCCTGAAAGTCGTGGACCTCGCGAGCTTCATCGCCGGTCCCGGCGCAGCGACGATCCTGTCCGACTTCGGCGCTGACGTCATCAAGGTAGAGCCGCCAGACGGAGAGCTATGGAGAAACGGGAATAAGATCCCTCCGCAGCCCCACTCGGAAGTGCCTTATCCCTTCCAATTGGCGAATCGAAACAAGCGTGGCGTTGCGCTCAATCTGAAAGCTCCGAGCGCGCAGCAGGTTCTCGAGCGGTTAGCCAAGTGGGCCGACGTGTTCATCGTCAATACACCGCATCCCGCGCGCAAGAAATTGAAGCTCGAATATGACGATGTCGCGCAGTGGAATCCGCGTCTGATCTACGCCGATCTCACCGGCTTCGGCGAGAAAGGTCCGGACGCTGCTCTTCCGGGATTCGATCTTACAGCCTACTGGGCGCGAAGCGGTTTGCTATTCATGACGCGCGATGCTGGATCGCCGCCGACTTGGCCGGTGGCAGGCAGCGGAGACAATGCAACTGCGGTCGCTATTTATGCTGCAATTGCGACCGCTCTTTATCGTCGCGAACGCACCGGCAAAGGATCCTACGTCACGACTTCGCTCCTTGCGGCAGGTGTCTGGTCGGCCAGTGTCCTCGTCCAGGCCGCTCTATGCGGTGCGAATTTCTATGGGCTGCACGATCGAGCGCATCCCGCGAACGCAGCCTTGAACTTGTATCGCTCTTCCGATGGGACCTGGTTCGTCCTCGTAGTTACTCCGGACAAGGTACCCGTGGTTCTGAAAGCGATGGGTCGCGAGGATATCCTAACGGATCCGCGATTTTCCGATTCTACCAAACTAGCGGAGAACCGCCCGCAACTGACCTCAATGCTCGATGAGATTTTTGGTTCGCAGCCAATGTCGCATTGGTACGAAGTCTTCAACGGCGCTCAGATCACGTTCGGTGCCGTGCGTGAGCCGCAGGAAGTCGTTAATGATCCACAATTGCGAGCGAATGACATCGTAGTTCCTCTCGAGGGAGCCGGCGAGAAATTGGCCTCGACCGTCAGCAGTCCTATTCAAGTGCACGGCATTACTAAAGTGCCTGCCAGGCGCGCTCCGGGAATCGGCGAGCACAACAATGAAGTGCTGAAGGAACTTGGATTCACAAGTGACGACATTGCAGGCCTGCGTGCGACCGGCACCATCCCTCCGCTGAAACGCGCATCAAGAGCGGCGGACTGAAGCAAATCGAGGAACATATGGCTAAACCACGAATCATTATCGTCGGCGCGGGGTTTGGCGGCTTAGCCGCCGCCAAAGCGCTGAGGAAGACGCCCGCGAAGATAATCTTGATCGACCGCACCAATCACCACTTGTTTCAACCTTTGCTTTACCAGGTGGCGACCTCAGTGCTGACGCCCAGTCAGATTGCGACGCCAATCCGCAGCATTCTTCGGAATCAGAAGAACACCACAGTGATTATGGGGGAAGTCACAGGGGTGGATAAGGATCAGAAGTGCGTCATTGTTAGCGACGCCGGCCGGCAGAACGTACCGATTGCCTACGACTATCTAATCCTGGCGACCGGCGCTAGTCACAGCTACTTCGGTCACAACGAATTTGCGGAGTACGCACCGGGTTTGAAGAGTCTCGCTGATGCTGAGGCAGCCCGAAACAAGATCCTGCAAGCGTTCGAATTAGCAGAAGCCGAGGAAGATCCCGCTCGCCATCAGGACCTGCTCACTTTCGTTCTCGTTGGTGCCGGTCCCACGGGCGTTGAAATGGGCGCTGCTCTCGCTATCTTGGTTCGAACCGCGCTGAAATCAGATTTCCGCAGGATCGATCCAGCCTCAACAAGAATTGTGCTCGTTGATGTGGCTCCCAAGGTTTTGGGGTCGTTTTCGGAGAATCTTTCCAAAGCCGCGAAGCAACGACTCGAGAAGTTGGGCGTCGAAGTCCGGCTCGGACACAGCGTCGATCACATCGACGCGGAAGGTGTGGTCGTCGCGGGCGAGCGGATCCCAAGCAAAACGGTGATCTGGACTGCAGGCGTCGCACCCTCGCCGGCGGGTAGGTGGCTGAACGTCCAAACAGATCGCGCGGGGAGGGTGCGCATTCAGAAAGATCTCACTGTGCCCGGGCACTCCGAGATTTTTGTGGTGGGAGATACAGCGTCGCTCGACCAGAATGGCAAACCCCTGCCAGGGGTTGCTCAGGTAGCGATGCAGCAAGGGCGTTATGCGGGAAAGCTAATTCACAGCCGCATCATTGGTAGCCCCCCTCCTCGCCCATTTAGCTATTTTGACAAGGGCAGCATGGCTGTTGTGGGCAAAGGTTTTGCTGTCCTGCAAAGCGGCAAAGTCCAGGTAAGTGGGTTCGGGGCTTGGCTCACTTGGGCTGCCGTACACCTCCAATTCCTCGCCACGCCGAGCCTTCGCTTGGGCGTCTTCTTGCAGTGGGCCTGGACCTATGTGACGGGGCAGAGGTGTGACCGGCTAATCGTGAATCACCATGGTTCAGACGTTGCGAAGCCAGCGCCGGATTCACCCGTCAGAGCCACATTCGCGGGCAGGTAGAAGTCTGGATAAACACAACAGGTTTTATTGAAAGTGAAACACTCTAAGGAGGATTTCATGGGAACGAACAGGGAGATTCGAAATGTCGCTATCGTTGGGACGGGAGTTATTGGCGCAAGTTGGGCGGCGCTGTACCTCGCACGTGGATTGAATGTTATGGCCACAGACCCGGCGCCGAGTGCAGAAGCAAACTTGCGGAAATACATTGATGAGGCGTGGAAGGATCTCACAATCATCGGACTCTCACCCAACGCGTCGCGCGATCATCTGAAGTTCACAACGGACTTGAAGCAGGCGCTCGCGGATGCCGACCTGGTCCAGGAGAACGGACCTGAACGCAAGGATTTCAAAATCAAGCTCTTCGCGGATATGGATGCCGCTACCCGGCCGGATGCGGTCATCGCCTCGAGTTCATCCGGACTGACCATGAGTACGATGCAATTTGCGTGTAAGCATCCCGAACGTTGCGTCATCGGCCATCCCTTCAATCCTCCCCACGTCGTGCCACTAGTCGAAGTAGTAGCGGGAGAGAAGACGTCCCTTGAGACGGTCGAGCGGGCCATCTCCTTTTACGCTTCAATCGGCAAGAAACCAATCCATGTTCGAAAAGAGGTTGTCGGCCACGTGGCAAACCGCCTCCAAGCAGCGCTTTACCGTGAGGTCGTCTATCTGATCGAGCAGGGTGTATTAGATGTCGCCGATTCGGATGCTGCAGTGTGCTGGGGACCTGGACTACGGTGGGGCGTAATGGGTCCAAATCTCCTGTTCCATCTGGGCGGTGGTACAGGCGGAATTCAGCATTTCATGGAGCATCTCTCCGGGCCGGTTTCCACGTGGTGGAAAGACCTCGGGACGATCACGGAGTTCAGCCCCAACGTGAAGCAAACCATCATCGAAGGTGTGTCCAAGGAGGCCAATGGCCGCTCGATCCAACAACTCGAACGTGAGCGCGACACCATGCTTCTGGAACTTCTGGCTACCCGAGCAAAGGCTGAAAAAGGAGCGCAGGCAGCTGTCGCCGGCGGACGCGGCGACTAGCTTGAACCGGTGAAGTGCTCTGGTTGGTGCTTCGCGGCCCCAGGCGTTCCTTCAATATTGGGCGCCGGACAATGATCTACATTCATTCGCTCGGCCGGGGTTTCCGGTACCACGCGCAACGCCCGGCGCTGGTTATCGACGGCGCCGCTGTTTCTTTCAAGGCGCTCCAGGAGCGTGTCCAGAATATTGCGGCTGCGCTCGCCGCCACTGGCTTTACGGCGGGCGACCGCCTCGCGCTTCTATTGCCGAATTCTCCCGACTACATCGAGTTCGTCTACGCCTGCAGTTGGCTCGGCATTACCGCAGTCCCGATAAACGCACGGCTCTCCGCGGCCGAAATCGATCGAATTCTGCTGGATGCAAAACCGCGCGGCCTGCTGCGGCATTCCTCGCTCCCGAAGCCTACGGTGCAGCTTCCGTGGCAAATCGTGCTCGATGAGAAGCCCTTCGACGTTCGGAACGGGTCCTGTCCAGATCCCGTTTATGACCCGGAAGCGATTCTGGCTCTCATCTACACCAGTGGCACAACGGGCCGGCCGAAGGGTGTCATGGTAACCCACGCCAACATCCTGGCGAACGTCGACCACTTCAACTATTGGATGGGATACAGAGAAGGCGGCGTCTATCTGCATGCGGCACCGATTTTTCACATTGCCGATTTTCCCGCCATGTTCGCGGCACCGGCTTTCGGTGCGAGCCAAGTCACGATTCCGAAGTTCAGTCCGCAAGGCTTCTGCGAGTTGGTCGAACGCGAACGCGTAACCCACACCGTTTTGGTGCCAACGATGCTAAATCTGTTGAGTCAGTTCCCCGAAGCAAAGTCCTATGACTTGAGCAGCCTCGAGGTTCTGGCTTATGGCGGTTCTCCAATGGCGCCGGAACTTGTTCACCAAACGAGAATGCTTCTACCAAACGTGAAACTTCTACAATGCTATGGACTCAGCGAGACAGGCTTCCTCACAGGTCTCGAAGATAAGCAGCATGTCGAAAGCACGCTCCTATCTTGTGGGCGGCCTTGTCCAGGAATTGATCTGCGAGTCGAGGACGAAACGGGAAAGGAAGTCGAAGTTGGGCGGCAAGGGGAATTGGTCGCACGCGGCGCCAGCGTGATGCGAGGCTACTGGAACGATTCTGAAGATACGGCTCTCGCATTTCGAAACGGAATGTTTCGCACGGGAGACGTCGGCTATCAGGATTCTGAAGGCTATTTCTATATCCTTGACAGGCTGAAAGACATGATCGTCACAGGTGGCGAAAATGTTTATTCCGGCGAGGTCGAAGCTGTCATCTACAAACATCCCACGGTTCGCGAAGTGGCGGTCCTCGGGATACCCGATCCCCAATGGGGTGAAGTCGTGATGGCTTGCGTTGTGGTGAAGCCCGGAATGGCTCTGAGCGCGAACGGCCTGATCAGCCACTGCAGGCAATACTTGGCCAATTACAAGATCCCACGCCGCATCGAGTTTTCAGATACCGAACTACCGAAAAGCGGTTCTGGCAAGATCCTCAAAAGGATTCTTCGCGAACGATTTTGGGCTCATGAAAGGCTAGCCGTAAGCCAGCCTTCAGATTGTTAATTGCCACACCAGAGACAACCCCTCACACTCAAGACGATCTTGAGCCAAATCGCGATTGGAGCAAATTCAGGCCATCCAATCGATCATGCGGCAAAACCGCGAACACATTCTCAGACACACCCTGAAGACCTCCCGCGGATCGAGCACATCGGCCAGCGTATTGATCGGATCTTGGAACATTTGCGATACAGAATGGTCCCCGAGAGAGCACCGCAGAGATGCCCGAGAGTCGCAACGGACGCTGACCCGCCGCCAGATTCAGCTTCCAGACTTGGCGGCTCGTGCCGAATTCCACAAGATTGCCGGGTTCACGCGCTCGGGATAAATCGCGAGCATCTGGCTGTATAGCTCCGACGCGGTCTTGGTATTGGTAGCGATCCTGTCAAAGTCGCGAATGTATTTTCGTGTTTCTTCAATAATATTCGGCGTATCTGCTGCGCCGGGCCTCTTGTGTCCCGCGACAACAGCCAAAGGCTTCAGAGACTCGATGGTATCAAGTGCCGCTATCCAATCCTTCCTCGTTTCGGCGTTTGACTCTCCGAGATGGAGATGGACATCGTTATAGGCGCTGTCGCCCGCCACGACCAGCCCGAGCGAAGGGGCGTGGAGACAGGTCGTGTTGTCGGTATCGGTATGCCCGAGGGGAACACTCACAAGTTGTTCCCCTTCCAGTTCGACAACACCTCCCTTGAGTTCGTCCGCGACCACGAGCATTGGATCGATTTGTCTGGGAAACCGTGGTTTCCAATATGAGTTAACCACGGGAGCCGACGCCTGCTTTAGCATGACGGCGATGACCTCCCGCGTCGCGACGAACTGCGCCTTCGGGAATGTTTTCTGAATTGTGTTTACGCCAAAGAAATGATCGCCATGGCCATGGGTGGCGTAGATCGTGGTCAGATTTTTGCCGCTGTGTGCGATCCAGTCGACAAGTTTCTGGTTTTGATCGACCGTGATGGCCGTATCCACGAGCACGGCATCACGCTTGCCCGAGATAAGCGTTGAAGCAATGGGCGACCATGTCATTTCGCTCGCGCCGGGCGGAAGGTCGTTAGTGACCACAGGAATCTGGGCGCTGACAAAAACTTCCCACTGCAATCGGTTGGCCATGAATCCTCCGCGCGACAGTTGACAGATATATTTTGAAGAGCCTTTAGCCAGCGCTGGGTTTCCCAGCTCTACATGAGCGGCGGTAACGATCTCTGTCAGTTCGCGAACCGCGCCGAGTTGCCTTTCGCGGTTCAGAAACGATTTCGATTGTTGTCGGCTCAGCCTGCCGCTTCCGACAAAAGGGTCTCGACTTTCTTGTCGAGATCCCGCGCGACCGCGAGCGCGTCGGAATTCCGATAGGGAGCCAGCAGACTGACCATTCTGTTGTAGGAGATGTGGACGCCGTCAGAGCGTTCGTCGACGAGTACCGTGACGGGAGCATAGGACCCTGCGTCCGGAACGTGCCTTGCCATTTGCTGCATGATGAGCGGATTGCCCATGATGAGCCGAGCCATTCGGGGTTTATCGCCACCCGTCGCTTTCCTTATGACGGAGCCATGGTCGAGTTCCATGAAGAGCATTAAGCCAGTCTTACCCAGCCCTTCGCGAACCGTACTTTCGAACTGTGGAAACGTCCGTGCGGCTGCCGTCGTTTTCGCAAACTCAACCATGTCGGGATGGCCTACAGCACCTTTAATCGCGGCTAATATTTCGCCGAATGGTCGGGACGAGGTCAGGCTGAATCGCTCGACCTCAACTGTGGTTATCATCGCGACGCACCTTTCTTTTCCATCTCGACGAGCGTGCCGAGGGCCTCGGGCCAACTTTTCTCGAAGTCGGCGTCGCGTTGCAGTCCGCGCTCCAGCACGGCTCTTATGCGGTGCTGGGCTTCGGGCCACGTCAGCGCTGCCCCAAACGAAGTGAAAGCGTCCAGGAGCCGATCGAATGGCGGCAACGAGACCTGGTTGACGAGATTCTTTGCTGCGGCGAGGGCGCGTCGATCGAAAGAGCCGATCCGGCGCGCGAGGGCGTCGACGAAGCCGTCCAGTTCGGCATCCGGAAGCGATCGGTTGACATAACCGTATCGTTCCGCTGTATCCCCATCAAAGTCGTTGGCGCTCAGAACGATTTCGAGCGCCCGACCGCGTCCGACCAGATGGGGAAGGCGCTCTGTCCCTCCGCCGCCGGGATGCAGGCCGACCCCGAGTTCAGGGTGGCCGAGTTTCGTGTTTTCGCGCGAGGCGAAGCGCATGTCGCAGGCAAGAACGAACTCGCTGCTTACGCCACGCGCGCAGCCCCGGATTTTTGCGAGGCTGACAACTGGCGACTTCGTAAGGCGCACGAACGTATCCATCAGAACAGGTAAGCCCGAAGCGCCAACAGCGGTCATGATGTTTCCCATCTTGCCCGTCAGATCGAAGTGCGACAGGTAAAAGTCCGGAATGGCACTCTCGAAGACAACCACACGCAGGGTCTCGGTCGTCTCCATCCGGACCAGAAGTTCCTGGAGGGCCTGGAAGACATCCGCGTCGACGACATTGAAGGGCGGATAGTCGAACAGCACTCTCCAGTACTTAGGCGTTTCCTCGATCACGCGCATGGGTTTCGTCGTATTCGGTTTGGTCACGGTTCATCCTCCTTTAAACGTCGATCGGGCAGGACGGTGCTGTCATCTTCTTTTCTTCTCTTCGTAAGAACGCATGCGCGCCAGCGGCTGATCGGAGACGCACAATTTCATGAAGAGATTCGTTCGAGAGCGAGTCCAGACTTTACCGGGTTGGCGTCACTCGGCGACATCGTTGAGTCCCCGGCTTTTGTGGTCCCCCTTCATCGCCCCGGCGCCTGCACGGCTTTGCCTGCCGTCCCTGCTTGCGCGGCCTTTGCGGCGGTGCGGATGACGTCGATGACCCGTTCGGATTGGGAGAGCATCGGCACGTGGCTGCTGTCGAGCTCATAGGTGGTTGCGCCCATGCGCTTGGCGAAGAAGCGCTCCAGATCGGGATGCACGGTGTGGTCTTCTTTGCCGACGATGTACCAGCTCGGCTTCGACTTCCAAGCGGTTCCCCCGACTTTCGCGTCGAACAGGTCGGGTTTGGGGACGCCCTGGGTCGCCCAAACGAGCTTCTGCTCCTGCTCCGAAAGGTCTCCACAGAAATACTTAGTGCCCTCCGGACGCAGCCAGATACGTCCATCCACGACCTGTATTTGGGAGAAGACGTCGGTCGTCGGGAACTTGGACTGCTGCGTCTGAGACGTTTCATCGGCGTCCGGAGCGAGCGCGCAGATGTAAACCAGCCCGACGACCCGATCGTCCGTTCCGGCTCCGGTGATGACGCTTCCGCCGTAGGAGTGGCCGACGAGCATAACGGGGCTGCCAACCCGGCCCATCGTAGCTTTCGTCACAGCGACGTCCTCTGCCGTTGTGTTGAGGCCGTACTGCGCAGCAATACACTCATACCCCTCCGTCTGAAGGGGAACGATCAATTTGCTGAAGCACGAACCATCGGCCCAGAGTCCGTGACAAAACACGATGCTTGGTTTGGACTGCATAGATGTCATTTTCTTCTCCTTATCGTTGTTTTATCTTCGCTTCATATATAGCCCGCACTTCCGCACGGTCGTGCATGATTTGGCAAAGTCTCTCCTGCTTGACCTCCTCGGTGCGCCTTTTATCTGCCTCGCTCTCGCAGCATCCACTCCCTGATGTAAGGCGAACAGTGCAGTATCGAGATGCCGGTGGCCTCACACTCATTTAGAAAACGAACGCCATCGACATCCACGAGATCGACCTCCTCTAAATCCAATACCAGCGGTTGCTCAGCACCCTCGACCTCGGACTTCACTTGCCTGAGGTGATCGTATCGAAGCTGGCCGCTAAGGCGAATCCGCGTTTCCCGAGCACCAGAAACCCGTTCGATCCTCAATGTCATGGACCTTCAGCGCCGAAGGCGCATTTGCGAACGTGCAATACTTCAACCGTTCGCAATTGGTTGCAAGGAAGGAGCTTAGGTTTGTCAGGAATCCTGATTTTTCAGGACTTCCCTTGCAATCAGGAAAGTATGGGGTTTTTCAAAATCAAGGCTCAGATGGGACTTTGAATTTGTATTTGTTTATTTTCAGGCGCTTGATTTTTGAATCGAGCGTGCGCGATGGCAGCCCCAGTTTCGCCGCTGCCCCCGCCGGCCCCGAGATTCGGCCGAAGCTTTCTGCCAGCGCAGCTTCAATAATTTGCTTTTCCTGCTTCACGAGCACGCCACTGAGTGGCTCGGGGCGCGCGAACTTTGGGGGTGGCTCTCTCTTTAGCCAGCTTTCTTCGACCGCGAACGTTTCACCCTCGCACAGGATCACGGCGCGTTCAATTACGTTTTGCAACTCACGAACGTTTCCCGGCCAATTGTATCCTTCGAACAGTTTGAGAGATTTCTTGTCGATGGTTGTGAACTTCTTTCCAGCCCTTTTCCCAAATCGATCGATGAAGTATTCGACCAGCAAAGGAACGTCAGCGAGTCGTTCTCGCAACGGCGGTATCTCGATAGGTACGACAGTGAGCCGGTACAAGAGATCCTCGCGAAATTTGCCTAGCGCCACGAGCGCGTTTAGATCGCGATGGGTAGCTGCCAGCACTCTAACGTCGACGGGAATCGGCCCGTTGCTCCCGACGCGCTCGATTTCACGTTCCTGCAGGACTCGCAGCAGCGCAATTTGAACATCAGACGGCAGGTCACCGACTTCGTCTAGAAAAACAGTCCCGCCATTTGCGGCTTCGAAACGGCCGAGGCGCCGTTGAGTTGCGCCGGTGAATGCGCCCTTCTCGTGACCGAAAAGCTCGGACGCAATCAGCGACGGTGGGATTGCCGCGCAATTCACCGCGATGAACGCCCGCTCGGCCCGTGCGGATCGTTTGTGGATGGCCCGCGCAATCAATTCCTTTCCCGTACCGGTCGCGCCCAAGATCAAAACTGTCGAATCGGAAGGCGCAACCTTAGTGACCTGCCGCAATACTTTGCGCAACGATTCCGAAGAACCGACGATGTCCTCAAACATCGACTCGCGGTCGATTTGCTCTCGCAATGCCAGATTTTCATTCCGTGTCCTGTCCTCGGCTTTGACCCGGTCATCGATATCGGTTCCCGTCGCATACCAGCGAGTAAGCTGCCCTTGCTCATTCCGAAAAGGGTTGTAGCGGATTAGAAACCAGCGGTACTCGCCGTCTTTCCGTAAGGATCGCATTTCCGCCTCGAATGGGAGGCCGCGTTCAAGGGCAGTGTTTCGGTTTTCACGCAACCTATCGAGGTCCTCCGGGTGGAATATTCGTTCACGAAAGCCCGGGTTGACCACATCATCGGCAGTCAGACCCGTGTAATCGAGTGTCGTTTGGTTGGCATAGAGTGGCTCCCCGGCTGGACCCAGAACAACTATGGCCTGCGGTATCGCGTCGGTAATCCGGCGAAGTTCGCGTTCATCGTCCCGCAGTTTCTCTTCGGTTTGCTTAAGCTCTTGGATGTCAGTGCTTGTTCCATACCATCTGATAACTTTGCCGGTCTGGTCGCGCAATGGCTCGACCCGGATAAGAAACCAACGAAACACACCGTCGTGACGGCGAAGACGCGCTTCAATCTCACCTGGTTGTCCTGAAACCAACAGCTCTCGCCATTTTTTCATCAATGGCGGCAAGTCCTCGGGATGGAACGCAACTTGCCAACCCCAACCGCGCGATTCTTCAGGGGATAGACCTGTGTACTCATGCCATTTTTTGTTGAGGAACTCGTTCGGACCATCCGACAGATTGCACCAGGCCAGTGTGGGGATCGTATCAATCACCTGCCGAAGTCTGGCCTCCGACCTTTGGACTTGATCAAGTGCATTTCTGAGCGTTTCCTGCGACCGTTGGCGTTCAATGGCGATGCGAGCGATGTGACCTGCGCCTTTTATGAGCGCGAGGTCTTCTTCGGCGGGAACTCGCGCCTCATGAGAGTACAGCGCGAAAGTGCCCAGCACCTCGTTGTCCTTCGTCAGGATCGGTTCGGACCACGCGGCTCGTATCCCATTGCGGATCGCTAGCTCGCGATATTGATCGGGCCAGTTTGGCTCCGTGGCGACATCGGGGACAATCACCCGTTCCTTCAAAAATGCTGCGGTCCCGCATAGACCTGCTTCAAAAGCAACGGAGACTGGGATGACCGTCGAAATCCACTCCCGTGGAACGCGAGGGCCGCCGACTTGCCAAAGTCGCTTCCCGTCGGCGTCAATTAGTAGAATGGTTGTGACTGATGGAGCGATCTGAACGTCAATTGAGGTGCACAGCTGATCTAGAACGTCCTTCAGGCTCGCACCGTCAGCGATCATCTCAAGTGTGCGCTTCTCGGCAGCGCGCAGCGCGTCGGCCTGTTTTCGATTCTCAATGTCGGCCGCCGTTCCATACCATCGGAGTAGGGCACCGCCCTGGTCGTGCAGCGGCTCACGACGAATCGAAAACCAGCGAAACACGCCGTCTGAACGGCGCAACCGCACCTCATGCTCACCCGCGTGATCAAGTTCGGGCTGCGTCTCCCATTGTTGCAGCAATCCGGGGAGATCATCGGGATGAACCGCTGCCTTCCATCCCGGACCATGCGATTCTTCAGTGGACAAACCTGTATAGTCACGCCATTGCTGATTTACGAAATCTAGGGAACCATCGGCATGACTGGACCAGGCAAGCATGGGCATATTGTCAACTAGAAGACGAACGTCTAGAGCTGGCGCACGTTGTCGGGAGCCATCCGCCGCGGATGCCATGCGGCGATTATAGTCCGGATGTGCGGTTTGACACCCAAACACATGGTCCGCAATAGGGGTTGGAAAAAAGGCTTTGGAACAGCAACCATCCGGGATATCGCCTAATACTGCACGTGGGTTCTGCCCGCCTCTTCAACTCGCATTCCCCATTTACTGCCGCCCACGTTTGCTACGCGCATAGATGAAATGCCTCACCTTGATAGGCTTCGATTCAAAACGACGAACGTTTTCCTCAAGCTCGCGGTCTGCGCTCGTCACTCGCTCGTGCTGTCGCAAGTGCTCCACCCAAGATTCCACGATGAACGTTTCGATGTAGTGCCCCGGATGCTCAGTATCGCGATACAACGCCCCATCTTGATGCTCCGTCCCGCCGTCGCACTCGCGCAAATTTGTAGAGAGCCTCCAGGAACTCCTCCAAACAGCATCGGTTTGCCCCAGTGGTCCCAAGCTCCAAGATCCAAAGGCGTATTAGGCAAACGCGAAATCAAAACCAATATTGGACAAACGGCCGTGCCAATAGCTGCGGCAATCAAAGAAATGTGTGTACCCTGCCGGCCTGCGACATATCCCCAAAAAGTGCTGCCGGCTGTCCACGTTCCCATGTAGACGAGCATGAACACAGCCATTGCACGCGCGCGCACCCAATCCGGCGCCAAGTTCTGCATAACCGTGGTCATCAAAGAGATGATAGCGGTCCACGCAATTCCTCCGAACAAGATGGCAACGGACGGGAGTGCTACGGATTTGAATCCGGCGACGCCCCAAAGCGACGCTGCAAAGACAGTGGTTCCCAGTGCGAGAACAAGGAACGTGTTCGTTGTAGCGCCATGGCTCCTAGCACAGCGCCAACGCCAAAGATGGATGTAAATGTCAGTCCGAATTGATTGAGGTTATTCCCTTACAAGTTAATACCGAATTTCTTTGCACTTAAATTCATGGATGCTTCCCATTGCCGGCCCAAGCAGGCGACTCTAGAGTCGCAACTGACGCCGCGAGAAGCGCCCAAGGGACTGACATCCGCAGTGCTGATCATGGACAGCTTGCCCAGCCGGCTCCGAAGGGCATATTTGTAATTTTGAACATGGAGTGCCAGATGAGACGACGACGAGCTCCTATCCTTCAGATTGTTGCGCGCGCTACTCAGGTGCTCCTTGCTCTGACGATGGCGACGGTAGCAGCCCGGGCACAGATGGTCTTTTCTACGCCGCAGAACGTTTCCAATTCCGGCAACACCGGCAGTCAACAGATAGCGATTGATGCCAACGGCGACATCAACACAGTTTGGCTTGATAACACAGTTGGCTCCTATGCCGTTCTCTTTAGCCGCTCTTCAAACGGAGGCATGAGCTTTTCCATCCCCATCAATGTCTCCAACCACCCGGGAAGCAACGCCACCAGCCCCCAAATTGGTCTGGATCCGGGCGGAAACATCTACATTATATGGAACGACAACAGTTCCGGGAACTACGCCTCTTTTTTTAGCCGCTCGATCAACGCCGGCGCCAGCTTTTCCGCACCGCTATTAGTTTCAGCGAGCGGGGCCACCACCGTGGGTGCAGTTCGAATTGCGGTGGATGTGAGCGGAAACATCAACGTCGTGTGGACTGACAACAGCCCGGGGTATTCCGCGGTCTTTTTCAGTCGCTCGGCCGATGGAGGTACCAGCTTCTCGTCTCCGGTTAACGTCTCGAACAACTCACTAGGTGCGGGCTCCCCCAATATTGGCGTCGATTTGCAGGGGAACATCTACGTCGTTTGGGAAGGCGGCTCTAGCGTCGTTTTGGGAGGACCAACGAGCTCCACTCAAGACGCCTTCTTGAGCGTTTCCGCGAATGGAGGAACAACCTTCTCAGCCCCAGTGAACGTGTCTAACGACCAAGTGGGGATTCTTGTGAGCAACCCCCAAGTCGTCGCCACCTCCGTGAACAGTATCAACATCCTCTGGGAAACTGAGCAAATGAACGGTGGAAACTGGAGTCTCCATTATCGCCCCGCGAGCAACGGGGGCACAACGCTAGGGTCGATTTCCAGTAGCTCTGATGACGGCCAATATGATCAAGTCGCACCGCTGGCGCATATGGCTCTTGATTCCACGGGGGCCATCAATGTTGTCTGGCAACAAAATTCCTTCAACCAAAGCCCCAGTGGCATTTTGTATGCTCGCTCGACCGATGCGGGAAACAGCTTTGCGGTTTCCACTATTGCGAATGCAGGCGGCAACACCCCGTCGCCGCAATTGGCGATCGACTCTCTCAATAACCTAGATGTTGTTTTTTATGGAACCACAGCATCGGGCAACAATCAGATCTCTTTTATGCAATCGACTACCCAAGGCGCTACGTTTTCTGGGGTCGAAAGCGTCTCCAGCAATAGCGCCAACGGGGTGCTTCCTCAGATGGCGCTGGACACGGGCGGTAACATCCACGTCTTTTGGCAGCAAGGAGCCAGCAATCAGGACATTTTCTATAGTCGCAGCGTTGGCCTTTCCTCGCTTAGCGTGGCGCCGTCGAGTATAGGCGGCGGAGGCTCCTCGACCGGAACCGTCACGTTGAACGGCCCCGCGCCCATCAATGGGGCCGTGATCGCCTTGTCCAGCGACAATACCGCGGCGGCAAGCGTCCCAGCGTCTGCTACTGTCGCTCCTGGTGCGACCAGCGCTACTTTCAGCGTGACCACCAGCACAGTCACGGCAAGTTCTAACGTCAGCATCTCTGGAACCTACAACGGAGCTACTCAAAGTGCGCTGCTCGGCATTGAAGCCTCGACGCTTAACTTGCTCTCGCTGAGTCCCACGAGTGTGACGGGTGGGGCCTCCTCGACGGGCACAATCAACTTGACCAGCCCCGCGCCCAGCGGTGGGACGGTTGTCTCCTTGTCCAGCAGCGATCCTTCGGTAGCCGCCGTCCCGGACTTCGTGACCGTACCGGCCGGAGCGACCAGTGCCACGTTTGCCGTGGCGACCTCCGCCGTGAGTGCGTCAACTTCCGTCGTCATGACCGCCGCCTCTAGCGGGGTAACCCAAACCGTTGCTCTGACTGTTCTTCCTCCAACTCTCATGTCGGTCTCGATGACTCCCGCGAGACTGACCGGCGGAAACTCTTCCGTTGGCACGGTTAGCCTGAGCGGTCCGGCGCCCAGCGGCGGCCTGGCGATCTCCTTATCGAGCAGCGATTCTTCAGTGGCTGCCGTATCGTCCTCAATGACTGTACCCGCCGGAGCCACCAGCGCCACGTTTACCGCGACGACCGCTGCAGTAGCGACGTCTTCGTCGGTCAGCATCTTCGCCACAAATAGCGGCGTTACCCAATCAGCGTTAATCGTCATAGTGCCGCCAACACTTATGTCGCTCACGTTGAGTCCATCGGGCGTAACAGGAGGAGGTTCCTCGACAGGCACGGTCACGCTGGACGGGCCAGCCCCAGCGGGTGGAATTGTCGTATTCCTATCCAGCAGCAGTTCGGCCGCGATGGTGCCGTCGAGCGTCATCATCCCGGCCGCATGCACTACGGCAACCTTTGCGGTGAGCACGCTTCCCGTGGTGTTGTCAACCAACGTCACGATCACCGCTTCGTATAAGGGGGTTAGCCGAGCCGCGGTGCTCACGGTCGGCCCGCCGATTTGAGGTGGCAGTTGGTTCGATAAAAACTACAATGGGAGTCCTTGCCCAAAGGCAGAA
>Ga0207127_10040_pt1 | contig 30241 bp, 28 predicted proteins | sample Alteio_BWMinHeat_17_FD_153574 | JGI IMG/M metagenome (GOLD analysis project Ga0207127, IMG submission 153574) | Enriched cells from forest soil in Barre Woods Harvard Forest LTER site, Petersham, Massachusetts, United States -... | ecosystem: Environmental > Terrestrial > Soil > Temperate forest >...
CAAAAAATATCTCAAATCCTAAGGGTTGATTTAATGCAGGCTGATCCAGCAAGTATAAAGCATTTTTTAGCAACAACCTCAGATGACATTTTAGTAGATAACATTGATGTTAATAGTTTATCTTTTCGATTATTGAAAATTCATGGGGCATATGTAGAAAATGCCGGACAATTACCCAATGACGTGAAGGAAATGTTATGGAAAACGATAGGTGCTAAATTTGGTAGAGTAGTAGCGGAACCCCACGACATTTTTGAAAAATTTGTTAAATTTATCAAAGAAAAACCAGGAGAATATTTTAATGAAGCAATAGGGGATCCTTTTTTTGATGGACTTTTGGCAAAACAAAAGCATTGGTTGATCCAAATAGCAGGTTTATGGCGTAAAAAACTCAGATTAATGTCCAGAGTTAAAATGGAAAATCTAACGCCCCATCGATATATTACTTATCTTTGGACAAGAAAATTTTCATTAAGGAATGTGATTAATATAGAGGAAGCAACGGTCCGTGTTGCAGGCAGTCAGGAAAATTCTCGTATACGTGCCAATCAAGGTGCTTATATGCCTTTACACGGTCTATCTGTGAATAGTAGTGGTTATCCAGAAGGATTGCAAAATGCGCGATCATTATTTTATTCGTGGGGTATGCCAATAGATCCGAGTGCATCCATTTCTAATTGGCATTGTGACCTCGAAAAAATGGCAAGAGAAGTTGTCATTTTGAATCCAAAAAAAACAGAGCGTTTATTAATGGGGGAAAGATATTTTAATGTTGGACAAAATTCTTTAACGGGCTCTTCGATTAAAGCAACACAACATACACAGATCTCCGCTGGGATTTTACAAGATATCAAGTTCTATGACAAAAGTGTATCGCCTCAATGGTGTGCAAAAATTAATGCGGAATTGGATTTTATCCAAGCAGGTAAAAAAACAGATGCCTTTTATCTTAAAATAGTTACCGATGATCCCACGTCAGATAATCTATTGCAGTGTCTGGATGAATTAAAAATGTCATTTCTAATAACATTTGGTGGATGTGAAAAAATCGATTTTCATGTTCATATGTTCCCAAATGGAGATGGTAAATTTACAATCATTTTTGCACCCTTAACACATTTGGAAGTACGTGAAAATAATATTTATGTTAATCCAGATTCTGGAGAGACCCACATTAGTCAGGGGCTACCGGTACAGCATATTCACCTGGCGAATGGTGCAGGTACTTTTGGCGTCGATTTCCATGATCGAGAGACGGTTCTTGCTGTTCAACGGGATGGGGTACAGTATTTAGAAAAATTATATGATTTTACTGCAAAAGTGGGTAGCAAGGCTCATATGATTGCATTTTTAGAGCAAAAAATTGGGTTTGGACAACAATGTGCGGCTAAAAGGCGGAAGGTGCTTTGATTTCCTATTTAAATCGTTGCTAAATATAAACAAAAAGTCCGGGGAAACGGGGTCAGATCACTGTACACTTCTGTAAAAAAACTGTACAATATCGCCGTGAACCCATTCAAGATTTCTAAAAATTATTGGAGAAGTTACTTATGGCAACGATAGACCCCCTAAGCCCCAATGAAGAGCGTGCAGGCATAGAAACTAAAGAGCATATCGAAGGATTAGATGCCGTATTAGCCGCCCAGAGCAAAAGAAGAGCCTCTTTTGATATTAGATATCCTGGTACTGTAAAGCCTGGAGTTGTGCCCCTCCCGGGAGACTTAGTTACCCCTGCCCAACAGGCAAAAGCCATTAATGGGTTGAGCCCCAGAACTTTTCCGCGCCTTTCCAAAGAAACTCGACAAAGACGTCTTGGAAGGCTTGAAAAGGCTCTTAATTTACGTAAAGAAAAATACTTAAAGGGTATGGGTTTTCCTGCATGGTCGTTAGACAAAGTAGAAGACGCCATTATTGGAGAATTTGCAAAACTCAATTTATTAAGACAACAGATTTGGTATAAAAATTTAGAGAATCAGACGCTTGAATCACATCCTGATTTTGATATTTCTCAGGCACACCTAGAAAATAGTTGTTATCGGAAACCGCACTTAATTGCTTTTGATTATAATAAAACGGATAAAACTTATAATTCAAATACCGTTTTATTAGGCGGGCTCACGTTTTTTGCCTTGGAAGCGCCTTCGAAAGAGACGGTGACTGCTTTCAGAAATTTGATGCATAACCATGAAGTCAAAACTGTGGTGCGTCTCACTGCCGAACGAGAGGGCTTGGTTGATAAATGTTATAACTATTGGAGTGGTCATTTATCTTTGGACGGTAGAAAATTGAAGATCCCTTTAGATACAGAAAGATCGAGCGATATAGATTTACCTTACGAAGTTGACTACATTGCTACTGACACCTGGGATGACAACTCAGGTGGCAGCGCTAAGGAGTTGTTAGAGCTGATTTTTTCAGCCAGAGAGTATTATGACTCCTCTGCACCCATCGCAGTCCATTGTCATTCTGGTGTAGCAAGAACGGGTACATTCATTGTAGGATTTGCATTAGTGCGCGACATTGATCGGCAGCTTACACAAGGAGTTCCCCTTGATAAATTAGAAATTAATGTTGCTAAGTTTTTTATGGAAGGCTCATTACAGCGATTTTATCATGTTGGCCAACCGCAGCAATACGTTACAGTGCATCGAATGTTAGCCTTGTACGTTAAAGGGTTATTAGAAAATAAATATAAATCAAACTATAAACGAGCACCTGTTGCTGATGTTCCTCCACTCACAGAAGTGGAACAGCTTCGTTATGAGATGGACGAACGCGAGAAGAAGTATGCTCAAGAAATAGAAGGTCTTCGTCGTGAGATAAAAACAAGAAGTGAACCACAATCGGTTGCAAGCAAAAATGAAGGCATGCTATTTGTCTATAATCTTGCTAAATATGTAGCAGCAGGTGTTGCTGTTGGAGTAACTTTACATACTCTAACAAAATATTCCAGTTATCAACCAAAATAGAGTTGGAGCTATAGTAAGAATTTATCTGATTTATAATTTGTTTATAAATCTTAATTCTGTAGCTGTGGAATTGCATAATCTCCACTGTAGTTGGTTATATAGCTTTATCGTTTTTCAGCTTAAATTTGTGAAGTAATTTTCCCGTGTATAATGCGTAATCAAGCATCAGCCGCTTTCTACTTCTATACTTAAGTAGTTCAGTGACTACAAAAAGAGTGTGTTAATGGCAAACTACAAAGCCACAATGAGCGAACTACAGAAAACAGCACTATTAGATGCTGGTAGTTCTGCGTATTTGGAACAGCTCTATGATGACTACTTAAAAAACCCGGCTTCTGTGCCCGCCGAATGGCAACAATATTTTGAAAAATTACCTTTAGTAGATGGTGCTGTGTCGGAGACCCCTCACTCAGAAATCCAAATGGCATTTAGGCAATTGGTTCGTCACCCAAGCTTCATCAATGCGACTAGCACAACGACAGAAGCCAGTTGGGGCACAGTAGAAATCGAACGTCTGAAAGCCGCGTTATCCCGAGAACGAAAGCAAACAGCAGTACGCGAACTCATTGATGCCTATCGATTACTGGGCCATCTGCATGCGGATATTGATCCCTTAAAACTGCGTGAAAAAGCGCAGGTTCCTGAATTAATGCTATCTTATTATCATTTAAGACCCGCCGATCTGGCATTAACGTTTGATGCAGGATCACTACCCGGACTGTCTACACGCACATTGCAACAAATTTTGGATGATTTAAAACGATGTTACTGTGGCACGATTGCTTCAGAATTTATGCATATTCCAGATTCACCTGAGCGGCTCTGGGTGCAGCAGCAGGTTGAAGCGATTGGGCTTCAAAATAGAGTATCGTTAGATATTCAACAACGGATATTAGCCTACTTGATAGCCGCTGATGGGTTAGAAAAATATTTGGGTGCAAAATATCCAGGCGCAAAACGTTTTTCATTAGAAGGCACAGATAGTCTATTGGTGGCATTAGATACATTTATTCAACAAGGTGGGATGAGCGGTGCTAAAGAAATTATTATTTGCATGACACATCGAGGTCGATTAAATGTTTTGGTCAATCTTTTAGGGAAAATGCCGAATCAATTATTTGATGAATTTGAAGGTAAGCATAACGATATTAAATTAGAAACGGGCGATGTAAAATACCACCAAGGATTTTCTTCAAATGTATCAACGCCAGGCGGTAATGTGCATTTGTCTTTGGCATTTAATCCTTCACATTTAGAGATTGTCACACCGGTCGTTTGTGGTTCTGTTAAGGCAAGGCAAGAACGTAGACAGGATAATGACTACACGGAAGTGTTATCCATTGCACTCCATGGGGATGCTGCTTTTTCAGGCCAGGGTGTCGTTATGGAAACTTTAAATATGTCGCAAACGCGCGGATTTAAAATTGGCGGAACCGTTCATGTGATTGTAAATAATCAAATCGGATTTACAACCAGTAATCCAAACGATAGCCGATCAACTTTATATTGTTCAGATATCGGCAAAATGATTGAAGTGCCGATTTTTCATGTGAATGCGGATGATCCTGAAGCTGTGTATACCGTGATGACATTGGCATTAGAATACAGGGAAAAATTTAAAAAAGATGTCATTATTGATTTGGTGGGTTATCGTAGACAAGGGCACAATGAAGCGGATGAACCCGCTGTCACGCAGCCTGTGATGTACGAATTGATTCGCAAAATGCCAACGGCTCGTCAGTTATACACAGACAAACTGATTGCGGAGAAAACGTTATCAGCCACAGAAATTGATAATATGATAAAAGCCTATCGTGACACTTTAGATAGTCGACAACAAACGGTGGCACGCAACTTGGTTAATGAAGTCAAGCGTGAATTTTCGAGCAATTGGGATCTGTTTGCTTCTAAAGATTGGCGAATACCGGTCAATACGGGTGTTGCTTTAACGATACTGAAAAAATTGGCAGAAAGCCAAACCACGATACCCGAAGGATTTGTTTTACATCCGCGTGTTCAAAAAATTATTGAAGATCGGCGAAAAATGACAGCGGGAGAACTGCCGTTGGATTGGGGATATGCAGAAACATTAGCATACGCGACTTTGTTAAATGAAGATTATTTTGTGAGATTGTCGGGGCAAGATGTGGGTCGCGGCACATTTTTTCATCGGCATGTGGTGTTGCATAATCAACGGGATAATGCGGAATATATCCCATTATCGCATCTTTCTGAAAGTCAGGCCAAGTTTACAGTGGTTGACTCGTTATTGTCGGAAGATGCAGTACTTGCGTTTGAATATGGGTTTGCAACAACAGAGCCTCGAGGCTTGACTATCTGGGAGGCGCAATTTGGGGATTTTGCGAATAATGCGCAAGTGGTGATTGATCAATTTATCAGTTCTGGTGAACAAAAATGGGGCAGACTTTGTGGTTTAACATTGTATTTGCCACATGGATATGAAGGGCAAGGTGCAGAGCATTCGTCTGCACGGCTCGAGCGATATTTGCAGCTCTGTGCAGAGCATAATATTCAAGTGTGTGTGCCAACTACCCCAGCACAAGTTTTTCATATGATCCGTCGTCAAATGGTGCGTCCTATCCGAAAACCTTTAATTGCACTGACGCCCAAAAGTTTATTGCGTCATAAATTAGCGGTTTCTCGTTTGCAAGAATTAGAAACAGGCGAATTTTTTCCGGTCTTGTCGGAGGTAGATGAGATTCAGCCGGAACAAGTAAAACGCATTGTTTTATGCAGCGGTAAAGTTTATTATGATTTGTTGGAAAAGAGACGTGCAGACAATCAAAAAGAAATTGCGATTCTTCGTCTTGAACAGTTATATCCTTTTCCTGAAATCGAGTTAAAAGCACAGCTCGATTTGTACGCAGGCGCTTTGGTCGTTGTTTGGTGTCAAGAAGAACCCAGAAACCAAGGTGCTTGGTATCATATAAAACATAATTTATTGGCTGTAATTACCCAACAACAACAGTTACAATATGCCGGAAGACAAGCTGCTGCAGCGCCGGCTGTTGGCTATTCACATTTACATCAAGAACAGCAGGCTGCATTAGTAAACGATGCTTTAAATAAAGGAACAACAGTATGAGTATGGAAATAAAAGTACCCGTATTACCAGAATCTGTCGCGGATGGTTCTATTGCCACTTGGTATAAAAAAGTGGGTGAAAAAATTAAGCGGGATGAACATCTGTTAGATATTGAAACCGATAAAGTGGTATTAGAGGTCGTGGCACCTGCAGATGGTTTTTTAGAAAGTATTTTAAAAAAAGAAGGCGATACGGTTAAGTCAGAAGAAGTCGTTGGGTTATTTACAGCGGAAGCTGTTTCAACATCAGAAAAGACCTCGGGAGCAGTACCAACTTCTGCAGAAAAGCCATCAGTCGAGGCACCGGTTTCAACCGAACAAACCGCCAAACCCCAACAACCTCTGTCACCCGCAGTTCGGCAATTGGTTAAAGAACAAAGTGTGAATCTAACAGAAGTGCAAGGAACGGGCAAAGACGGTCGCATTACCAAAGCAGATGTCACAAAAGTTGTTTCTCAAAAAGAAGCTGTTTCTAAGTCGCCTTCAGCCAAAAAATCGGAAACAAGTTCCCAAGAATTGCCAATGGGCGAAAGAGTTGAAAAACGCGTACCTATGTCTCGGCTTCGTGCACGTATGGCCGAACGATTGTTGCAAGCTCAGCAATCAGCCGCGATTTTAACAACTTTTAACGAAATTAATATGCAGCCCGTTATGGGATTAAGACAAAAATACAAAGAAACGTTTGAGAAGGATTATGGCGTGCGCTTGGGTTTTATGTCTTTTTTTACGATTGCAGTCGTAGAAGCCTTAAAACGTTTTCCAATTGTTAATGCGTCTGTCGATGGAAATGATATTATTTATCATGGTTACCATGATATTGGTATAGCGGTATCTTCTCCCAGAGGGTTAGTTGTGCCGATTATTCGAAATGCAGAATTATTAGATATGGCGCAAATTGAAAAGAAAATTGCTGAATTTAAAGAAAAGGCTCAAAATGGCCAACTAACCATTGAAGAAATTTCGGGCGGCACCTATACCATTTCCAATGCAGGTGGTTTTGGGTCGCTCATGTCTACGCCGATTTTAAATCCGCCACAAAGTGCGATATTGGGGATGCATAAAATTGAAGAGCGACCAATTGTCGAAAATGGTATTATTGTGATTCGACCCATGATGTATGTTGCCATGTCTTATGATCACCGCATTATTGATGGCACGGATGCGGTTCAATTTTTAGTGACAGTTAAAGAATTAATTGAAGATCCGGCACGGTTGTTATTAAATGTTTAATCTTCTCATACAGGATAGCCATTATGAATTTGCATGAATATCAATCAAAACAGTTGCTAGCGAAAGCCGGGTTACCGGTTTCTAAAGGCGTTGTTGCGATGAGCGTAGAGCAAGCCTTATTGGCGGTAGATGGGTTAAGTACCAAAAATTGGGTTGTTAAAGCACAGGTTCATGCTGGGGGGCGTGGAAAAGCGGGGGGTGTTAAACGGGTAAACAATAAAGAAGAATTAGCGGCTGTTGCGCGACGCCTCTTGCATACACGATTGGTTACTGCACAAACAAATGAAAAAGGTCAGCCCGTTAATGAATTATTAATTGAAGAAACGTGTGAAATAGACAGAGAGCTGTATTTAGGCGCTGTCATCGATCGCAGTTTAAAAAAAATTGTATTCATGGCGTCTACAGAAGGGGGGGTGGAAATCGAGAAAGTGGCGCATGAGGCACCCGATAAAATTTTAAAATTGCCTGTGGATCCTTTTTTAGGCGTGATGCCGTATCAGTGCCGGGAAGTAGCTTCCAAATTGCAATTAAACGAAGCAGCGGGTAAGCAGTTGGTTAAAATAATAACAGGTTTATACAAGCTATTTTATGAATATGATTTAAGTCTCATTGAAATTAACCCTTTGGTGTTAACAAAGCAAGGCAATCTGATCTGTTTAGATGCGAAGCTTAATGTTGATGAAAATGCCTTATATAGACAACCGGCATTGCGTGAAATGCGCGATATTAGCCAAGAAGATGCACGAGAAATATTGGCTAGAGAGTGGGAGTTAAATTATATTCCGTTGGAAGGTGCTATCGGTTGCATGGTAAATGGTGCAGGACTTGCAATGGCGACAATGGATCTCATTAAATTATATGGTGGAGAACCCGCTAACTTTTTGGATGTGGGTGGTGGTGCAACGGAAGAACGTGTTAAAGAAGCATTTAAGATTATTTTATCCGATAGTCATGTAAAAGCCGTGTTAGTCAATATTTTTGGTGGCATTGTACGGTGTGATTTTATTGCACAAGGGATCATCAAAGCAGTATCGGAAGTGGGTATTCAAGTACCCGTGGTTGTGAGATTAGAAGGGAATCATGCATTCGAAGCCAGTCAAATGCTCGAGAAAAGCGGACTCAATATTATTTCTGCTAAATCACTCGGAGAAGCTGCAGAAAAAGTGGTTGCGGCTGCGGGAGGCAAAAAATGAGCATTTTAATCGATAAAAATACAAAAGTGATTTGTCAGGGGTTTACTGGACAGCAAGGTACATTTCATTCAGAACAAGCGATTGAATATGGTACGCGAATGGTGGGTGGGGTTACGCCTGGTAAAGGAGGCCAAACGCATTTAGGTTTACCAATTTTTGATACGGTGCGTGAAGCAATACAGGTTACAGAGGCAGATGCCAGTGTTATTTATGTGCCCGCACCTTTTTGTAAAGACTCTATTATTGAAGCGATAGATGCGGGGATCCGTTTAGTGGTTTGTATTACCGAAGGCATGCCTGTGTTAGATATGTTGCAAGTGAAACATTATATTCAAGATAAAGCCGTGCAAGTCATTGGACCCAATTGTCCCGGTGTGATAACCCCCGATGCTTGTAAAATTGGCATTATGCCAGGGAATATTCATATGTCTGGTAAAGTGGGTATCGTCTCTCGTTCGGGCACGCTGACGTACGAAGCGGTTAAACAAACAACAGATGTTGGTCTAGGGCAAAGCACCTGTGTGGGTATTGGCGGAGATCCCATTCCTGGCAGTAGCTTTGTGGATATTTTAGGGCTTTTTAATGAAGACTCCCAAACCGAAGCGATCGTGATGGTCGGTGAAATTGGGGGAAGCGCAGAAGAAGAAGCGGCCGCTTATATCAAAAGATATGTGAAGAAACCGGTTATTTCCTATATTGCAGGAGTGACAGCCCCGCCGGGCAAGCGTATGGGGCATGCAGGTGCGATTATTGCTGGTGGACATGGAACGGCGGCTGAGAAATACGCTGCATTAGAAGAGGCTGGGGTTTTTATTGTACGTTCTCCGGCAGATATTGGGAAAATGGTCTTAAGCGCGTTAAAGTAATCTTACCAAATTAAAATATTGAAAAAGTAGATTTAAGCCCCAGGTTGACGGTAGGGCATTTCACGGTATAATAGCTTCCTTTACTCGGGCCGTTAGCTCAGTTGGTAGAGCAGCGGACTTTTAATCCGTTGGTCGATGGTTCAAATCCATCACGGCCCACCAATGAAATCAAGCACTTACGTTTGCTTCCCACGTTCCCAAAAAACCGCTTGCGCGACTTTTGCGCGACTCAGTTATGCATGCTGTCCTTAACAAAGTCAGCGTTGCTCTGTTTTGACTTCCACAAACCTTGTTAGCAGCTTCCCACAAATTGAGCACTTCAGGAGCCGAGTAGTGGGTCGTAATCTTGCCTGATTTATGACCCAACAAATCTTGCCTATCTTCAAAAGACACTCCTATTGATCTTAAGCGTCTCCCAAATGTGTGCTTCAGGTCATGCACGCGAACAACAGCTAAATTTGTTGCCTTTCGTGCTCTACGCCAACCACTATTAAGCATCCGCTTGACTGGCTTTCCTCTGTAAGTAAAAACAAATTCAGAATTTTTTCCGCGTTGTCTTTCTATGACAGAGTGTGCCGTTTGATTGAGAACTACTAAGCGATCTTTGCCGTTCTTAACATATGCACCAGGAATAATAAAAACAGATTTGAGCTCGGTTGCTGCTAGTGGCACCTCCCATTCCCATCGCAAATTACATATTTCACCGTCACGGCAACCCGTGTTAACAGCAAACAGTGCCATTTCTTGCAAATGGGGTGGTAAGACAGCAAACAAGTTCTCTTGCTCTTTCCAGTCCAAAGGATAAGACCCCCTAGCGTCATGTACAGGTAACAGCTTTATTTTAGGTGCAGAAGCTAACCACGTTAGGCCGTGTTCATCCATCCATTCACTGGCTGCAAGATTAAGGATGCGACGTACGACTTGTAGTCCATGATTAATGGTACGAGTCTTTACCCCCTCTTTTTTTCTTGCGACAATGTACACTTGTAATGAACCCATGTGTATAGACTCCAATGCTAAATCGCCAATATAACTATCAAGCCTATTTAGCCGCTCCGCATCTGATCTGAGACTACGTTTATGCTCATTTTCCAGCAAAAACTTAGTCGCTGCCTCTCTAAATACTCGTTTTGGTCTGATACCATACACCATTGCTTGGCGCATAGTCTCTAGTCGCCGTACTAAGTATTTTTCTGCTTCTTCAAGCCGACTCGTGCCAGTGCTTTCGCAAATTCTAGCTCCGTCGATTTTTTTGTTGATGTGCCAGATCTCGCCTCTTTTGGTGAGTCCTGACATTCTTTTTCGTCCCATACGCTTCTCCTTAGCGCCGGGCACCCGTTACAGCGCTTATATTGCTCTACCCAGGTGTCCAAATCAAGCCTATCGAATGCAATGCCTTGGATTCCGATAGGAATTTCTGTGATGTGAGGTCTTACTTCCCGGTTAAAACGGTTTCTATCCATTCCTAAGTAGGTCGGAGCATCTCTAAACCTAATGAGCCGTGGCAATAGCTGCATGGGTTTTCTCCCTGTTACGTAATTCTTCTCTGGCAATATTGATTTTTTGAGGTGCTGTAATACCAATACGGGTAACGCCGTTAGCATTACTTAATATGGTGACTTGAATGTTGTTACCAATCCAAAAAGACTCTCCTGATTGACGTTTTAATATCAACATATGTTATCGCTCCTATTTCAGTGCTAACCAGATTACCGTTATGGTAATAACGGTGGTATGTGTTATTCATGCTTGGTTCTGGTAAGATCCAATCATCATCAAGGTTACTGAAATAAAGTGACAAAGCGTTGTCGTTTTATTCACCAATAAATTCTAAGCATGAAAAGTTAGAGCTATTAATACTTCAAAAAAACGCTTGCAGTATATTGGCATTTAAATTGTAATAGTCTTGTTAACTATAGGAGAAAAGAAATGGCACTGATTTTTGATTTTGATGGGGTTATATGCGATTCCTACGGAAGTGTGCTGGTGGCGCTGCAATCATTCAATAAAGAAGGCAAGATATTAAACAACATAGATGATATCGACAAGTTACGCGCCTTGGATTTTCTGAAAATTTTGCAGGTCTTTAACATAGATCATTCTCAAATAGGGTTAGCTATTGCTCATGTTCAGAATTTTTTAGCTTGTAATATGGATTCATTAAATGTAGTTGCAGGGGTTAAAGAAGTGTTGCATGAATTACATCACTTAGACATTAAGATGGGCATAATCACTTCTAATTCTAGCGAAAATGTTGTAAATTTTTTGAAAAAACATGAGGTCAATGTATTTGATTTTATTGTGCCAGCTGGACTTTCCAACAAGGGGGAGATTCTTAAAGAAGTTATGCTAAAAAAACAATACGAGCCTAAAAAAGTTCTTTATGTTGGCGATGAAACAAGAGATATATTGGCGAGTCAAGCAGCCGGTGTAAAATCAATTGCAGTGGGCTGGGGTTTTAATAATAAACAGTTGCTTTTAAAGCATAATCCAGATTATTATATCGATACGCCAAATGAACTTGTTGCTATTATACAAGTCTTAAAAGCCATGGAATTTGAATGCGAGTAATCATATTGGATGAGATATATTTCTAGTGCATTGTCAAATTAAGGAAGCTCGTATTATAAGATTACAAGTTAGAAGCCTTAAGCGAAAGAGTAAAGAATTATAGCAACTGTTTTGGAATATTAATAAAATGCCAACATGTATTTATTGTAAAGTTGATAAAAAACCAGATTTATTCAACAAGGAACATGTCCTTCATGATTCCTTTGGAAGCTTTAACAACACTTTAACGCTTATCAATAAAGTATGTGCTAGCTGCAATTCTTTATGTGGAGACACAATTGATAGGTTGCTTGCAAGAGATACTATTGAAGGTTTTAAGAGAACTCAGTATGGATTAAAAAAAAATGAAGATTTTAAAACGGAAGGTAAAAGTTCTAAAATTAAAATTAGGGTATGTGAAGGATTATTAAAGGGCTTGGCAGCATATCTTTTTCTTGATCAAAAGCAGAAAAAAATTTTACTAAAACCCCTTCCTCAAATAGGTCTGAGGAAAGGATGTGGCACATATGATTTTTTTGCTTTTGAAAATATACCAAGCTTTGAATTAACAAGCTATAACAAATACCCCTGTTCCGAAAGAATGATCTTAATCCCCCCTGGTGTTGATATTGATGATGCAATAGAAGCTTTAAAATCTAAAGGGTATAATTATAGTTACACAGGCGAGTCTGAATTAGATTTAGAAAATATTCTTTGCGAAGTTACTCGAGTGATAGATATAGAATTACAGCGTGTTATGGCAAAAATAGCTTTCAATTTTTTTGCGTATTTTAACGATGAAAATGTTATATTGAGCCACAATTTTGATAAAGTAAGAAATTTCGTTCTTCACGGTCAACCACTAATCAAAATTAAAGTTGATAATGAATCTATTTTAGATGATGAAAAGACAGCAAATAGTCTCAGGCTTGGCCATATAATCACTTTAGAAAAAGATCATTCTAACTCCATAATAATTCAAATATCTTTATTTAATACTTTCCGCTATACTGTCGAGTTATCTGGAAATAATAATTCTAACTATGCAGTTAATGTAGGGTTTGGTCGTTTCTTTGACGTACATAATATGACAATTAATGAGATTAGAAAAACGCCCTTATTAATCCCGTCAATTAATTTACGTATTCCAAAGGTCAAGATTTTAATGTAAGCTCTCAGTTATACTCCTGGAATCCTAAAAAATTGGGTTGTTAAGCTGCTTCTATCTCGAAATACGATAATGTAAAATATTTTTCGCACATTATCAAATGCTGGGACTTAACTTTAGTTGGGCTAATATTAATTTATCACATAACACTAATTATGCTATTGGCTGCGAGTAAAAAAACTACAAAATCGCATTATTTGGTAGCAAAATAGCTAATTATTCTATTGTTTCTGGGGTTGTTATCACCAAATGTTTTTCGATGAAGCGTTGCGTAACGCCTAGCAAGTCGATCATCCTTAAGTTTAAAAGAGAGTTTGATAATTTTTTCATACAGGATTCCAAGCTCATCAACTTTTAAAGAAGTAAAGGATTTTTTGTAAATGTTTTCAGCCTGTAAATATTCATGTAAACCTTCGAGATTTTTATTGGTATTGAGGTAGATGTCACCTAAAATTACGTGAGCTTGCGCTTGTAATTTATGATAGTTTCCAGTTCCGATCCAATTATCTAAAATATGAATACTATCTTTTGTATACTGTTCTGCTTCAGTTGTCCTACCGTTTAAATTTAAACTGTTTCCTAACAAAAACAGTATGATGCCGGTTAGCCTATGTTTCTTCGTATGCAATGCTTCAATAGAGTCTGCATATAATTTGAATAAGCTATCGAGTTGATCTTTGCCTTGTTCAGCAAGATAAAAAAATTCTTGCTTCTGGATCAGAAAGTGTAAATACATCGCTAAATGTTTTTTGGGGTCTTTAAAATGCGAGTTAATTTTATCTAAGTATTGAAATGATTCATCTAGTTTCTGTATTGCCTGCGCCAATTCTCCCTTATAAGCTAAAATATAAGAGATGTTTTGATGAAAAATTGCGTTATTAAAATTATAAAATATAGTATCATCCGGCGTTTTTGCTTTTAATATGCGCTCCACCCTTTTTATGGTTTTTTCGGCATCATCCAATTCGCCTAAAAAAGTGTACTGGCTTGTCAGATATACTAAACCGCGAATATACTCTGCGTTTTCAGGAAGGTTTTTTGCATAATAGTCAGATGCTTTTAATTGATATTTAAGACCTTCTTGATGGTAGCCTTGCCACCATTTTAAAGCGGAAAGAGACGTGTTGAATCTGGCGCAAATTTCTGTATGACACTGTTTTGAATCATTAAAATTCGGATAGAGGGATTTGGCATAATTTTCCATTTTTGAAAAATTTCTTTCGGCTATTTGATAGTAATCAAGAACCTCCATTTGCAGAAAAAGTAATTGATTCTCTTTGATATGATATTCGTGGCATAAATTTGAAAGATTTAAAATTTGAGGAAAGAGGTAAGTAAATTCAGGTAGAACAACCCGTTTTGTTTTTTTACTAACCAAATTGTTTAAAGCTAGAATGGCTTCCTGTATTTTAACTTTCATGTCCTTTGATTTTATTTTACTCGCAACTACTTTTTTAATAATGTCATGCATATTGTATAAATCATAATTAACCTCATCAGACCGATCAATGACAATGCTGGATTTTGATAATAAAAAGCTTTTCGTTAAGATGTTTAAAGCGCTATTAAATTCACACTGTGTTCCAAGGTTGTTATCGACAAACCATTTCTCTAATAATTCTTTAGGTATGTTTTCGTTAGAGAGGATAGAAGTAAACATTAGAAGTTTGTAAGCAGATTCTGAGTTTTTTTGAATGTTATCTAATGTAAACTGAAGTGTTTTACTTGCGAGACCTATAATATCAAAATGGATCCCGGAAGTTTTTATTGTTTCGGAAAATTGAGCAATGTTTAAAGAATAATCTTTTATGGTCACAGCTGCTCTGGAAATTAATATTGGATAATCATCTAATAGCGAGGCTAATTTAGTGGCGGCAAGAGTATCATTATCCCCAGTCGTTTTTTGCAACAAGCCTATAGAAGTTTCACGTGGGAAGCGATTCACTTGATAATAATTACGCCAATCCTTGGCATTTTTAGAGGTGATCAGTAAATGTGCTTTAGAAGATGAATGGTGCTCTGGAATATATTGATTAATTTTGTTAATATTCTGTACATCATCAAATATCAAGAGCCAATTTAAGGATGACGTTCTTAAAAAGTCTTTAATTTGCTCAATACTTTCACCAGGATTTCCCGAGGCTATCAGCAAGGGTTCCGTAGATAATTTTTTTTCATTAATGGTTTTTGCCAAATTTAAAAATTGGGACTCTAGGTTTTCAGAGGGGTAAAACCACCAGACTATATCATAGTCTTGATAAACGTTACTGGCATAGCGTTTTGCAATCTCTGTTTTTCCTATGCCAGGAAGTCCAACGAGGGTTAAATATTTTACATCTTCTTTACTGGTTTTATAGTATTGGTTGATGTAGTTTAAAACATCCTCTCTACCATAAAACTCAATAGTATTGCGCTGCACATTCCAAATAATGGGCATATTATTCTTAACATTAGTGACATCCGGGCTACAGAGACTTGGACATAATAGAGTTAAGAGCAGGGTGCCTGAAAATAATTTTGATTTAAAAAAGTTGATAAACATTACTTTCATTTCTTTCTTCCATTTCATAAGTGGTATAGGGGAATAACACGTTTATTTTTTTACCGTATTTAGGGTTATGATTGAACTCTAAAGTACCATTTTCTTGTTTCACGAGGTGTTCAATATGTTCCATGCTCATTTGTTCATTTATAAAAAAATCGCACATTGAATTTTTATAAGTTTGATAAGAGTCATCCTCTATGGTTATTGCCAAAAAGTCTTTTTTGCTTCTAATTACTCTTTTCGATGAAATGATAACTTTTCCATCTTTGGGCGTTGCGTCAATTGATTGAAAAACTAACCCGCTTATTATCATTTGGAATTTTTGTTTCTTTAGGTATATTTTGTCCATCGTGCCTTTAGTGCTAATTTTTATTTCAACATTTCTAAAAATGGCATGGATCATGATTGCTGAGATTGCTTCATTAAGCACAGCACTTGGCTCTAAAAATTCTTTTTTGGATTCAAGGTTGCTGTTGAAAATATTTTTTAAATTTGTATCAATGGTTTGCATTCTTTGTTTGGCGACGATGTCCTTTATAAAAACAGCATTGTTAACATGCAATACATCATGTGCTTCTTTTATTGTATTGAAAAGAAGTAAATAAAGATGTTTTCCTATTGCTTTTTTAAATTTAATGTTTTCAGCGAAATAATGTTTAACTAGATTGAGAAATTTGTATTGTTGTTGCACCGTGTCTTCAAGCGTCTTATTTTCCCTCGCCTTTTCCAAAATAAGATTTTTTTGTTCGATAAGCTGGCATTTTTCATTTTCAAAATCGCTCATTAATTTTTTGATAAATTTCACAATAGACTTAAAATTATTTAATAAATTTTGATTTTGCTCAATGGGGAAGTCTATAAATTTTTTAAGCTGGGCTTTACTTATCCGGGATAAAATATGTAACATTTTTTGAGTGGTCAGAAAAGCGTAATTTTTTATCCAAAAAGCTATAAATAATAAGGAAAAATTGAACAATAGAATATAGGCAGTGTATTTTAAGAATGCAATAAAGATGTTAGATATTGGTATGTTCATATTTAAAAAGACGAAGGGGAAGTTGTCTATCGGGTGAATATACGCTTTTGTTTGCATCGTCATATTTAGCAGCACATTTTTAAAAATGAAGCGATCAATGTTAGAGGTTTTTTTAGTTAGGTTTTCTGTGAGAGGCGCGGTTATCATTTCAGAGGGGGCGGAAGCAAGCGTTATTTGGTATTTTTTGATGAGCGCTATGGGTAGAATATCATTAACCAGTTCTTGCAAATTGTGATGCATAATAAGAAAACCGAAGCGTTTGTTGTTTTTCTTAAACATCCGGCAAACATCCATAAACACGGCATTGGTAAATGTATTATCTTTATAGAGTGTTGAAAATATTACTGATTCGGAATTTTGACAAGTTTCAATGAAATCTTGGCTAGGTTGATATATATTCTGATTCAGTATCCCAAATGCTCCCACTGGAATGAGTTCTTCTGTGACCCATATTAAGCTGGATTCACTGAACGAGAGATCTCTGTCAGAAAATATATTGATATTTTGTAAATCATTTAGGAAAGCTGATATGAATTCTTGAGAAAATATTCTGTTGTTGATAATTTTCATGCCAGCATAAGTAATGATTGCTGTTTTGTGCTTAACAAAATTCTCAAATGCCCCATCGATCAATAGAAAGTCATTTTTTATTGTAATTTTTAAAGCATTGTATTGATACATTATGAAGGGCAAAAAAATACACAAGTACATCAATAAAAATTTCTTTGATTTAAGTATTGATCCTGTTTGTTTAAGAGTAGGGCAAGTGTTCCATAATGCCAGATATTTATTCATTTTTTAATTTCGTAAAAGGTTTCGCTCAGTGATCCATTCGGCAAACTTTTGATCTATGTTGTTTGTGGTTGTTTCTTTTAGAGCGTAAGCGTATATTTCTTTAATGCAGCTCCAAGCTTTTTCTAAATTTGTTTCAATTGCATTTTTTTTGATAAAATTCCCAACAAACGCGACGGATTGAGCAAAAAGCGCTTCATTCCAATGAAGCTTAATCATCTCAGATTCTGCTTTATGCTGAAAATTATTGGTATCAGGGGGAAGTAATAATTCTTCTATAGTACATCCGAGTTCTTTGGCGAGTGCATAGACGGTTTCAACGCCTGGGTTTTTAGAGCGGCCTAATAATATGTTTTGTAGCACGCTTTGCCTTAGACCCGCTCGATTTTCTAGTTCTCGAATGGTCATTTCCTTTTGGTCTAGTCTATTTTTAATGTTTGCTTTAAGCGCTTGATTCACTAACATTTTAAATGCATTTAATCCAGATAACAGATCAACAATACGGCAAACTCTACGCTGATGTATACATTTTTATCAAGATCATAAAATAGAAAGCCATTTAACAAAAATGTAAATATGCTGAAAAAATAAGCAAATATACGTTGACAAGGTGTAAATTTAAAGATATAAATCGAGATGCAAGGGGTTATGGTGACAAAAGAAATTATGCTTATTGGCTAACTTTTTAAAGAAAAGGAGTGTTCTTATGACTACTGCTAAACGGTCTTGTCTTGTGAATTTAACAGAGCAACCTCCATCATCACTTATTTCAGAAGAGAAAAAAAGCCAGGTACGTATTCTGTTGGTTGAAGATAATCCCTTTATTCAATTAATTCATCAAGACATGTTGAGGAGTCTTGGATGCTTTGTGGATATTGCCGCTACAGGTGAAGAAGCCTTAATTAAATTAAAACAAGAGGATTATGCTCTCATTTTATTGGATATTGGTTTGCCAGGAATCAATGGAATTGAAGTGATGGTTGAATTCAATCGCTACAAAAAGTATGCAAAAACACCCGCTATCGTTTTGACAGCATTTACTGACCAAAATGTGATCAACCAATGTTTGGCAATCGGAATCAAAGAAGTCTTGCATAAGCCCGTCAAAACATTGGAATTGGCAAGGGTTATTGATTTTTACACATAAATTTACTCTAGAAAATCCTATTCTATATCCATCGTAAGATGGTTTTCTAATTGCCCTTGTGGCGTTTCTCATTGTTCAAATTTTTTCCGAACTGACTAAAAACAATTCAGTATTAACCGAGTAAAAATCTGTATCAAAAAACGACAACTCGTTGTCGCTTGAGTGTGGGTTAATGATCGGGATATGAGGTGTCATTGGAAAATCTCTAATTTGATTAGAGAGCACGCTCATGGATAGCCATACGTTTAAGACGTTATGAGAGTATCTGGATGTTTGTGGTCTTGTCAGAACAACTTGAGATAAAGCGTCAAGCTTGGCTTGAAGCCGCTCGTTATTGTGGTGGGGTCACTGCTCTTGCTAAATGCTTAAAAGTATCACGTTCACGTGTCAGCAATTGGATAAACCAACCAGATCTTAAGATTCCGTATGAGTATGCGGTGTTAACCTGGTTTATCACAAAAATTAGTATTGATCGTTTATCTCCTTTTACGGAAGCAGTCAATAGTGCTTTGAAGACTTTGAATGCAGTTTAATGAATATCCATTACATATTATCACTATTTTTAGGGAATCGGGGTGTTTGAAGATCAGTATTTTTCGTGGATATGTCAGCAGTGCTTGGGATATTTGTGATGTATGGCTTGTGTCTAATGGGTAGTGTTGGTTCACAACTTAAAAATGATATGCATTCAACAAAAGGAGCGAGATGATGGCGAGGATTCGTAGTGTGAAACCAGAATTATTTACGCATGAACGCTTATTTGAAGCAGAAAGTGATTATAAATTACCGCTCAGGTTGGCGTTTATCGCACTATTCACCCAATGCGATCAATGGGGGTGTTTTCGTTGGCAACCCAAACGGTTAAAGTTAAATATTTTACCATACGATGAAATTGACATTGTACAAATATTTGATGCGTTAGCAGAGCGTGGCTTTATAGAGAAGTATGAGATACAAGGGGAATGGTATGGTCGCATCCCTTCTTGGCCAAAGCATCAAAGAATTACCAGACCTGAGCATCCCAGTGGCATTCCTTGGCCAGAAGGATTTATTCCCACTAAATTCCATAAAAAAAATAATCCAAAGTCCAAGGACAAGATTTCGCCTCCGAGCCTATTAAAGGAAGCGTTACTTTCCGCTATTCCATCAAATGTAGATGCGGCGTTAGCATCCCCCGCCCCTATTCCAGCAAATGTAATACAGATGCCTGCTGTAGCAGCTAGCGTGCATACAGAAAATGAACATGGATATGGCACAGCGAGCGTTTCCTACAACCGTGTACAGACAGAGAATGTACTTGGGGGTAACAGAGTTGACAGCCAGCATAACTTTATACAGACAGAAAGTGAACAGGCATGTGACACGGGATCTATTGATACACACACTGTACACACAGAGAATGTACTTGTGCGTAACATGGGATGTATTGATGCACACAATGCACACACAGAGAGTGTACTTGGGTGTAACACGGACTGTATTGAGTATGGCCAAAGAAGAACTTGGTGCATGGGGAATATGGAATATGGAAATGGAATAGGGAATAGGGAATATGGAAATGGAGTAGGGAATAACACCATTGTCGCGTCCAAGACGCGACCGTCTTCGATTTTTAACACAGAACCCATTTTGAAAATTTTTAAGCATTGGCAAATGGTGATGAAGCATCCCAATACCAAACTCGATCCCAAACGCACAGTTTGTATTGGCAAAGCATTGGACTGGGGCTATAGCGTTGAGCAGCTTTGTGAAGCCATCACGGGATGCAGCATGACACCCCATAACCTGGGAGAAAACGACAGGGGGCAACGCTATGACGGTTTGTGCCTCATTTTACGTGACAGCGATCAAATCGATCGCTTCATAGGCAATTATCATTGCCCGCCACGCCCTTTGACCGAAGCTGAACGAAAAACCAAAGCAAATATACAATCTCTGCAATATTGGGCGAATCAAAAAATGGCGGAGGAATGTTTCAATGGAAAAGATTGATATCAAGCCATTTATGAAATTAATTGCCAGTATAGGCGAGCTTTATGGCAAACCCATTTCTGCATCATTGACAGAAATTTACTGGCAATCGCTGAAGTGTTTTGAACTCGAAGATGTGCAAAAAGCATTGCAAGCGCATATTCATAATCCTGATTGCGGTCAGTTTTTCCCAAAACCTGCGGATGTAGTGCGATTTATAGTGGGTAGTGGTGAAACTCGGGCGTTGTCAGCCTGGGCGGTGGTTGAAAAAGCTATGCACCAGGTCGGGAGTTATCAAAGCATAGCCTTTGACGATCCGTTAATCCATATCGTGCTTGAAGAGATGGGGGGATGGATTAAGCTTTCTAGCACGAAGCTTACTGATCTCCCTTTTCGCGCTAATGAGTTTCAAAAGCGATATATGGGCTTTCTCAATAAAAAAACTGAGCGTCACCCAAAATATTTAGTGGGCATTACAGAGACAGACAACGCTAAAAATGGTTTTGAAATTTCGCCGCCTTTGTTAGTGGGGGACGCTGCAAAAGCCAAAGAAGTCATCAAGGCTGGCGGTGGAACGTCGCTCTTGGTACAAGCGTTTAGTCGTTCGATTACTGAGATTATGCAAGTACCCTCCCCACCAAAGACAAAGGATAACGACGAATGAAATCTATCATTTTGACTCGAAGACAAATTGAGATTGGCGGTTGTTTAGTGCAGGGGATGTCCAGCAAAGATATTGCGCGGCAGTTTGGGCTTTCGATTTATACGATACGAGCGCACCAAAGACTTATTCAAAAAAAATTATCTTCCCGGAACGCTTATCAGACTGGATACCAACTGGCTACTTTCTTAAATTTGGAGGCAGAAAAATTAAAAAAATATCTGTAACTAGTCACTTTTGATAATGACCAATACCACTTTTGGGAATAGTAATGTTAGAAATTGTTTGGTTATCATGGTTGTGTAGACATTGGTTTCAAGGTTGAAGTTCAAATGGAGGGCTCAATGAATAAAATAGCACTGCAAAAAAATGACGACAGTTTTTGTGTTCATTATCCATTTTTGTTTTCGGTAGCAGCAATATCTATCGCTATTTCCCTTTGTTTAGTTGCAGGAGAAAGCGTGGCTCTGGCTCAAGGAGACCAGGTTGCTGAGATTAACGAATTAACCACACACGTCACAAAATTGGCCAAGAATGGCTGTTATATCACGGGCACTGCTTCTGCGTTGATTGGTTCCATTTTTGCAGTTGCACAACAAAGCTTAAAAATCTTTGGGGTTGCAGCGGCAGTCACTTTATTGGCTTTTAAAGCCCCTGCTTTTTTTACTTCTGCGATGTTAATTTAAGATGGAACAAACCCAAATTCCTATACCTGTTTTTTTAAATGAGCCAGAAAAAGTGATTTTCTGGACATGGCAGGAAGTCACCTGGTTTTTAGGTCTTTTTTTTCTGGTGTGGATTTTATGTTCTTTTTTATTGGGGCTGGCACTGGGAATTGGCATGGTTAAATTATTGCGGTGGATGCAAAAAAGCCCTTGGGGCGATTTAACTAAAATCGGTGTGTATTGGTTTTTGCCAACAAAAAATAGCTTTAAGACTTTCCCACCGTCCTATATCAGAGAGTTTATGGGATGAATAATAAAAACGCATTGAGCAGCCGCAATCAAGCCATAACAGAACGCAATCGCTTGTTAATCGGTTTTGTAGCTGCTGGTGGATTAAGTCTTTTATTGGGATTCTCAGTTTTTTGCTTGGTTGGAAAAGAACGAGTGGTGATTGTACCGCCTATTGTTAATCGAGACTTTTGGGTCGGAACGGATACCGTGTCGGATAGCTATTTAGAACAGATGAGTGAATTTTTTGCAGGGATTTTATTAAATGTAAATCCTAACAGTTTTAAAACGAGATCTGAACATTTATTACAACATGTCGCTCCCAATGCTTACCCTGCCCTTAAAACGCAATTAGTGGAACGCCAACTGGAACTTGAACGCCGAGCGATGTCAACGGCATTTTATCCTGCCAGTTTCAAAGTCGATAGGCATAAACTTTTGGTGGAACTCAAAGGTGAACTCAAGATTTTGGTGGGTAATGCAGCAGTTCAATCTCAAACCAAAATCTATCATATCCAATTTAGTCAACACCAAGGTCGTCTTTATATCCAACAGTTTAGGGAGGTTCCGCATGTTTAAAATTTTGTTCAGTATTGCGTCAGTATTGTTTTGTACTTGTACAGCAGCACAGCAACAGATCCCGGTGCAAGAAGGCACGGAAGTAAGCCTTACAGTTTCATTGAATACGTTGAATCGCTTAGCTGTAGAGAACGACCGTATTATGACTGTCAAAGGTATTACGGGTCAGTTTCAACTCGATAAAGATGGTGAATCAGGACAAGTCTTTATCAAACCCATTGCAACGGATAAACAAGAACTCATCCATTTATTTTTGTTAACAGAAAAAGGACATACCTATCCTTTAAGCCTGACAGTGCAAGAAGGTGCCGCTGAAAGCATTCTCTTAATGCCTTCGGAGATAGAACCTGCCCAGTGGGAGCAATCCAGCAGTTATGAAACGCTATTAAGAACACTGGTTCAGGCCATGCATAATCAAACACCAGTCGAAGGGTTTATTATTAATAAAGTTAAAACGCAAATCCCCATTATTAAACAGGCTAAGGTTAGTCATCTTCAAACCTATACCGGGAAACAATTACAAGGCCATGTTTTAGAGGTGACGAATACATCCAAAGAAGAATTGATTTTAAGCGAGCTACCGTTTCAGTTAAATGGTGTTAGAGCCGTATCTATTATCAACCCCATTTTATCCTCTCATGCCAAAACACGTGTTTATGTGGTAAATTAATATGAGCCTGATTTCGATTCCAACAGGAACGCTTAAAAAGCATCAATTAAAGATTTTTAGTGTCGCTATCGCTATTTTAGTGGCTATAGGTGGGCTATTGTTTTTTATAGGCACTGAAAAAGAAGCTTTACCCCTTGAAACAATAAACGAGAAAGCACCGCTTTACGATGTCACAGAAGCTCTAGAAGATAAAAGCTTTTGGGTGTTTAAATCAGAAAATCGCTTGAATGAGCAAGAAAAAAATCAAGCCAAACTGATGCATGATTTAGAAGAAATTCGAGAAAATTTAAAAAAGTCCGAAACTGTGGATGCTAAAACCGAGATTGAAACCTTGCAAAGTCGAGTGTTTGAGTTAGAGCAAAAATTAAACTTATCCTCTTTTGGGCAAGTGCCTGCTGAAGAAAACAGAATCAATAACGACGCGACATTTGAAACCCCTGCTCCCTCGTACACCTTTAGCAATAACGCTTTTCAAAACGTTAATCCAGAAGTACAAGAAGCACTTGTGCGTCCCACTATTTTCTCAGAAACGATAATCATGCCAAATCCTAATGAAGCAAACCCTAAACACCATCACGACAATTATATTCCTGCGGGTGCTTATGTCAAAGCGGTATTGTTGAGCGGGGTTGATGTCTCTGTTGGGATTTCTTCTCAGTCTAACCCACAACCGGTGTTATTAAGATTGGTTCATCCGGGCAGTTTGCCCAATCAATTTTTAGGAAAAATGCGAGACTGTCGCATTATTGCCGCAGCTTCAGGAGAACTGTCCACCGAACGCGCACAGTTTAGGTTAGAGAAATTAAGTTGTATTCAACCGGACGGTCGTGTGATTGAAACCGATGTCGACGGTTATATCAGTGGTGAAGACGGTAAAAACGGGATGCGGGGGCGCATGGTGATGCGTGATGCAGAAGTCTTAAAACGCGGCTTTTTGGGTGGATTGCTATCGGGTTTAGGTAAAGCGACCAGCCAATCATTTAACACCACCAGTGTCTCGCCTTTAGGCGCGGTCAATACGGTAAAAGGTGGTGATATTTTTAAACAAGCGGGTGCTGAAGGTGCTGGGAATGCTTTTGAGTTAATGGCTAAATATAATATTCAAAGAGCAGAGCAATACCAACCCGTTATACAAATCAGTGCCGGGCGAGAAGTCTTTGTGATTTTTTCATTCGGGTAGAGCCTTTGGCGAACATCGCGCGAAAGCAATAAATCCCGTCCCTCACCCCAAACCCCATTCACTTTTTGGAGATAACCCATGATGAAGCCCATTGTATTATTGCTTTGCGTAAGTCTTACGGCATGTGCCGGATCACAACAATTTGATTGCCCGTATAAAGAAGGTGCGCGTTGTTTAAGCGTGGGTGAAATCGATCAAAAGATTAATACGGGTCAATTGGATTTATCTCAAAACAAAAACGCTTCTCATCCTAAGAAACTAGATGTGGTCTCAAATAGCACGATTGCTCCAACTTCTTTACGCACACCCGAAACCGTGCTGATGGCTTGGATAGCACCGTATTACACAACGGATGGTGTTTACCATGAAGGGCATCGGATTCATTTTGTAGGAAGCGAAGCAGCTTGGATTAATACCTCTGCTGAAATCAGCATTCCAGGAGATAAGCCCTAATGTTTTCATCTTCGTTTAATAAGCCTAAGAAAATCATCGCGGATTTTTTAAAATCCAGTCTATTGCAAGACGATGAAAAGCCCCTGCAATCTGGAACGCTTGAGAATTTAAACAAAGTCTTGGGACTACATTCCATTGCAGAATATCTGCCTTATGAAACCTATAATATAGACACTGGTATTTATGAATCTAAAGGTGCCAAAGGAATTGTCTTAGAAGCTAATCCAATGGTGGGAGCTTCGGATAATAATGTAGATGCTTTCTACGCTTTGTTACAACGAATTCTACCTGAAGGCACCATTGCCCATTGCGTACTCTATGCTTCGCCTTTCCTTGGGAAATCTTTTGATGCATTCATTAAAGAGCGGCAACATCCGCATCCACTCATTAAACGATTAGCAGAGAAGCGCATTGATTTTTATAAAAAAGGCGTTCATGAAACGCTTATTCCAGGCCAACAAACGGTATTGCGCGATTATCAATTACTGGTATGTCTCGTTTTCGATAATACGCTAGGTTTTCATGATGACAAAATATTGTCTTTAAAAAATAGCTTAATAACTACCTTAAAAGGCTGTGGCATTGATTCCCTATCACTTGCCCCAGAACCTTTTATGCAATGGATAGATGCCTTATTAAGACCCTCTGACGCTTTATATCCTGAAACTTTTCACTGGAATGAATTAGACACGCTTTCGCACCAATTAGGCGCATCCCATCAGGCCAGAATTGTAACTCCTTCTAAAATGTTTCTCTATGAGGGAGGACAGGAAGGCAAATGGCAAATCCGAAACTTTAGGGTCAGCCATTTTAGAAAATACAGACCCCATCTAAGTGAGATGTCCGATTTTATTGGCAACCTTTTTGATAATACAGCGCAGATTGGTTGCCCTTTTTCTTTAAGTTTTATTATTCATATTTGCAAGCAATCCACAGAACAAAATATAGCTGCTACCCGTGCTTTTAGAGCTTTGCAACGGGCGCAAAAATTAGCGGCGCATAGCCAAAAGGCGGTTAGCGACGCACAAGAGGCTAGAGCCATTATGAGGGCAATCGAAGATAAAGAAAGGGTTGTTTTAGTTTCTTTTCAGGTGTCGCTTTATTGCAAAACCGAAAATGCGGAAGCGCAAGAAGCAGCCCTTATGAATGTCTTTCAAGCCTCTAACCCTAAATGGCAATTGGTTAAAAATTATTTGGCACAAATGGTGATGTTATTAGCTCACCTACCTTTAGGACAGAATCATCTGATGATGAAGGAATTAAGCCGTCTTAAATTAACGTATAAACTGTGGGCAACGGATGCCGCGAACATGCTACCCGTCATTGCTGAGATGAAAGGCATGAACAGTCACCGATTAATGTTAGTCGGTAGACGCGGGCAAACACTTTTTTGGGATCCGTTTGGTAATCAAAAGGGTAACTACAATACCTGTGTGGCCGGCATTTCAGGCAGTGGCAAATCCGTTACTGTACAAGAAATGGTTTCATCCTTGATAGGCACAGGGGCTCGCGTATGGATTATTGACGTAGGCCGTTCTTATAAAAAATTGTGCCAAGTTTTAGACGGACAATTTATAGAATTTAATGAGAATGCCAAACTCTGTTTAAATCCTTTTACTACGGTTAAAGCAGCCGAATTTAAAGAATTTATTGGGTTTATGACGCCCTTTATTGGTTCCATGATTAATGCTAATCAAGAATCTGATTCTATAGAGATGGCTTTTATTGAACAAGCCGTTAAAGCAGTTTGGGATTTGGAAGGAAACCAAGGCTCTGTCACCAGTATTGCTACTTGGTTATTAAATCACGCAGATCCACGTGCGCGAGACTTGGGTACAGTCCTCTATCCTTATACCACCCAAGGTCAATACGGTTCTTATTTCAATGGGGAGGCTAATATCAATTTTGATAATGCGATGGTGGTTTTTGAATTAGAAGAAATCAATTCAGATAAACGCTTACAAAGCATACTCTTTATGCTGTTGATGTATCACGTCACTGAAAAAATGTGTTTAGGCGCACGTAAGGTTCAAATGGCTCTTGTTATCGATGAAGCCTGGGATATGTTAAAAGGCGGGCAAGGTGCAAAAATTATTGAGAGCATTGCGAGACGCGCTCGTAAATATGCAGGTTGTTTAGTCACTATTACGCAATCAATCGCCGATTATTTTGCTTCCAGCGCGGGCTACGCGGCTTATAAAAACTCGTATTGGAAAATCATTCAAATGCAGAATAAAGCGGATATTAACATGCTCGTCGATGACAAAAAATTGATTTTAAACCCCTTTCAAAAACGATTGCTCTGTTCGGTCACTACCGAACACGGTCTTTATTCTGAGATGATGATTTTAGGCGATAACAATGAGTGTGCGGTGGGACGTTTATTGCTCGATCCGTATTCACGTATTCTCTATTCCACCCAAGCCAAAGATTTCTCTGATGTTAATGAACTCTGCCAACAAGGTGTGCCACTCGTAGACGCTATTGGCATGGTTGCCGATGAACGCTTTCCACAAACAGCAATAAATAAGGAATGATGCTATGCTCACTATCCAATCTCCAAAAAACACTTTAAGACCTGATAACGAATTATTGTATGCAGCGATTAATCCAGAACCCAATTTTCAGAAAAAAGAAAAAGAAAATTTAGGTCTTAAATTCAAACGATTCAAGAACTCTGAAACCTTCCGCTATTGGCCATTGTTGCTGATCCCCTTAGCCTTTTGGCTAGGTAATCATTTTGCCATTGTGATTAATCAAACCGAGAGCCTTCCACAAAAAGTCTGGGTAATGGCTTTAGATCAAAAGCCTAAAAGAAACGACTTTGTTGCTTTTAAGCCTCCCGTTAACAGTGGTTTACCGAGAAACATTATTTTACACAAACAAGTATTAGGTGTATCTGGAGATGTTGTGACATTAAAAGGCAGAGATTTTTATATTAATGAAAATTATGTTGCAACCGCTAAAACCCATTCTTTACAAAATGAGCCTTTAATGTTAGGCCCGACTGGCATACTTAAAGAAGGACAGTATTATGTTTCGACACCCCATCAAGACAGTTTTGATTCCCGTTATCAAAAAATGGGTTGGATTAATGGTGATCAGCTGTTGGGCGTGTTGTATCCCTTATGGTAAAAATTTTGCAGCAAATCTTGGGGTACAAGGCAGTGTTTATGAAATTGGAGAGCAAAACGCATTAGAGTGGATTACAGAGAGGTTAACCATGATGCAAATAAATGGCGAAATAGAGGCTCAAAACCAAAAGTTTAAACAGCAGGCATTAGCAACGGTAGAGCGACCCACTCCAACGCACTTAAAACCCACCAGGCACGAGAGAACATTTGAAAAAGATTTAACCATCACGGTTCCAAAGGATATCAAGGACGCAAGTGAAAAAATATTATACCTAGCCGGAACACGTATTAATCCCTTAAAAAATATGTTTAGTCGTAAATCTTTGATTTTTTTTGATGGGGATGATGTAAAACAATTAAACTGGGCACTACAAGAATATAAAAAAGGGTTTGTGAAATTGGTATTAATCAAAGGTGCACCCTTAGAACTAATGCGTCAATATGATATTCCGTTCTATTTTGATCAAGCCGGTAAGTTATCTCAATATTTTCAATTGGAACAAATACCTGCGGTCATTCGTCAAGAAAAAGATAAATTAATTGTTTCAGAGGTTAAACTATGAATGCTCTCTGGGTCGTAGGGTTGCTGAGTATTGTCCTGATACCATTCAGCGTAAATCCCCATATGACGTGTGGCGGTAAATTCGTAAATCCCATTACCGATATTTGTTGGAAGTGTCTGTTTCCACTATCTATTGCGGGCAGAAACGTGGCTAATCCCAATCAGGATAATGCAACGCCTGATGAAGATAAAAGTTTTGTGTGTCTATGTGGCAATCCTGTTCCCAGAATTGGTATACCCGTAGGGTTTTGGGAGCCATTTAGATTAGCCGATGTTACCTACAAACCTTTTTGTATGGTGAACTTAGGCGGCATTGATTTAAAACTAAATTTGGGAGCGTCTGCCGGTACTGTGGGTGTTAAACAAGGTGGTGAGACTGCTCGAAAAACCGCTTTTTATCATGTGCATTGGTATGTTTATCCGGTGCTGTATTGGATGAACCTTGTTGTAAATCTTGCGTGCATGACATCCGAATCCTTTGATATTGCATACATGACGGAATTAGATCCTCTCTGGAATGATGACGAGATCTCTATTTGGCTAAATCCCGAAGTGGCATTATTTGCCAATCCCATTGCACAAATGGCGTGTGCTGCGGATTGTGTTAAATCATCCATTAGCACACCCATCAATACTTTGTTTTGGTGTGCGGGGTGTCAAGGCGGTGTGTACCCGTTGACAGGCACGCTAAGTTTTCATCATGGCGGCGCGGATGCTAGCACGCTGATATTAGAAAAAATGATTTTTAAATTACACAGAGAGATGTTGCTGTGGGGTTCTATGGGTAAAAAGGCAGCTTGTAGCCTGTACCCCATGCCTTGGTGGCGTAAAGATCAATATAAATTACAAATGACTTACCCATCCGTTACCAAAGACAGCAAAAAAGCTTGCAACCCTATCGGTAGAACAACCTTTTTTTGGGGAACAAATAAAGAATACCCTATTAAAGGTGAAGACTTTGGATATCTTATCTGGAGACGGAGAAATTGCTGTGTTTTATAAACGATTGTTTTTAGGAGTACTGATGATTTTATTTTCTGTACCAGGCTATTCGAATAAGCCTGATGATGCAGACGTATTGATTTTTGTGTCTTTTAGTATGCCTAAAGAGAGCTTAAAGCTTTGGGCAGAACAAGCGAGTTGCATAGGATGTCCATTATTGCTGCGGGGCTTCGTCGATAACGATTTAACAAAGACAACCGCTAAAACGCGCGCCATATTTGGAGAAAAGGCCAACATTGAGGTTTCAATTGATCCCGAGAAATTCCAAAAATTCAACATTGATGTAGTTCCAGCAGTTGTGATTGTAGATTTGGCACAAAAAGATGTGAATGATGATTCGGTTCCCTATTTCGATGTGGTTTATGGCGATACATCGTTAGAAGAAGCTTTGAACCGTATTGCTAAATCGGGGTCGCCAGCCAATCAAAAAGCGGCGACTCATTATCTTAAAAAATACCGAGATTCGCATGAATAA
>Ga0207127_10041_pt1 | contig 30024 bp, 26 predicted proteins | sample Alteio_BWMinHeat_17_FD_153574 | JGI IMG/M metagenome (GOLD analysis project Ga0207127, IMG submission 153574) | Enriched cells from forest soil in Barre Woods Harvard Forest LTER site, Petersham, Massachusetts, United States -... | ecosystem: Environmental > Terrestrial > Soil > Temperate forest >...
CAGTCCGATAATCCGTAGATTGAAAATATCAGCGGAGATTTATTATCCACGCCACCCGAATAGGGAACAAGGCCATGGCGGAACCAATTTCTGCCGATATACTGCCACATTGCCTCGTCAAATGAAAAGCCAAAACCATCGGTAAGTAAAGTAATGGCCAGCTGTAAGATTAACAGGAATAAGATGATTCCCAAAGGGCTTGGCTCGAGACGGTAGTTAGAAGATTTAGGGATCATGCAATGGTATTTTACGCCAGGGGATAACTCAATCCCTTTCGTAGATGATAGAAGTACAATAAAAAATGAATATGAAATAAATGACCAGCGGGTTTCTTTAATATTTTAGTATTGATCAATTTTCCCCAAAGTAACATATGGCTCCCCAAATTCAAAGTTTTCACAATTTCTATTTCTTTATATTTTTCCGCCCATGAAGGGATATAAAACCTGAATTGTTCACTCTGGATAACTTGGAAAGGCAGTGCATCCAAGGGTGGGGGATTGGTACCATGGTGTTTGCCCAATTGATAAATAATGTCCTTGTACTCGTAAGATACATCGGATTTTACCAGTCTCTTGCTTTCAATAATCCTGGCCAGGGCCAGGTTGCTGTGTCTCAATCCAAATACAAACCTGCCAGCCTGCCGGGGCTCACCTGTCAGATCCATCGGGAAAATATTATAATAATCACCCTGCCTGAAGGATATGATATTTACTTTCCTTGGATAACTGTATGCTGAAACAAAGGATTTGAATTTATCAAATGTGAATGTTGGCTTTTTGTAATACCTGTAAAATAAAACAAGAATTTTAAAGAATCCAGTGTGGAATAATCTGGATTTCTCCAATTTTAATAAGAAAAGCGTTCCCTGATCCTCTTCAATTTTATCAAAAAAAATTACCGTAGCAACTGCCAGGTTTTTTCCTTTACCCTTGTCGCCGGCCGGGTCAGTGAACAATAACCTGCATGCCTTTTTATTATCGATGGCAGTAATTGGTTCCTTGTCCGTCAGCCACACTCCAAACACTACAGGCTCGAGGCAGAGAAGCCATTGGTTCTGAGAAATATCAATCAATGTTCTGCCTACCTTTAAAATTACTTTTTCCCTTATTTCACCAGGAATGGTTATGGTCGAATATTCCTTAATCGCAGTGTTACCAAATAGTACTCTTCTGAAAATATTTTTCATTTTCGAATAAGGTGAATTAGAGAAAAGCCATATTTTTTAAGATTCTCACTGGAGACGAAATGAAAACGGGGCGCAGAAAATCTTTTAATTTCCCTGGCCGAATAGACCCAGACCGTATGTTCATGTTCCCCAAACCGAACCTGAAAATTAAATGGCTTTCGGAATAGCAGGGACATCCCCTTCCGGTAAAGCCAGGATATCCAATTTTTTTTTTAAACTTTTGGTGGAGGATAAGTGCCAGCAAGTGTCCGCCAGGCTTTAGAACCAGTGCCAGGTTGCGAAATAATAATTCGGTGTCAGGGATACAATTGATCGCTGCGAAATTCGCCAATATGGCATCCACTTTTTGCAAAAAAGGAAGTTCCCTATGCCATTTAGTAAAATCCGTTTTGTTTGAATCCAAAATGACCAGGTCCGGATTGCGCAGGGTGTTTTTGTTCAACTCGAAAGCTTTTTCCCTCATTTTCCCGGATGGTTCACTGAAGATGATTCGGTATCCTTTGTGGGTCAACCATTCAAGATCCAGGCCTGTCCCGCCACCAAAATCAAGAATTTCTCCGGAATGGATGAGATTGCAAAATCTATCGGCTACTTTCTGTCTCGCTATTCGATTGCCTATTTCCTGATGCATCAGGTTGTCATAGTGGTCTGCAATTTCATCATAAAATGAAATGATTTGTTTATAGATCAGGTCTTTGTCTTGATTTTGTTTCATTTAATTAACTGAGACTTCTATCGATGTCTCCTTTATTAATATTCAAAAATAATTATCTTTCCGATATATCTATCTTCTCATGAATATTCCTGCCCGGCAATGGAAAAAAAGATCACTACCCCGCAAGGTGCTCGCCATTCGTTTACAGGCCATGGGCGATCTGGTAATCACCCTTCCCTATTTGCAGCATTTGCGTAATGTCTTACCGGAAGAATGCCAACTGGATCTGCTCACAAGAGAAGAAGTGGAGGCTATACCCAGGAACATTCTTTTATTTGACAGGGTGTATTCCATTGGAGGCGGGAGGGATCTGAAGAAGCAACTGATGCATGTCTGCTGGCTCCTGCCTGGATTGATCTTCCGGAGGTATGACCTGGTACTTGATCTGCAAAATAATATCATCAGCAGGCTGGTACGCAAATTGATCCGGCCTGCGGCGTGGTCGCAATTTGACCGTTTTTCCCCTGTTGCCGCCGGCGAACGCACCAGGCTTACTATAGAGGCTGTGGGATTGGGGAAGAATCCACCTTATCACCATTTTCATTTGAAAAATGAACAGGCCGCAGGCGAATTGCTGTTTGAAAATGGCTGGGATAAAAGCAAGGCCCTGGTGATATTAAACCCGGCTGGAGCATTCGTGACCCGTAACTGGCCGCTTGAAAATTATGTTCAATTTGCAAGATTTTGGCTGAAGAATTTTCCCTGCACCCAATTCCTGGTTCTTGGAACCGACCTTATCTTGTCAAAATCACTGTATTTAAAAAATGAATTAGGGGAAAGCCTGATCAATTTGGTAAATAAAACTTCACCTGTGCTGGCATTTTCCGTCGTACAACTTGCGACGCTCGTTTTGTCTGAGGATTCCGGCCTCATGCATATGGCCTGGGTTTCCGGAATCCCGACTATGGTACTATTTGGTTCCACCCGCAGTGACTGGGCCAGGCCTTTAGGTACTCATACAGAATTTTTGGATTCTTCTGACCTGGAGTGTGGCAATTGCATGCAGGAATACTGCAAATTTGGCGATACCCGTTGCCTCACCAGATACTCCGCCGAATTAATATTTAATAAAACCGTTTCTTTGATCAATCAGACGGGTTTTAAGGGGAGACTGGCTTCCTTGTAGCTGAATAATCTCATGATCGCGGCCGCTGTATTGCGCATGGAATAGGGTAATACCGGGTCATGATCCAAATGGGAATCCTTTAATAATTCAAGGGTTTTTTCAACCATTTCTTCCTCATTTATGACGATGTGCCAATGCTTTATCCAGGCCCGCATAGGATTAATAAAACTAACTACATGAGCACCGGCATACAAAGCTTCCAGGCAGACCGAGCTAAATCCTTCGTAGGAAGAAGGATGAAGAAAAACCCTTGCATTTTGCATCAATTTCAGAATTTCGGGATGTGCTTTTTCTCCCGGCATGGAAATATTGCTTTCTAACTGAAGCTTGCCTATCATAGATTGCAGATTTTCGCTTTCCGGTCCTTTTCCGCAAATCATGGCATCAACAAAAGGGAGGTTCCTCGTCAGTGACTTGATGACTTTTATGAAAATATCATATTGTTTTAGGGGGATCAGCGAACCTACAGCGAGAACATCGATTTTTCTTTCATTGGCTCCGGCAGGATATAGGCCGGGATCAATGGCATTTGGAATAATATGAAGCGGCTTGATGGCGTGGTTTCTGAAAAATTCCTGGGAAAGATAATCTGACATTGCCACCAGTTCCTCAGATTTAGGTCTGATCAGCCTGATAAATCGGTTATCCTTTTTTGCGTCCTGCCCCAAAATCCAGATATAATGTTTAAGAAAATGCCATTTCGCAAAATATTTACCTAAGAGCGCGCATTCGGTGCACCAGAAGCTAAACAAACCCAGAACAGTTTCCTGCTTTTTTATTTCCAGCAATTTTTTCCAAACCCTGTACCAAACCGCCAATTTCTGCAGTTTCCTTTTGTGAGTGCCGTTAAAGGGTATTACCTGAATATGATGCCAGTCATAAGGTATTGTTCTCAAAGGATATTCAAAGGAGAGAACAATTATTTTGATTTGGGGGAAATCTTTCTTTACAGTCAATATGAATGCCTGCTGTGCGGGCAGGCATGTGCTATCCTCCTCATTTTCAGGAAAGCCAGGCGTCAGAATCACCAGTGTTTTTGCTTCATTTCTCATCCAGTGAGATGATTTTATTGCAAAAAGAAAGGCTTGTCCTGTTATGAGTGATCAACAGGATGATTTTGCCGTCATGGGCCAATTTTTTGAAGTGAGCAAGCAGGACCATTTCGGATTCCTCATCTAATTCATTAAAGGGTTCATCTAAAATAATGAGATCCGCATTTTTATACAACGCGCGTGCGATCGTGATTCTTTGTCTCTGGCCACCGCTGATATTTTTTCCGCCTTCAGTTATAATTTTTAGAATTCCCTCGGGGTATTTGCCTATGAATGGCAGCAGACCGGTTGAAACAATAACCTCCTTCAGCCTGGCTTCATCGCAATGGTCTTTATCAAGACTGATATTATTTAAAATCGTATCGTGGATCAGAAAGGTCTGTTGTTTGACATAAGCAATTCTGTTCCAATAGCCCTGTCTTTGCTTGGAGGTAAGCTTTACATGATTCAGTGAAATATCTCCGTCGGGCGGATCCAAGAAACCCAGCAATAAATTGATAACCGTTGTCTTTCCCCTGCCCGAAAGCCCGGATAAACCAATAAAATCACCCGCATTCAACTGCAAATTGAAGCTTTTTATTATTTTTTGATCGTTGTATCTGAAAGAAACATTTTCAAAAGAAATGGACTTTATTCCCGATAGGGAAGGTTTGGTTTTTTCATCCGGGTTCTTCTTATTTTGGTTTACCAGGTCGTTTAAGGTGAATTCGTAGGTTCTTATTTGTCCACTGATATTTAATATTTTAACGATTCCCGGGATGATTTTGTAGGCGGCTGCTATGAATGCACCGATGGTTACCAATTCAACGGCGTGGGCACTCCCCATTAATTTGTTTGCTGAAATAAGTATAAACAGCCCAAAAACTGCAAACACTTCAATAAGACGCGCGGATACTCCCTGGGTGACCACAAGATCGGCAAGGAATTTATTTTGGATTTTCTGATACCCGACAAACCGCTCGATAAAAAAATCATTTTTGTCATATATATTACTTTCAACGAAACCGGATAAGGCTTCCTGCAGATACTGCAATGCCCTTTCGCCATGGCTCTTTATATTGGTTCTAACCATTTTCAGCCTTGTTTTCGTCAGGTAAGACAGTATGATTACGGCAGGCAATAGTATGATAAATAAAAACAAAAATAATTTGGCATTAAATAGTAATATGGCAAGGATAGTTAAAGAAATTAATATAGTTTCTGTAAAGATCTGCTGGATGCCTGCCAGAACGTAATGACAAAACTCAGTGGGCTGCTGGCTAATCCTGCGTATAAGGACGGAAGAATCCACATTGACATAATCTGCATACGCCCCTTCCAGGTATCTCAATAAGTTACCTTCCGAAATCCTGGACGCCACTTCATATACAAAACGGCTTTGAGATTGAAATACAAAAAATCCAAAGACACTCTTCAGCATAAAGAATATGAAAAATAATAAAATAAGATAAATGGCGTCCCTGTTAAATATCCATTCCGGCAGATAACGGGATCTTAAGGGATTGATCCCCCTGAGTATAAAAATTAATTATGAAAAGCAGCAATGCCAATGATAAAATGTCTATCAGACTTACCGTCATACTCAATATCATCAAAGAAACAGCTTTCTTTTTTTCCCGGGGGGAGAGGACAAATAATATATTTCGAATGATCTGGTTCAAATGATCGCTACTGGATAAATTTAGAAGTAATTTAATCCTAAGTTCGGTTTAAAAAAAACAATCGACTTATTAACTTTAGTATTGAAAACAAAAACAATTAAATGAAAAGATTGACTTCGGTTGTAGGAATTTTCTTCAAATGCCAGGATCCTGGAAAGTTGAAAGATGGTTAGTCCGAGCTTCCGGTATGTAAGAATGACGAGAACGGAACAAGTTTCGATTGGAGGGAGGCGGAGTTCAGGATTGGTTACAGATTCGAAAATCTGAAATGGCGTCCCGGGAAATTAAAAAAAGAAGGGGTGACCATCCCTGGTGCCATCGAATCACACGACGGTGGAAAATTTGTCCTTATACCGAATACTTATGGTAATAAAATTGACTTGTTCGATCCCGATGATATCGAGTTTGAAAAAATCATCCCGGGAAGAAGCCGGTAATTCAATAATGATTTTCTGTTCTGCAGATGGCTGATTCCCTTCGGTTAGGAAAAGGCAGCGACTGGAAAAGCCAGACGGAGACCAGTTGGGGAATTGGGTAATTATTTCCCCATAAATCCAGGCTTACACCGGATCCGATTTTTCGCCTTTGTTTTTGTAATTATTTATCTTATTGTAAAGAGTCTTCCTGTCAATTCCAAGAATATCTGCAGCCTTCGATTTATTATAATTGGCTTTTTCCAAAACGTTTATGATAGTGTTGTATTCAGCCGTGGCAGAAGCTTTTTTTAACTCCGAAATTTCCGGAATGGGCGATCTCGACTGAGAAGCCTCTTCCACTTTATTATGAGGATGGACATAAATTCCCTGTATTTCGTTGGGCAGGGTCATCCTCGAAATCTGGCCATTCTCAGAAAGTAAAACGGCTCTCCTGATCACGTTTTTTAATTCCCTGATATTACCGGGCCATCTATAATTATGAAACAGTTCCATTACATCATCATCAAAACCCAGGACATTTTTTTCCAGTTCGCCATTTATTTTTTCAAGGAAATAATAAGATAGTGCGTTGATATCCGTTTGACGGTTTCTTAAAGGAGGGATGCTGATGGAAAACTCATTAAACCGATGAAACAAATCTTCTCTGAATTTGCCGTTTTTGTAAGCCTCCTGTAAATTTTCATTCGAGGCCACGATTACCCTCACGTCCACCTCAATTTCCCTAGTCCCGCCAACCTTTTTAAATTTCCTTTCCTGTATCACCCTTAACAGGGCTGCCTGGATGTCAATAGAGAGATTCGCGACCTCATCGAGAAATAAGGTACCCCCGTTGGCCATTTCAAAATGCCCTTCCTTTTCATTTATCGCGCCCGTAAAGGATCCTTTTACGTGGCCAAAGAGTTCACTTCCGGACAATTCTTTGCTGATTGTTCCGCAATCCATGGCAATAAAAGGTTTGGTGCTTCTTTCGCTGTACTCATGGATTGTTTTTGCGATGACTTCCTTGCCCGTTCCGCTTTCCCCGTAAAGGATCACGCTATAATTTGTAGGGGCCACCAGCTCAATTTGCTGATATAATTCCTTGGTGGAATTTGATTTGCCTGTAAAGAAATTATCCGCGGTATTGGGACGGGATTTAAGGAGTGGCTTGGGTAAAATTTCATCCTTCTTGTTCTCAGGATCGGGTAGGGACATTCTGGCAAATGCATTTGTCAGAATGTTTAGGATTTCATCAGGTATAAGAGGTTTCGTTATATAATCATGCGCCCCCAATTTAATAACATCTACGGCCACCTTAATGTCTGAATACCCTGTTATTAAGATTACGATTGCATAAGGGTTGATTTCCCTTATTGCGAGCAATACCTCCTTGCCATTCATATCCCCCAGACGAAAATCGCACAGGACAGCATCAAAATTGGACTCTCTGAATTTTGCCAGGCCTTTTTTCCCGGTCACCGCGGTATCGGTTTCATATTCATTTTTCAGGAGGAACTTGCTAAGCAAGGTGCACATATCCACGTCATCATCAATAATAAGTATCCTTTTTTTCATAATAGCAAATTTTCGACTTGCAAAAGTTTAAAAATATGATAGATCAATTTCTTTTCAATTTAATCCGTCCAGAAATAGAGTAGGTAACCAGAAAAGTCTTCCAACGGAAGGAGGATGAAAAGGTGGAAGAGCTAAAGATACGAATAATCCCCGACTTAAATGAATTTGGTCGGGTTTTAAATTCCGGGCATAGGATTTGGTCATCATTTTTAATCTTAACGAATTAATGTTATCACCATGGGAAATTTATTGTACATCATCGCAGTCGTACTTATTATAATTTGGGCTGTCGGATATTTTGGTTACCAGTCAGGAGGCATTATTCATTTGCTTCTGGTAATCGCGTTGATAGTTATTGTTCTTAAAATTATCAGAAGGCTTTGAGGTCTGGAGCATTCCTTGTCTCGTGAACGGATTGTCTTATCTGATAATTTGAATTTTGCGATTCGCCTTGCCTCGGACGGTTATAGTGCATGAGTTGTAAAGAAACCGGTTCATGAATCAGCTGTTTAGCAAGGATTCGATTTGTATGGCATAATTGTCAATTCATTCTTAAAATCACAAATCCAGGCAATGACCCCGGCTTCACCCTTTCCCTTTTATGCAAAAATTACCTTATTATTAGTAGGGGGCTATACATTCGTAAGCATACTGTCTTTGGCCGGCGAAATTATCCTTCCTTTTATTTATGCCGTCATAATTTCAATATTATTAAATCCAATTGTGAATTATCTGGTTAAAAGAAAGATTAACCGCCTGCTGGCCATTACTGTTTCAATATTGGTAACCTTTCTGTTTACAGCCGGACTCCTTTATATTATTGCCAACCAGATGGGATCATTCGGAAAGTCATTTCCGAAAATGGAGCAGAGATTTGGCGAATTGATAAACCAGGCTGCCAACTGGGTCTCCGATAAATTCCAGATAAGCCATGTAAAAGTAAATGCCTGGATTGCCAAGACAAGAAATGAAATCATTAATAATGGCAATGCCATGATTGGCAGAACCCTACTTACACTGACTGGCATTTTGATTATTGTGATCCTGATTCCGGTATACGTATTTATGATTTTATATTATAAACCTCTTTTATTGGCGTTTCTGCGTCAGCTGTTTGAAAAAAACCATCAGGAGAAAGTAGAGGAGGTCCTGATGATGACCAAAGGAATCATTCAAAGTTATATAAGCGGTCTTTTAATTGAGGCGGTGATTATTTCAACGATGAATTCCCTGGCTCTTATTTTCCTGGGGATTGATTATGCCATTCTCTTGGGAATTATCGGGGCCTTGCTGAATGTAATCCCTTTGATCGGGGGAATACTTGCAGTTGTCCTACCCGTAATCGTCGCGTTGGTCACCAAAGATTCTCCTTCGTCCGCATTTTTCGTCTTGATATCCTATGCTATTATTCAATTCTTCGATAATCATTATATCACTCCAAAAATTGTTGCCTCAAAAGTCAAAATAAATGCCTTGATGGCGGTAATTGTTGTTCTGCTGGGAAATGCCCTCTGGGGGGTTCCCGGAATGTTTCTGGCAATTCCTCTGGCAGGAATTGTCAAGGTTATATTTGAGCATATTGATATTTTAAAACCCTGGGGATACCTATTGGGGGATACCATGCCTATTATGGGAAAGTTTAAGATTACCCTGCCCGGGCGGAAAAGGAAGATTAATTAAGATTTACAGATAATATTTTTCAATACTTCCAAAATAGCTGAATCTGCTTGCCATACAGGGAGCGGTGTCACTCAGGGCTTCATCATTATGCGCGCTTGCGGGTGGATACAAGCTCCCGGGATTCAAAAATTCACCGTAAAACTCAGCCTGACGCAAAAGGGTGTTCCGGCAGTAAAGCAAATTTCGTTTACAGCAGTTGCCTCGGTTTTTAATCGCGTGAGAGTACCGAATTGGGTTTCTTTCCATTTGCTGTTGAAGATATTGTTCATGACGAGGCCTATTTCATAATTGGATTTGGTATAATTAATCACTGCATCGCAAACAAAATAGCCGGCCGCTGTCAGACTATAATCCCTATTGGCGGGGCGGTCACTGATAAACCGATAACGCAAACTTCCGTTTACGCCGGTTTTGGCCGCGTACGTGACTCCTGCGCTGCTGCTCCATACCGGCGCCAAAGGGATATAATTTTTTCCCTTTCTCATTCCCAGGGCACGCCCGTGCGAATAATTGAGGTCTGCGTCAATATACAATGCCTTTACTGGTTCGTATCGGCCGGAAAAATCAAAACCGTAATGTCCGGTTTTTCCGCTGAAATCAACCGTTCCGGCATCCCCGCCATAAACAAATTCGTTTGATAGATATATTTCCCAAACGGCAGCGTTTATTAAAATATTCCTGGCTGGTTTACATATTGTTCCAAAATCTGCGCTATAGGCGGGGGGTAATATTTGCAACCCGAGTTTTGGTACGACAACCCTGGTATCATTGGAATGGAATCCCTTGCCTGCAGAAAGATAAAATTGCAGCTGATTGTTTACCGAATAATAAATATTCAACTTCGGACCAAGCGTATTTGCTTTGGCACGGTAGGTACCCTTTGCCGGAAATAAGCTGTCAGTTTCCAGCTTGTTTCTATAAAAATGGTAAAACTGGTCAAACCGGAGCCCCACATTGATACTGAAGTGTTCACTGAATTTTAGTGTCTCGCTAAGATAGGAGGCCATATCCAATTGCGAAATATCGCCCAATTTGATATCCCGTAAAGTGATATAGCGGTTCTTTGTATGGGCCAATTCAGTGTTCCGGGTGCCATCCCATCTTAGGTTTATACCCGCCTCAGTTTTTAGTGCGGCATTACCTATATTGCCAATATGGTTATAGGTTCCGTTATATCCCGCTAAGTTTCTTATTTCTCTTTGCCTTATTTCATCTCCGTTTACCGGATCGATCAGGAAGAAAGTAAAATTCGTATGCAAATCGAAATGGTAATTGGAGTAAAAAAATTGATTTTTAATTATGTCTCCATTACTTAGCAAGCTAGTCCATTGGACATTCAGATGGGTTCGGTCAGTAAGCCCTCCTTCATCAGGATCAAGCGCTCCATAAAAACCCACCAGCTTTTCAGTCACTGATCGCTCCGGGATCAGGCCCGAGGCTTTCCATTTGCTCCAAAAGGCCGAACCGGATAAAGTAATATAATTATGGGTGGACAATTTCCCGTTATACTTAGTAAAAAAGTTAAACCGGTTGAAATGCTGTGGATTATCAAAATAGGAATCAGAGTACTTGAATTCGGTAGCCAGATACCAGGATTGCTGCTGTTTTGGGGCTTTTCGCAAAAGATTCAACATTCCTAAAACCCGGAAGGTATTGAACATACCGGATTCCAGTTTGATACTATTGTTGGCAATCGCATTCCTGCTGTTAAATTCGGCAAATCCGGTTGTTGCAAAATCTCCTTTGCTGGCTGAATAGGGCCCTTTTTTATAGTCTACGGATTCGATGGTTTCCGAAATAATAAAATGACTATCCGCAAATCCCTGGCCGTGGGCATGGGAAGGCATATTGATGGGAACTCCATCCACATCCTCCCGGAAATCGGTACCGTGGTCACAATCAAAACCGCGCAAAAAAATTTGCTCGGCTTTTCCTCCCCCCTGATGCTGACCGAGGACAAGACCCGGTATTATACATAATACTTCCTGTGAATTGTTAAGGCCCCGCATCGCAAGATCCATTTTGCTGATCGGTTTATTCTGCTCCCCGGCATGTGGGGAAACAATTACCGAACTTAATTCAACCATTTGGGAGTTTAGGCCAATGGCAAATGCCTTTCTTTTAAAGTCTCCAATAGAAATTAATTTTGTTCCATATCCTACGGAGGTGAATTGGATATCGGTAACAGATGTCTTCAGGGATCTGAAAAAAAAATTTCCAAGTTCATTGGTGAGGCCCGTTAGATTGGAAGGATACAAGGTCACCGTGACTCCTTCCAGGGGACGGTATGTCTTCTCATCCCTTACGCTGCCGTTGAGGCTTGTTTGGGCATAAGTGCCCGGTGGAAATAGTTGAAATAGCAGGGTTAGGCAGAATACTACAATAACAGGGTAGTCATGTTTCATTGCCGTCTTAATAAATAAATTACAAAATCTATCGGAAAATAGAGGTACGATTGAAGAATTCTGCTAGGGCGGCGGGGGTTTTGCCGGGAGATTTGGGTTTTTAAAAAGCGCCAATTTGGATGGGATAGGATATTTACCGGGCCCACCCTGGTATCCGGCAATGCGATAGAAATCCAATGGATAATAAGTAATATTAAAAAGGGATGAAGTCAATAAAGGGGTGTACCCAAAAGTCAAACCGGTAAAATGCAGCAGGATTGGTATAGATTTGCTCATTTTTTAGCAAATAGTTCGGGGCCTTACATGAATAAATAATATCCTTTTATCGAGTCAAACCTCCTAATATACGGTAGGGCCGGTCAGATGGATTTTTAGAATAGCTAATTAATTCAACGCGGGAGCAATGCCGGTATGTAAGCCTTCCTGGTCATTCATTAACTTAAGTATCAATCAAAATAGAAAACATGCGGAAAACTTCAAAAAAAAGAGAGGAAAGAATGCTAAGCTCACCCAACTTTAAAAAAGGAGCTTTTCAAAATCTTTCTAAAACTCCCATGTTGGCTGCGGATACAAATTATTTTGCAGTTATGCGTGATTTTTTTCTGAATAAAAACCCCGATAGAAAGCCTACCCGCCAGTTACCCTCCGTAAAAACAGACCTGAAATCACTCCGCTCCTTAAAACCGGTCATCATTTGGTTTGGTCATTCATCCTATTTGATTCATTCAGGCGGCAAAAATATTTTAGTTGATCCCGTATTTTCAGGAAGTGCTTCCCCTTTTTCATTCTTGATAAAAGCTTTTCCAGGCACAGATGTTTATACAGCCAATGAATTGCCGGAGATTGATATGGTGATCATTACGCACAATCATTATGATCATTTGGATAGAGAACTTCTTAAGCAAGTAAAGTCAAAGGCAAAATCATTTTGCACAGCACTTGGCGTAGGAAGGCACCTGGAAAACTATAAGCTCGATCCTTCCAGAATAAAGGAAATGGATTGGTGGGAAAAGATGGTTTTTCCAGACGGAATCGAAATTACGGCAACACCTGCCAGACATTTTTCCGGGCGGGGCTTTAAACGTGATGGAACTTTGTGGGCATCCTTTGTTTTAAAGTTAGACGGATATACGGTTTTTATCGGCGGCGATTCCGGATATGATACCCATTTTAAAAAGATAGGGGATATGTATGGCCCTTTTGACCTGGTTATCCTGGAGTGTGGTCAATACAATGACGCGTGGCCTTATATCCATATGAATCCTGAAGAAACTGTTCAGGCGGGCATTGATTTGAAAGCAAGGATGCTACTTCCGGTGCATTGCGGGAAATTCGCCTTAGCCAACCATTCCTGGAACGAACCAATTGCGCGGGTGGTAAAAAAGGCGGCAGAAAGAAATCTGAATATTACAACTCCCCTGATCGGCCAACCTGTAATTCTGGACCTAAGCTACCCAAGCGAATCCTGGTGGATCCCTTAACCGGCCTGCCAAAAGTATGATGCACCAAACAGAATAATATTTCCTAGTTCCCGGTTCGTTGGGCTATATTCTCTTATAGGCTTTAAAATATTCATTTTCAAAAATAAGTTGGTATTTTTCAACCCTGTTCATGATCGCCTGGGTGAAGAATTTATTTGGAGCAGCTTGTCTATGGGTATTTTTGTTAAAGATGAGGTATAAAGGCAGATGACTCGCAAAGTCTAAAGTGATTATTTTTTTGTAATCCTTGGGATAATATTTCTCAATTAAAGGCAAAATAAATTTGGGTTGACTAAACCTGCCATTCATTACGGGCTGCAAAGAAGGCTCCTTGTTCCCCAAAATCCCACCGGGAAGAATACCTTTTGTCAGCAAATTGAACCCATCAATAGGTAATTCCGCATCCTGCCTGGGCAGGAAAAAATGAAGAACTGCAACAAATGAAATTGCGGCAATGACTAAAAACCGCCAAACAAATGACACTGACCTTGAGGAAATGCGGAACATCATTCAATTTTTTATTTATTAACCCCAGAGGGTTGGAAAAAATAAAAAGTACATAACCGGGCATTATTAAATGCATTCACTTTCAAAACACCTGAACCCACACAAAAAACCAAGAGCATTCCGGTTTTCATTGTGCAACTTTTATTACCAAATTAATTTCGATCCAAAGGATATTTTTTAAAAACCATCGTAAAATCCAGGCCTATGGCATCCCCCGTTTTCATTGCCCCAAGCATGAATGAGGGTGGTTTAACCTGGTAATCGGACATTTTCAATTTGTCAGACCCCGTACAGGTTATTGTCTTATTTTTATTCACGACACAGGAAACATCCATGGTCACTAGTTTTGTAATACCCGCAATACTGAGATTACCACTGGTCTGGATCAGATACTTGTTATTTTTTTCGGGTAATACCCTGGAGGATTTGAGTTCATAGGATATGTCCTTATACTGGTCGGTTTTCAAAGCTTTATATGCGTTCTTTTCCAGTTTTTTTTCATCACTTTTTAGATTCTTTACCACCAATGAAAAGGTTAAATAATCAAGAGAAGCGAGTTGACTGCTATTTCCAGGCGCAAAGACGAATTCTGCTTCCCCTGTAAAGGTTCGTGCATTCATTGTCCATTTGTGCAGGGTGGATGTACCTGATAACTTCATATGCATATCTTTTGAGTCGTTGATTTTATAGAGAGATTGGGAATTAAGGATTTGACTGAATCCGAGGGTAAAGACAAGCACCGACAGCAGATTTTGTTTTAAATTTTTTGTCATTAGGGGTAACTATTTATTCTGAATTTTTTTGCTGAATAACTGGGGAGGTATAGGAAACTTGTAAAAGACCATTTTGCAATCCAGACAGGGGCGCTCTTTCATAATTTGACGCCCGGATTAAACAGATGCGGTTCTATGACATCTTAATACTAAAGACTGGGAAAATCAAAGGCATCGAGTTTTCAGGTATTTGTCTAATGGGAATCTTCCAGGGAAATTTCCCCATTCAGGTTCGGAAAAACCCCATCACCCTTCCAATGCGCTAATAGATTACCCCTCGATGCCTTAGGTTTCGTGCCGCCAATTTTGGCGGGTCTTCGTTTCCCAAATATTGAGGGTACAAGCTGTCCGGCAGGCCTTTTTCAATAGGGGGAAGATTTTCAGGGTTTCTAAAATATTAAAATGCAAAATTGAACTTATTTGCCCCGGTAACTGTTACATTATTGGAGAAATTAGTTATAACATTCACACATTTCCGGGATAATCTGGTTATTAAACTGAGTTTAGGGGGGGATGAGAGATTAAGAACGATAACTAAATGACCTTCTCTGTATCCCATACGATTCCTCTTTTCGATCCTGCCCAATCCGGTTGTCTGACTTAAGGTGAAACAAGAAATAGGTATTTGGAAGGGTAGGAAGGACATTGGGCAATGAATGGAAAGGCCTTTTCAAGCTTGCATTAAATTTCGATGCGGATTTTGAGGCAAGTTCTCGGAAATATAGGCTGGACAATGAGTTGACAGGGAAATCAACCAGGCTTTTTTTCATTTTTGAATTTAGACTTTGGCATTAATTGTTCATCTTGATATAAATTGTAGGAACCTAAACATATGATTTAAAATATAGATGACGGATGAGCGAAAACGACCAGCTGGGCTTTCTGATGGGTTTGACCCAAGGTTTGGAGAATGGAAAATGGAAGAACTTTTTCTTGTGTTTTCCATGCCGTTCGGTCAGTTGGGTTTACTGTTCGTTGGTCCGCATAAGTGTAAACACCTAGTTATTAAACAAATTCTTTGAAACTTTACATCAAAAATATGGTTTGCATCCGATGCAAGATGGTTGTGAAGAATGAGCTGGAAAAATTGGGTTTGCATTATGGCTCGGTCGAATTAGGGGAAGTGGAAATCCTCGAAAATATTTCAACCGAGCACCATGATAAATTCAAGGCAGCCTTGTTGAAATCGGGACTTGAATTAATGGATGATAAAAAAAGTGTACTGATCCAGAAGATAAAAAACACGATTATTGAATTGGTTCATTATACCGAGGAGCCGTTGAAAATAAATTTATCTGAATTTTTGAGCCAGAAATTAAACCATGACTACACCTACCTTGCCAATCTATTTTCGGAAGTGCAGGGTATTCCGATTGAAAAATTCGTTATTACCCATAAAATTGAACGCGTGAAAGAATTCCTCGTTTACAATGAACTCAATCTTACCGAAATAGCTCGCCTGATGCATTATAGCAGTGTTGCCCATCTTTCCACCCAATTCAAGAAGGTGACCGGCCTGACGCCCTCTCATTTCAAAGCGCTCAAGAAGAAGCGTCGTTCCATGCTTGAACAAGTGTGAATAATATAACTTATTTCATGAATTGTATAACACGCCCTGCAAAAGGAATGGGAACTTTGTACCATGCCCTGATTGCCCAAATTTTCCTAGAATATTAACGATAAAAGGCAATCCACCTGGTGACAAGGATCTGTCACAACTACAATTTTGATAAGTTCTGCATTTCCGGTTTTCAAATCAGAAAACGCAAAAGAAAAAAAGGTTGGACTAAAAAAACCTTCCCGGAAGTGAAAATACGTTTGGCGTTGTTAATTCAATTTAGAGAGGATCGAAGAAAGCCCTGATTCAACTAAACAGGGATGCAAGGCCAAGGGCGGACAGACCAAAACGGGCAGGGGACATAAAAAAATAACCCATTTAATAAACCTTTACATTATGGAAATTAAATTAAAAGACCTAAAACCTGACAACCTTGAGCTGGAAAAATCAAAATCACACATAATCCTTGAAATTATTGAATATATGGCTAATTCCGTCGTAATCAAGACGATTATCAAAAAATCAACGGGAAATATAAGCATTATGTCTTTTGACAGCGGGGAAGGATTAACTGAGAAAACCTCTCCCTTTGACACTTTTGTCCAGATTATTGAAGGCAGGGCGGAGATCGTCATTGATAAAAAATCCAATTTTCTCGAGTCGGGGCAGGGAATCATAATCCCTGCGCATTCTTCAAATTTTATTAGGCCCAACGGCCGATTTAAAATGATTTCGACAATCATTAAAAGTGGGTATGAGTAAGTCCGGTGACTGCGTTAAAGGAGGAAACTTCCGGAAAGCTGGTCAATTTAATCACCCAAGAGGGAAATATGGCTGATAAATATTATCCAAATACGAATGGCGTCAAAAAAGGGAATGGCGTCACAAACTATTCAGGCAAGCCGATCACTGATATTGTTACGAATGGGTTCTTTACGGTTGATCAAAAATGGACGGTGAAGTATTGGAACAAGGCGGCTGAAAAATTAATGGGAATTCTGGCAAAGGATATAGTTGGAAAGAATTTATGGGAAGAATTTGCGGGTATTCTTCCATTGGATTTTTATACAGTCTATCATAAGGCATTCCTGCAGGATATTCCTGTTCATTTTGAAGAATATTGGGGAGAAATGGGCGCCTGGTTTGATGTAATTACCTACCATTGCGACGATACCCTGTCGATTTCGTTTAAGAGTAGCAATCATCCGGGACATCCCTCCCTGCCGAAAAACCAGGAGCAACAATTAAAGAATTTAAACGAACTGTACCGGTTTGTTACTGAAGTCACGAACGATTGCCTTTGGGAATGGGACCTTCAGTCCAAGGAATTGTTCTGGATAGATGGAGGCCATAAGAGGGCTTTTGGCTACCAAATTGAAAATGCCCTTATACCCCAAAGTTTTTGGGAGAGTCGTCTGCATCCAGATGATAAGGTTCGAATATTGGCCGGATTGAATGAAATTATGAATAAGGGAACTATCTGTATATGGGAAGATGAATACAGGTTTAAAAAGGCAGATGGCGAATACGCCTATGTTCACGATCGCGGGCATATAATTTATGACAGTGACAAAGTGGCCTCCAGGATGATAGGCGCCACCCAGGATATCACTGCCAGGCGATCAGCGGAAATGCAATTGCTGGAAAGTGAGAAAAAATTATCATTGATTGCCAGGCAAACTTTAAATGCCGTTATTATTACCGACTCCGAACAAAAAATTACCTGGGTCAATAGTGCATTCACACATATTACGGAATACCAACCCGAAGAAGTCATAGGCAGGAAGCCAGGTAGTTTCCTGCAGGGCAAAGAGACGGACCCTTCAACCGTCCAATATTTAAGGGAAAAGATAAAAGCTAAAGAGCCCTTTGATTGTGAGATTATTAATTACAGCAAATCGGGTCGAAAGTATTGGATGCATATCCAGGGTCAACCCCTGTTGGATGAAAATGGAAACATTCAGCGATATTTTGCTATGGAAACCGATGTCACTGAAAAGATTTTACTGGAAAGAAAATTAGTTCAGGAAAGACTGACCAGGCAAATAGAAATCTCGAGCGCAGTGCTGAAAGCACAGGAGAACAACGGGAAAATATTGGAAAAGAATTGCATGACAACCTTAACCAGATACTGGGCGCTGCCAAATTGTATATAGAAATGGCAAGAACAGATGAAGAGAAAAGGGAAATGTTCCTGGGGAAATCATCCCGTTATATACTGAAGGTCATTGAGGAGATCAGAAAGATATCCAAAACTTTGGCAACGCCGGGCAGTCATGTTATGGGCTTATCTAGCAGTATAAAAGTTTTATTGGATGATATGATCATGGTACATCCTATAAAAATTGAATTTCAGGAGGAAGGTATAGACGAAGAAAAAATTGATAAAAAACTGCAACTTGACATTTTTAGAATTGTACAGGAACAATTGAATAACATTCTAAAGCACTCAAAAGCCACACATGCTTCGATTCATTTAACCAGGAACGAAGACGAAATCGATTTGCTTATTTCAGATAATGTAGAAGGCTGCGATATTTTGAAGGAGAATGGGGGGATGGGAATCTTAAATATTAAAAGCAGGGCTGAATCAAATCATGGAGTGGTGACAATTATATCAAAACCCGGCGAAGGGTATGAATTGAACGTAGTTTTACCTTTGCATGCGCACAGCTCATTGAAAATTTAGCAGCCCATTACAGAAACTGTCCCTGGTTTATGGTTTTGAAATATGTGTCTTTACACAAATTTTCTCTTTTCAAGACCTTATCAAAGTTGTTGAACCGAGATCCTGGCTACGATAAAAACGCTTCAGGAAAAACCTGACCACTTCCCATGTGATATGGGAATAGTATAAGGAATTTATTGAAATATGTAACATTTATAGAGGTAAATAAATTCACCTTTAGGGTACCCAGTATTTTAATCAGTCACACCAAACTAAAACCTCAAAAATGGACTCTCATACAAGTACACGTAAGGCCAGGACATTGCCTAGTTACCCGCCTTCCGACAACCTGTTCAATTCCCTGATTCCGCCGAATACGCCGCAGGAACAACCCGAACAGCCAAGCCAGTTTGTATCTGCCCTTGCTCATGAAATCCGGAATCCATTGTCAAATATTAATCTGGCCGTTGAAATGCTGAAATCCGGCGTCATAGACGAAGATCAAAAAATATACCTGGATATTATTTTGCGCGGATCGGCGCGAATTAATGATTTAATAGTCGATCTCCTTTTATCATTCGAGGCAAAAGAGCTGAAATCTGAAAAACATTCCATCTACCAACTGATAGAAGAGGTGCTCCTGGGGACTAAGGACCGGATTATGCTTAAAAACATTTCAGTGAGGAAAGATTATACAATGCTGGACTGCAAAATATTGGTGAACAAACCGAAAATAAAAATCGCGTTGACAAATATCATTATTAATGCCATTGATGCCATGCCTTCCGAAAATGGAAAATTGAGGTTGGTGACAAAATCAATTAATGGCAAATGCATCATTGAAATTGAGGATAATGGTATCGGGATCAGTGAGGAAAATCTGAAGAATATATTTAAGCCTTATTTTACTAATAAAATTGGCGGAATGGGACTTGGATTATCGACAACATTGGATATTCTGCTGTCAAATCACGCCAGAGTTGATGTACAATCGGAGGAAGGAGTAGGGACGCGATTCATTCTTTCATTTGATGGGATTCAAAAGCCGGAAGATTTGTTTTCATGCTAAGATTGTTTCGAAAAAAAATGACATTTCCAACTAGCAATAAATGGGGCAATATTTTACCGGAAAGACAGCTTTGATAACAGGTGGCGCTTCGGGAATTGGAGCTTCCACGGCCTTGCTTTATTCAGTTCAGGGTGCAAAAGTAATTGTATCTGACAGCAACGAGGACTCCGGCTATGACGCAGTCGCTAAAATAAAGAGCAATAGCGGGGAAGCCACATTTATCAGGGCGGATGTGAGTAGCCCTGCAGAATGTAAGCGATTGATCATAAGAGCGGTCGAAACTTACGGTAGCATCGATATTGCTTTTAATAACTCAACTACGCTCGACAAATCCCTATCCCCGGATGACAAAAACCTCTTTGTTTTTGATCATGCAGTGGAAGCTAACCTGCATGGACTGTTTTACTGCATGAAATATGAAATCGAAGCTATGCAAAAGAAGGATGGGGGTGTTATCGTAAATATGACTTCCATTTTGGGTGCACTGGACTTCGGCTCATACAACCCGCATCCCGATGCAAAATATGGAGTTGCCGAACTTGGTCAAAATGCTCCCAGGGAATGTTCAGACAAAAAGATCCGCATTAATGCGGTCACACCGGCTTTTACCAAAACAGCCATCATTAGGGATTTGAACTCAAAGGAAAAAGATTCGCCGGTAAGATTGTCTGCTATGGGGCGGCTTGTGAAGCCAGAAAAGGTGGCCGACCTGATAATATGGCTGAGTTCTGATGAAGCGCCATTTGGCAAAGATCTGTAAGTCCGGTAATTAATTAAAAACAGCTATTTTATCTATGAAAAATGAATCAATTGAGAGTGCATTATCTTTTCATACGCCAGATAGATTGCTGGATGCTCCTTTACTAATATTTGACTTGCATGAGGTCGTTAAAAAGATAAAACAGGAGCCCACCTGGAAAATGGGTGAACGCAATGCGATAACACTTCTCAAGAGTCCGCATATGAGGATTGTGCTTATCGCGGTGCACAAGAAAACGGAAATCAATTTCCCTCATTCAGGTAACTTAATAAGCATTCAAATAATTGAAGGCAAAGTGAATTTCCAGTCCTTAATGCTGAACAAGGGGAGCTTATTGACCCTACACGAAGACACTAAGCATACTTTGTATGCCATTGAGGAATCGGTAATCCTTTTAACTATTAGTCTACGACAGGAGAAATCGCCTTAAATCGGACGCATTCATGACTGGTGCCTGGACCTGTCAAAATCTGCCTTAATACGTCGCCGCCACTGCCTTCTTAGGCAACTCTTTCAGACAGACCATCAGCTTTTTTGCAAGCTCTTTGGAAGAAGCCGAATTTTGGCCTGTAACAATATTGCCGTCTACAACGATATGGCTGACAAAATCCTGGCTTTTGCTGTAGGTTGCTCCCAATGAGACGAGCGCTGATTCAAGCAAAAAAGGCATAACCTCAGTCAGCCCAAACACCTGCTCTTCGCTGTTGCTGAACGCTGTAAGCCGCCTGCCTTTGACCAAGGGTTCTCCCAGCCCATTTTTCAGGGACAGTAACCCTGCAACCCCGTGGGAAACGGCTCCAATAAGCCGGTCCTGGCGGCTAAAATCCTCCAGCAATTCTTTCAAAGTTTGGTTACCGGAAAAGTCCCACATGGGACCATGCCCTCCTGGAAGATATACAATGTCAAATTCTTCTGCCTTCTGTGTGCCAAGCCTGGCAGAATCGGACATCAAACTTATTGCTTCCGGATCTTTCTGAAAACGCTTGGTAGTTGAGTTTGCCACAATGATGGATTCACTTTTTGGGTCTAACGGAACAGGCCCTCCCTTAGGAGAGGCAAGGGTAAGGAGTGCACCGGCATCCCTGAATATATAATAGGGAACCGCCAACTCTTCCAGCCACAGACCCGTCCTGCGATTGGTGTCGCCCATTTGCCCATGGGATGTTGTTATGATTAATATCTTTATAGGTCCCATTGTCAGGCTCATTTTTTTACGCCGGTAATTCCCTTAACCCACAAAGGCCATCCTGCAAATGTGAAGGTCAGCTTCTCCGGGGAGAAAATTGTTATACAACTTTCGAAAAAAGTTATATTATTCACACATCTTAGTCCATCAAGCCCTAATTATCATCCTATCACCTGAAACTGAAAATTGTCCTACCCGGGTCCCTTTTAAACTGCGCTTTACCAGCCCTGAATAGAGTAGAATAATCTCATCCTATTTAGCAAGTATCAAGACCCACTCAGCTTTTTTCCGTTAATCGAACTTTGATTTTTCAATTCTCTAATTTTATTTATTCGATCTTTATCAGAAAAAATGCCAAATACATGCTGGATCCTTCCTTATCACGCCCATTAGAAAATTTTTGGAATCTTAAAAAAGAGGATGCTTTTACTGATCTTACCTGTTCGGAAAACGGACTTTCAAAAATTGAAGCAAGCACCCGGCTGGGCCAATATGGTCTAAACACATTCAAGGCCCGTTCCCGAACAACATCGGTCATTCTTTTTCTTAAGCAGTTTAAAAGTCCCATTACAATATTGCTTATTGCTGCTGCATTGTTGTCCATGGGCCTCGGGGATTTTACTGATGCCATTATTATTTTGATTATTATTTTAGTTAGCAGTTTTCTTGGATTTTGGCAGGAGATAGGAGCAGCCAATGCCATTGATGAATTATTAAAGCTGGTGCAGATTCAGTGCCGTATAGTGAGAGACGGAAATGAGAACGAATTGCCGGTTGAAAACGTAGTTCCGGGCGATATCATTATTCTGTCAGCCGGAGATGTCGTACCGGCAGATAGTCTATTGTTAGATTCCAAAGAGCTTTTTATAGATGAGGCTGCGTTTACCGGTGAAACATTTCCGGTGGAAAAAAATCCCGGAATTATTGCGGCGGATGCCCCGCTTTCGAAAAGAAGCAATTCCTTGTTTATGGGGTCGCACGTCATAAGTGGGAAGGCGAAGGCGTTGGTAATTAAAACAGGTAAGCAAACCGAATTCGGCAAAATTTCTGACAGATTGCGTATGAAAACGCCTGAAACCGATTTCGAAAAGGGAATTCGCCATTTTGGATATTTACTTATGGAAATTACCTTACTACTAGTAATTATCATTTTTGCAATAAATATATTATTGCATAAACCGGCCTTGGATTCCTTTTTATTTTCTCTGGCATTGGCTGTAGGTCTTACCCCTCAATTGTTGCCGGCTATTATTACGGTAAACCTCTCTGTTGGGGCAAGAGCCATGGCTAAGCAGCAGGTAATTGTCAAACGTCTATCCTCAATTGAGAATTTTGGCAGTATGAATATTCTTTGTTCCGATAAGACCGGAACCATTACGGAGGGAAAAGTGACGCTCAAGGACGCTTTAGATATTGAAGGAAATCATTCGGACAGAACTCTTCAATTTGCCTGGTTAAATGCCTCCATGCAGCAGGGTTTTAAAAATCCTATTGATGAAGCGATTCGTTCCAGTTATCATGGCAATGCAGAGGGGTACCTTGTTCAATCGGAAATACCCTATGACTTTATCAGGAAAAGATTGACCATCCAGGTCAAAAGGGAAAAGGAAAATTTCGCAATCACAAAAGGATCGTTAAACAGGATTGTTGAAATCTGCGAGTTGGCTGAAACTGCGGGCGGCCAGGTGATACCAATGAAAGATAAGCTTGAGGCTATTAACGAAAATTACACAAAATTAAGTTCAGCAGGCTATCGCGTTTTGGGGATAGCGTATAAGAACGGTAATTCGGAAAAGGATTTTACCCGAGAGGATGAAAAGGATATGATTTTTCTGGGATTTATTGCCCTGTTTGATCCGCCTAAAAAAGATGTTCAGCAAACTCTTCAGAACCTGCAGAATTTGGGAGTGGAACTCAAGTTAATTACCGGTGATAACGCGCTGGTGGCAGATAATCTTGCAGGACAGATTGGAATTAAAAAGCCTGTTATCCTTACAGGGAAAGAAATGAGTGAGCTGAGCGACAGGGCTTTGTTCCAGCAGGCCACGCTTACAAATATATTTGCCGAAGTCGAGCCTAATCAAAAGGAACGGATCATTTTATTCTTGAAAAAGTCCGGAAATGTGGTGGGATTTATGGGAGACGGGATTAATGATGCTCCGGCTCTGCACGCGGCAGATGTGGGGATTTCTGTGGATTCAGCAGTCGACGTGGCTAAAGAGGCGGCGGATATTGTCTTATTGAACCATGACCTGAATGTACTGGTGGCAGGCATTGTGGCCGGTCGCAGGACCTTTGCCAATACCATGAAATACATTTTTATGGCGACCAGCGCGAACTTTGGGAATATGTTTAGTATGGCAGGGGCTTCTTTGTTCCTGCCTTTTCTGCCATTACTTCCCAAACAAATATTACTTACGAATTTGTTGACTGATTTTCCGGAAATGACCATTGCAACCGATCGGGTGGACGCAGTTGCAGTTGATAAACCCCATCGATGGAATATCAGGTTTATACAACGCTTCATGATAGTTTTTGGATTGTTAAGTTCTGTTTATGATTATCTCACGTTCGGGGTATTGCTGTTTTTGATGAAAGCCAACGAAAAAGTTTTTCAGACAGGCTGGTTTGTTGAATCAGTTGTTTCCGCAACTTTGATCGTGCTGGTGGTACGAACCCGATTGCCTTTCTTTAAAAGTTTGCCGGGTAAGTATTTGAGTATTGCAACCAGCCTTATTGTAATATTTGTACTGACGATCCCATTTATGCCATTCGCTGCCTTATTTGGCTTTGTTCGTTTACCCCTTGTCTTTTACGGCTGGATGTTGCTTATTGTTGCCGCCTATATCATCTCAGCTGAAATAGCCAAGCAATGGTTCTACAAAAGGCTAAAAAATCAGGCCTGAAGAATTTACCTTTATTCTTTCCCTCTGCAGGAGATAGATTATGGTTGGATTCTACATTTCGCATATCTCAGGAAATTGATGCAGCATTTTGAATCGGTTCTTAAAAGTATTTTTAATTGGCGGCTTAATCAGCGTACTGGGATTGCTTCCTTCGCAGCAGCTACCCGCATTACTGTGCAGGATGTCCAATACTAATGATTTATTAATTTTTTTTTCAAATGACTTTTTTGGAACATTTGATGAAGTCGTACCGAAATTTGGATTAGCTTTCAAACTTATATTTGTTCAGAAATAACTGGTCCAACAATAAAATTATGAAAAAGGGGCTGCCTGCAATTTCAGTCTGTTTTTTGTTGCTGATTAATTTAAGCTCCTGCGATTCGGACAATTCTGTGGATAAAAATCCTATTTCTTCTGACACTGCAGTAATTTCCAAAGGAAAAAATACTTTTACTCAATATTGCAGCGGCTGTCACAATTTCAGGCAGGATGGCATAGGCCCGCAATTGGGAGGTTTAACCTCCGTAGTCTCTCCAGATTGGATTCAGCACTTCGTTCAAAATCCAAAAATAATTATTGAATCGGGTGATCAGCGGGCCCGGGAATTGTTTAAAAAATACAAGGTGCTGATGCCCGGATTTCCAACTTTAAAAGATGATACAATGGTGGGCATAATCGCCTATTTGAATACGCATAAGAAAATTCCACGAGTCCAGGCAAAAACGAACGAAAAGGAATTATCAAATCCAATCCCCCAGCCAATTAAGCTTTCAAACCTGGTCGTGGGGTTGAAGTTACTGACCCAGATTCCTTCCTCCAGCGACAGCGGAAAGCTGCCTCTGACCAGGATCACCAAATTAGGTTATGAGCCGCATACCGGGACCCCTTTTATTTTGGATCTGCGCGGAAAATTGTACAAAAGGCTGCACGGCAAGCCGCTTGTTTATATGGATATGGCTAAATTGAAACCCAAATTCGTTCATGAACCGGGACTGGCAACCGGTTTTGGCAGTTTTGCATTCCACCCTGACTTTTCAAAAAACGGACTTTTATACACCACCCATTCAGAAGCCGCTGGTTCGGCCAAGGCAGATTATGGGTATGCTGATTCGATTAAAGTGACCGTGCAATGGGTGCTGACTGAATGGAAAGCGAATAAACCAGATGCTGCTGAATTTTCAGGTAAAGGCCGGGAGCTTTTGCGGGTAAATATGGTTAGCGGCATTCACGGCGTTCAGGAGATTTCATTCAACCAACATTCGAAACCAAATGATAAGGATTATGGCCTGCTATATATAGGAATCGGCGACGGCGGGGCTGTCGAAGAGGGTTATCCCTTCCTTGCACATAGCAGGGAAAAGGTTTGGGGAACTATTCTTCGAATTGACCCCAGGGGCAGTAATAGTCTCAACGGGCAATACGGCATACCGAAAAACAACCCTTTTTCTATCAGTCAAAATCCTGCAACCATTGGAGAAATCTATGCATACGGTTTCAGAAATCCTCATCGTATGAGCTGGAGTAAATCTGGTCAAATGCTGGTTTGCAACATTGGACAACACAATATCGAATCGGTAAACCTGGTAATGCCCGGTAGGGACTATGGCTGGCCCATAAGAGAAGGTAGCTTTGTTCTAAATCCAAATGGAGATTTGAATAAAGTGTATCCACTTCCTAAAAACGATAGTATTTATAATATTACTTATCCGATAGCTCAATATGATCACGATGAAGGCAAGGCAATCTGTGGCGGTTTTGAATATGAGGGTAAAGCCATACCACAATTGGCTGGCAAATATCTTTTTGGTGATATCCCCACCGGAAGATTGTTTTATATAAATATGGCTGATGCGATTCAAGGCAAACAGGCTCCAATCAGGGAATGGAGAATTTCGATAAAAGGAATACAAATGAGTCTTGCCCGGCTCTGCGGAACTGACCGCATAGACCTTCACTTCGGAAAAGATTCCCACGGAGAATTATACATATTAACCAAACCTGACGGAAAAGTCTACAAGTTGGCAAGCGCGAAAATGCTTCCGTAATGGTTATTACAAACCGAAAAGGCTACCACATGGATAATAAAGGATTTTCCATCCTGTGGGTTTAAAATTATTTTAATGATATCATTTAGATCGTGTAGGAAATATCTATTTTTCGCTGAAGAGTTCTTATCAACAAGATCAAAATGCACAAATAATAGGCAATATAGAACCGATCGGCAATAACGGGATCCAATACGAACCTGACAATCATAACCGCAATAATTGTAAATAGAAAAAGTTGATCAAAACTTTGTTTACGAAATTGAAACGGGGGCTTACCGACAAATGTCAATAACGCCAATACTAAAAATAAAAGTAAATGGGAAAAAAATAATCCAGTCATTATATGGGAAATAGATAAGGCGAGATAGTCATTAAGGTGAATTTCAGAGGGATGGGAGTAGGTTAAATTTAACGATTTCAAAAAGGTAGGATAATATAAAATGTTCCACCCGGGTTGGCGGTTGGTAAAAGTAATGCCCAGGTAGCAAAGGGAAATAAATAGGATCATCAATAAATATTTTTTTGCCGATACCTTATACATTGAATTATTTGAAAAGGTCAGAAGAGACAAGAAAAAAATGGAAGGGATTACATTATCTAGTCTGGCAAAGATGGATAACAGCAAAAAAAGGAATGCTAGCATGAGCGATTTTCTTTCAAGAATGACATACATGGCGCTCAATAATAAGAAGGCTGACAGGCAATCTGGGGAAGAATTTCTCACAATATCCCACATTGGGGCCGAAACCATCGTAAAACTACTAATTGTTAAAGCGAGATAGAATTGCATATACCTTTTTAACCAGAAGATCAATAGAAATCCTATCAGAATATAAGCGATAAAGGAAGGTAAGATAGTTGCCTGAATGAGTGGAACACCCACTTTATAAAAAAAATACAGCATTCCCGTGTATAAAGGTTTAACGGAATAAAATGGCATTTGCTCATAGAATTCATCGGAATTTTTAGCTACCCTTTTTCTGAATTCGATCCCACCATCCATTAGCTGGTTATATGTAAAAGCTGGCAGTTCTTTTTTAACTATCGCATACACTGTATCATGAACAAAATTGGGGTCCTTATGATCATACCCAATAACAACAGCCATATAAGGCAGCATATCCCAGTTATAATAAGGTCTTTTAAATGCGTATAACGCGATGAGAAAAATAAAAATCAAATAAGCGAGTAGAACAAGTCTGTTTCTCATTGTGTTTTCTATGATTAACCACTTAAATCGATCGAACCTGATTATTGAAATTAGGATATAATCTTAATGCCATGCAATGCAGCCTTGCTCTTTTTATAAATTTTCCGATAAGTATTCGGGTAATTAATAGGATGCCTAATCCAATGACTGGTCCGGGCTTATCCGGGAAAACAAAGCATTTGGCTACCGTACACTGCCTATCTACGCTGAATCCAGCTATATTAAAATCACCCTGGTTAAAGGCGGAAATGGAAAGATAAGCTGGATAGGTTATGACCTTATTTGTTTGGAGGGAGAACATTGCTTAAATCCTACTACCGGACAACACACAAAAAAAAGAGACTGCTCCAAAAAGCCAGCCTCTTTTGTGGTATGATTTTATTTTGTTTACTATGGTGTTGTAAGAGTATTTCCATCAAGAATGACAGCTGACTGAGCCAACGCTCTTCCATTAATGGTTGCACCTGTTTGGAATGTAATGCCTGTCTTCGATAATATAATTCCTTCAAAATGAGAAGTTGTGCCCAAAGTTGCCTGACCGGCTACCTGCCAGAAAATGTTCTTGGCTTGCGCTCCTCCCATCAGGGTAATTTTCACAGCCGCACTTTGAATTAAATTCCCGGCTATCTGAAAAATCCAAACATCGTTCGCGCCGCCTGATATAACTACAGCGCTTGGCAATGTAACATTGCTGCTCCATTTGTAGAGCCCTGCAACGAGTGTTTTCCCACCAATATTTCCTGTGCCCAATTCAGAGAAATCGGGTAAAGCACGACCAGCTGCATCATTATAGGCAGTAACCATATTATTTACGGCCGTGGTCATATTAATAGGGGTAGGGGCCGCCATATCAGCCGCATAAATTTTTCCTGTCACCTGGGCTGAGGTCGCATATCCTGTTGCGTTCGTTAAAGATAATCCGGTAATGTAGGAAGTTGCAGCAGGACTCAGGCCTAAATCACCCGTAACTGCAGATGTATTACTATTATTGATCGCTGTTTTTGCAACAATCACGAAATTGCCTGCTGTGCCAAGATTGACCACAGCAAGTGTGGTTGTACTGCCACCGGTGGTAAAACTCCAGACCGCATTGGAAGCTAGACTTTTACCTGCCAGGTCTTTAGCACCAGTAGAAATGGTTGCAGTATACGAAGTATTAGCTGCAAGGGTATTCGATGGTGTAAACGTGGCCGTGTTTCCGGAATAGCTCACTGTTCCGGGAATTGCCGTAGAACCCTGCATTAATGTAAATGTAGAACTGTTGATGGTTGAGGAATCCATCGCCTCACTGAAAGTGAATGCAATTCCCTTATTACGTGCAACACCTGTCAGGTTGTTGGACGGGTCGGTTGATACCACCCTTGGGTTTGTTGAGGTAGAACTACTTTTTTTACAACTTAGCATTGATACGACTGCCAGCATTGCCAGCAATGAGAAAATTTTGATTGATTTCATTTAATTTTTTTTAATTGTGAAAACTATATTTGTTTTAAAGGTGTTCCATTGTTCTATAATTCCTATATGGTACGATCGTAATGAGAACCACATCTTTTATTACTCACTATCTCCCTGGTATTAAGTTTGCTTTGCCTGTAATACCCGAATTAATACCCTATATGTCTGTGGATATTGCTATCACTGAACCTGAATAGAAATGCCTGGTCGTCCCTGCAATAATCAAAGTTTAAACCGGGACATTTGATTTTACCAAAACAATAACAGAGTGAACTTCGCAGCCTAAACCGCTGAAAGTGTTAAAGCTTAGATCAAATAACCCCAGAACTTTATCAACTATTAGATGGGCCGAGCATGATTCCCAACTTTTCCAGCCTTGAGTTGAGCTTTGGATCCAGTAAATTGATGGAAACAGACTGGTAAATTTCTTTTACAGATTGATTGAATGCACTGGATCTGGTATTACCCTGATGCTACATACGTAATAGAAAGTATATTATTGCCCTGCAAAAAAATATACCGGAGAATCTGAATAAATTACAGGAAAGCATGCTTTCATTAGTAGTTTACCCTTACCAAGGCAG
>Ga0207127_10042_pt1 | contig 29732 bp, 21 predicted proteins | sample Alteio_BWMinHeat_17_FD_153574 | JGI IMG/M metagenome (GOLD analysis project Ga0207127, IMG submission 153574) | Enriched cells from forest soil in Barre Woods Harvard Forest LTER site, Petersham, Massachusetts, United States -... | ecosystem: Environmental > Terrestrial > Soil > Temperate forest >...
ACTACGCCTGGAACGCTCCCTATGCGCGCTGCGCGGCGAAAAAAGATGCGAAGGCCATCGAGCAATTAAAGGCCAGTTATCTCAGCACAGCCGCGGAGTACATCAGCCTTGGCCAAGAGATGGCAAAGCTGGTCTATGGAAGGGAGATCAAGCACGTTCTGCTGCTTCACGTCGGCGCATTTGATGCGGTCATGCTGCCGCAATTGATTGATCTTTTGAAGCAGCGCGGGTTCAAATTCGTTACGCTGCAGCAGGCAGAGAGCGACCCTGCGTATGAGAGCGATCCTGATCTTGGATTGAAGATGGGGAAGTCCCTGCTGGAACAGATGATGCAGGCCAAGCACCTCCAGGTGCCGCCGCATAAAGAGAAGCCATTCAAGGAACTCGAGTCTCTCTGTCGTGAGCCAAGTACGGCTTCCCATAACTAGGCAGATACCAGGCCAGAACAATTGATTTTCAGTTATTGATTGCTCAAAGGAATTTACAGCTCTACTGCGCCCCGCTCGTTTTTCCGCTGGCAATCCCCGCTGCCAGACTCAACAGCCCAACCCCAAGGTGAATAACGTTGTAATGCGAGTTCAATCCCAATTGCATTGGGCCAAGGTCTTTCAGACCAGCGAAGCCTGCGATGGCGACCAGGATGTAGATCGCTCCAAAGATCAGGCCAAACAGCCGCACTCCATTGGCGCTTTTTCCCAGGCCAGCCCAGAGTGCGATTACGCCGCTGGCCAGGTGAAATACGTTATGCGCTGGAGGAAATGTGAGATTGAACATTTCATGACGAAAGAAGCCGACCACACCCACCACGAACAGGATAGCTCCGCTCAACACAACATAGATCTTGGCCAGCATGGTTCGCGTTTTTTTCTCTTTGTCCGCAGCCATCGAAGCTCGAGAGCGATTCAATTCCTTACGCCGGCAATCTTCAACTTGATGCTATAGATGCTCGTGCTGGCGGTGATGTAGAGCGTCTTGTCGTCCTTGTCGCCCCACGCTATGTTGGCGACCCTTTCGGGCACTTTGATGGTCCCCAGGTGGTCCCCATCCGGGGAAATGATCCAGACGCCGCCCGGCCCCGAGCCGTAAAGGTTTCCTTTTTTGTCTACCCGAATGCCATCCGGTCCGCCGGGCGCGTTCTCGCCGGCTGATTTGTCGGAAGAGGTGAAGAGGAAGACCTCCCCATCTTTGACCGATCCGTCTGGCTGCACCGAATAGCGCATCCAGAGTTTCTTGCCTGACTCGGCTATGTACAAAAATTTCTCGTCCGGTGAAAACGCTATGCCGTTAGGTCTGGCGAGATCGCTGATGATAAGCTGCAACTTTTCCCGCTCCGGCGGAGCGCCCGGCTTCTGCTGTCGCGCCCCTGGGATGCGGTACACACCGTTGACTTGCAATTCCTTTTCTGGGTCGCTATCTCCCTGCGTCGGCAACCCGTACGGAGGATCGGTGAAGTACAGCGAGCCATCCGATTTATATACAAGATCGTTGGGGCTATTGAGCTTCTTCCCCTGATACGAGTCAGCCAGCACTGTGACCTGAGCCTTGGGATCGAGCGATTCCAGCCGCCACACCGTCCGTCCGGCGTGCCCCGCGACGGTGACACGGCCGTTCGAATCGAGCGTCATGCCATTCGAACCGGGCTCCGGGCCTTTATAGGGTTCAGTACCTTTGTATCCGCTGGGATGCATGAAAACCGTTGGGCTCTGCCCCGAAACCAACCTAATGATGTTGTTCGCCGGAATTTCAGCAAAAAGCAGACTGTTGTCGCGTGTCCAGACCGGACCCTCTGTCCACTTGTTGAAGCCGGTAGCCACCCGCTCAAGCTTTGCGTTGGGCGGAACGATGTCATCGAAGGCGGGGCTGAGTTTCAATATCTCCTGCGCGAGCGCCGCAGTGGCGGCAGCAGTGAGTATCAGGGCTAAGATAGCCCGTCGCATGAGGGTCATGCGCGACATTGTACCGTGAAACCAATTCCCGTTTTGAAATTCCTTCCGCACTCATCCAACTGAAATGAATGAGGAATCATTCAATCTGCGGGACTGCCCCCGTTGCAATGCTGGCAAAACCGGCGTTTATCCGTAATATTGAAACTGCTTCCAGAAATCAGGCCAGCTCTGGCGCAGTCCGTGACAGACGTAGATGTCTGGATGATCTTTCGTCTCTTCGTTCTCCACGCCATAGGGGTTCGTGACTTGGCCAGCGAGTTCGCACGCCGAGAAGTTACGGTCCAGGTAGCGGCGCGAGATGCCCACCACAATCAGCGTCTCCGGCGCGGGATTACCGTAGCCGCGCTGCCAGAATGAGTTGATGCCGCTAATCGCCTGCGGCAAGCCATAGCTCGCACCATAAAGATTGATGGCGCCGGCCTCGCCATAATTTCCTGCCAGGATTCCCATGTGCGCTTGATCTGCTACCGGCAATGAATCGCGGATCTTGGCGACCGTCTCCACTAGCTCTGGCCAGCCGATCTCCTCGGGGAAATCGCCATTGGTCTTGATTGCAGCCTTCCACCATCTGGAGTTGACCGGAGCGATCGGCAAGGCCACAGCCGCGAAGACTACAATATTGGTTGCCAGCGCTGTCCATGCCAGCGCCCGTATTGCACCAGCCCAGCCGCGTCGCAACGAAGCCAGCCACTCGTCGCCCCACACACTGCCCGCGGCATAGAGCATGGGATAAGCCGCTGCCAGGTAATAACCGCGCCCCTTGGCGATCACGAACAACAGCAGAGGGACCACATACATCCAGCCCAGCATGCGAAAGCGCCTGCCCTTTTGCGAGAACAGGTAGAAGTAAAGCCCGGCCACACAAAGCGGGAAGGCGAAGAGCGTCAACTCCAACTGGTCAGGAAGAAAGTTTTTCGTACGGCCAATGCGAACGTCGCGCGCGTGGATCTCCTTCAGAAAATCCAGCGATATAAAATGATGCTGCGCCTGCCAGATAAGATTGGGCAAAAAGATTACCAGCGACGCGGCAACGCCATACCAGAGCCATTTGCTTTTTAGATACCGGCGCGCATCCGTCAGTAGCACTCCGGCAACGATGCCGATGACGAAGAAGCCCATGGTGTACTTCGTCATCATTCCCAGCCCGATCGCACTTCCAATGGCAACCCACCAGCGCGGGTCGTTATTCGCGAGCAAGCGAACGACAAAATAGGCAGCCAGCACCCAGCATAAGTAGTCGAATGAGACATACTGCATCAGTACGCCGCCACCCAGGCAAAACGCAACCGCCGCAAATGCGGCAACGAGCTGCGCTCCTCGCCTTCCACCTAGCTCGCGCGCCATCAACCCGGTGAGCACCACCGCCACTGCCTGCGCCAGGGCAGCAAAGAAACGAAACCCAGCTAGTGATGTTCCAAAAAAAACAGCAACGACAAGCGGCCAAAGAACGGAGTTACCGGCGGATAGGCCACGTACCCCCAGGCAAGGTGACGCGCATCGTCGAGCGTGGTCAGTTCGTCGCGATGAAATCCGTAGCGCCCGCCGGTCAGCATATGCGCCATGACCGTGGCCGCTGCGAGGTAAATCAGAATGGCGACATCGCTCGACCAAATAGACCGTCGCGAGGCAGAAGGGACTGGAAGGGGAGAATCAGCACTGAGGCCTATGCCGATTTGCGGATTCATGGATATCAATATTACATGAGCGGCTATTCTCGCCCGCCTAGGTCAGACGGATATCGAACAATGCCACCCAGTACTGAAGAGATTGCAATGTGAAGCCGCAGAGGATCAATCCTATTCCAAAGGCGCCCATGCGCCGCTCCGGCAGGCTGTCAGCGTAGTACTCGATAAAGGGATTGACCATGATGCCGGTGCCCGTGACCAGGCCCGTTACCAATCCTACCTGAATCGCGAATGCCCATGGATGATCAATGTGTCGAACCAGAGTGCTGCAAATGAGTGCGGTTGCAATGTAGCCGACCGTTCGCACGATGGTTCCCCAGAACTGACGAGGCGTGAGCCGCGGCCGGCGGGCCGCTTCGTAATCCATTGCAGGACGCATGCCACGAGAATAAGCAAATACTTGTCCGATGGTGATAAGCGTGCCAAACGCGATCGCGAACCGAAGGCCCACAATTCTGTAAAGTCCCAGGCCGAACCCAAAGCCGCGTATGGCGCTGAACAAAGCTTCCCAGGGCAGTGGATAGTGGTCCCGGCCGCGGGCGGCCCGATTGAGTTCAATCGCTATGGTGATGCCGGTGGCAATCCCGGAGGCCAGTCCAAAGAAAAATCCTAAACCAATACCGTAGAAAAATCCCAGGCCAATACCGTAACCGATTCCGAAGATGATGGAATACGTTACCGCCCGGGTGAGCAGCCGCAAGGGACCGTGCTGGCCGCCCAACAAGTCGTAAGCAAGATAGAGACTTCCCAGCACATCAAGAGTGGTGCCGGTAATACTGATAGCCGCAACCGTATGGTGGTCCATGGAATGATTGTAGAAGAGAGAACTTGACCAACCGCCTAACACTTCTCATACTTCCAGTTCCGCGACTTTCCTTCTGCTATCCACTCCACCGAGGTCTGCAACCGGCGTTCACGCGTCTCATCGGTCTTGGCTTCGCTGAGCCACTCGACGTAATCTTTTTTCTTGCTGTAAGAGAACGCCGCGAAGTTAGCCAGCGCCTTTTTGTTTTTCTTCAGGGCAGTCGTGAAATAACCCGGGACCTTCAAATCTTTCTTTTCGCCGTTCGGCTTTGACCTCCAGGGCACCTTCACGCCTTCATCATTCAGTTGCCTGGCGCGCTTGACGTAGGCCAGCAGTGCGCGCCTCGGTGGCAGGTCCTTCATGGAGGTAACACGCCCAAACTGGCCCATGGCATCCACATTGTTATTTTTTCCGTCAACCACCAGGCTGCCCTTCCAGAACCCGAAGGCGCAATGCTCCTTAAAGGCGGCCATGCCACAGAGAATGCCTTTGTACATAAACGTAGGTGAGCGCCACTTCAGGGTCTCTTCGATCTCCGGACAGCCTTCATGAACAATCTCGCGCAGCTCGCGAAGGATAGGCTGCGCGAACCCTGCCGATTTTGCGATGTATGTATCAATGCGTTTGTCTTTTGTTCCCATGGCGGCTCCTGGTATGCAAAATGTCGGGTGCAGAATATTCTCACGAATGCGGGCTTGCGTTCCACATCTCCTGCTTGATCCTCCACTCCCCGTCTTTTTCTTTATGCAGCACCAGCAGGATCTTGCCGTAGATCTCGATAGGTTCTTTGTCTCCTGGAGGCTGGGCCACTTGAATTGTTGTCCCCCACTCGGATGCCCAATCTCCCGAGATTTGGATATCGTGAAAATCGTTATCCTGCCGGGTAACGCGGTAGCCCGGCATCTTTGCCGTAACCTCGTCGAGCCACTTCGCAATGTTCGATCTTCCTGTCAGAGGCGCCATGCCAGGCAGCAGGGTGGTGCCATCTTCCGCCCATAGGGAGATAACTGCGGCGTTATCCATCTTCAGGATGGCTGCCTTGAACTTCTGGTTGAAGACCTCGATCTCTTTTTGCGCTTGCTTCTCCTGAGCAGCCAGACCAGGAGTGCCGATGAGAATGAGTGGCAGCAGGACCGTGATTGAGAGTGAACGGGCTAAAAGCACGACCAGACCTCCAGGAGTGGGAATTTCTTTCTTGATTTAGAAAATGGCCGCATCGCGTTAGTCCTTTGTCCCAATAGTGGGAATATTGTCGTCGTTGACGGAAGCCGAGGCAAGCTCAAACATGAAAACGATTCATAGCTTTGCGATGCCGTTGCCGCGGTCTACAATTCTTGTTCATGCTGGCAAATGTTCCCAGGCCTCTTCTCGTGAATGCTGTTCTTCTGTTTACGGCTTACACTGCGATTCTTCCATCCACCGCGCTGGCCGAAGACCAGTCAAACCGCACAGATAAAGGCTCGGTTTGCCTTGGCATTTATGCTCCCAAGATCATTCAGAATGACGAACTCAAGCGTGTCTATCTGACCGTGGGCGACTCCGGCAAAATATTCTTCGATCAACAACCGGGCAGGATTGTTGTCAGCAACCTCGACCTGCATAAGACCTATGTGGTTCGTGTATTTTATGATTCCAGGCAGGTGGATTCCTGGAAGCTCCGCTTCGACCGGCTTGGAGTCAACCTGGTCACGATCTGGAGATCAGCAGGATATTGGCACATGGATCCGAGTCCTTCTGGCAAATGTCTCTTGCCGTCAAAGAATCCCTAAAAAGGGCCGCAATTCGCTTTCCCGTGATTATCGAGTATCTCCCGTACCTTGTTTGTAAGCGCCGGGGGAGTGAACGGTTTTTGCAGGAAGTAAGTGCCAGGTTCAAGAACCCCGTGCTGGCCGATTGTGTTTTCCGTGTAGCCCGACATGTACAAGACTTTGATCTCCGGGTTGCGGCCGACCAACTGACGGGCCAGTTCACGGCCGTTAATTCCTGGCATAATGACATCCGTGAGCAGCAAGCGAATCTGCATTGCATGCTGTTCCACCATGGCCAGCGCCGTCTGCGCATCCGCCGGAGCCAGCACCACATAGCCGCAAGCGGTCAGGATGGTACGCGTCAGGTCCCGCACCTGGATGTCGTCTTCCACCAGCAAGACCGTCTCGCTGCCCCGGGTGGTGGAAACCACCGGATGCTCCCCAGACGCAGGCTCATCCGCCTCGTGCGTCTGCGGCAGATAGATCTTGAAGGTGCTCCCGTGGCCTACTTCGCTGTAGACCCATATGTGGCCTTCGCTTTGTTTCACGATGCCATAGACAGTTGAGAGTCCCAGGCCGGTGCCTCGGCCCATCTCTTTGGTCGTAAAGAAGGGATCGAAAATCTGCGCTTGCGTTTCAGCCGACATGCCCGTGCCGGTATCGCTCACGGCCAGCATGACATAAGCTCCGGGGATCACGCCCGCGTGTGTCGCTGCGTAGTTTTCGTCCAGGTCAACATTCGCAGTTTCCAGCGTCATCGTGCCGCCTTCGGGCATGGCGTCACGAGCATTGACCACAAGGTTCATCACCACTTGCTCGATTTGTCCCGGATCGGCCTTCACCCGCCTCAACCCCGGAGTTGTCCTGGTGATCAGCTCTATGTCTTCTCCAATCAGCCGGTGCAGCATCTTCTCCAGGTTCACCACCAGGTTGTTAAGGTTAATAACCTTGGCCTCGAGCAGTTGCATGCGGCTGAAGGCCAGCAACTGCCGCGTGAGAGCGGCGGCTTTGTCCGCTGCTTGCGCAATTCGCTTGCCTTGTTCGCGGGCCTCATCGTCGTGCTTGAGCCGGTCGCGCAGCGACCCGCCGTATCCCATGATCACCGTGAGCAGATTGTTGAAGTCATGCGCGATGCCGCCGGCCAGCCTGCCCACCGCTTCCATCTTTTGCGATTGGCGCAGCATCTCTTCCAGCCGGTGCCGCTCGGTGATGTCCACCACCGTGCCCTCAGTGACGTCGTTGCCCTCTTCATCCTTGGCCAGCGCCACGTTTTGAATCGCCCACACCAGGCCGCCGTTCTTGTGCCTATAGCAGATCTCAAAATCTTTCATTTGCCCGGTCTTACGAAACTCTACGATCCGTGAATCGCGCTCCTCCTTGCCGCCCACGTAGAGCACGTGAGGCGGCAGCTTGAGAAGCTCTTCGCGTTCATAACCAAACATCTGGGCAAAAGCGTCGTTGCAGTCAATGAAGCCTCCTCCGGGCACGCTGCGAAATACGCCGGCCTTGTTGCGCTCGAAAAGCGAACGATAGCGCGCTTCCGATTGTTCCAGGGCTTTGCTCATCCACTCGCGCTTGTTGATGTCCTCCTGCAACTTCTGGTTCAACCCAATCAGTCGTTTTCCGATGAAGTATGCCGTTAAGGTCGCCAGGACCGTGGTGAAGCCAATGGTTGCTGCATGCGACTGCCAGATTGTGATGTGAGGAAAGAGAAGTTGTTTGAGTGCTTCATAACCGGCCATCAGCACAGCTACGGTGACGGCGGCCAGGAATAAGGACCGCGTCAACTCCACGCGATGGGACCGGTCGGGCATTTCGCATTCCGCTTCACCGACAAAGTGGCCGGAACATCTCTGGAGTGGTCAGGCTAGACCACGTACTTCAATATAGATCAGTGACTCTAAGCCGAACATTATATACACGTTTGCCACGTCTACTGAGCTTGAGGAACCATTTATGAAACCCGCCTCTGGCTGTTATGAAATACGGCACTCTGATAAAATTTCTCGTATCTACGGAGCGCCTCTGACAGTCATTGTCTAACCTCTCTTGAAAATTGCCTCCACGCCGTGGCGCACAGGAGGCGTGTCTATTCCCTTTTCAAACAAAGAGAGGATCTTCTCCATGTTTCTGCAACAACTTGGTTGGAACGACTTTTTTACAAAACAACTGTTCGATGGTATTCCCGGCCGCGTTGCTTCTTCGAACCGCGAACACTTTCTGATTTGGACCGGGGATGGCGAAATTGAAGTAAGTGTCAGTGGACGTCTTCGGCATTCTTCTTCTGAGTGGCCTTGTGTGGGTGACTGGGTAGTGCTGCGCGAGACCGCACCTGTGATTGACAGGGTATTGGATCGTAAAACGAAACTTTCTCGCAAGCAACCCGGGAAACAGGTGCGCGAACAGGTGCTGGCTGCAAATGTAGACGTTCTGTTTATCGTGAGCGGCCTGGATCGCGACTACAATCCTCGCCGCATCGAGCGTTACCTGGTGCTGGCGCGTGAAAGTGGGGCGCGCACTGTAATTCTTTTGAACAAAGCAGACCTGGCGGAGGAGCTTGCCCTCAATCTGGATCGCATCTTGTGCGAAACCGGGCGCCTGGCCCCGGGCGATCCCGTGCTCGCGTTGAGTGCTTTATCGGAAGACGGTTTGCAGGCCCTGCCCACCTTCCTCGCTCTTGGAGAAACGGCAGCGCTAGTCGGATCTTCGGGTGTAGGTAAATCCACGATCCTGAATTGTCTATTGGGTCAAGAACGGCAGCGCACGCATGTTGTACGCGTTGCTGATGATCGTGGCAGACACACGACCACGAGCCGCGAGCTGTTCGTCATGCCTGGCGGCTGGTTGCTGATGGATTTGCCCGGCTTGCGTGAGCTGCAGCTCTGGGCTGATCCTGAGCAGGTTGATGGCAGCTTTGGCGATATCCAGGAGCTGGCCAGGCATTGCCGCTTCCGTGACTGCACGCATACCCGCGAGCCAGGCTGTGCCGTGCAAAGTGCTGAACTGGATTCGGGACGCCTCGCTAACTATCGCAAGCTGCAACGTGAGCTGGCCTATCTTGACCGGAAATCCGACGTCAGAGTGGAGCGGGAAGTGCGTAGTCGTTGGAAGGCAATCGAAAAGGCCATGCGCCGCCATCCCAAGCGCGGTCCCGCTTGAGCCCGGGAAAAAGGGAACTTTCTCTCTGGTGACGGAGTCAGAAACAGTATGTATATACCCCTCGTGGGGCGAATCGGTATTCTCATTATTCTCGGAGGCTTTGCCATTGATTTTGCGTTGTGGCTTCGTCCTGAGGACGCCGGTGCGGGGCCCTTTTGGTGGGGCCCTTTTTCCACAGTACTGCTTCCTGCGGGAATATTTTTGCTGCTTATCTCGGTCATCGGGCTGACGAAGAAAACAAGCAGCAAAGCAGACAATAATTTAACCTTGTCGAAATCACAATCGGAAGGGTTGAAACCCAGGCCTGTGTCGCCTGCTTCGACCCTACACCAGCCGGGCAGGTTCATGTCTGTTTTTGCTTCACCTCTCGTGTTATTGGCAATCGCACTCATCTTTTTAGGCGTTGTCTTTTATACCGGCAGCTACTACTGGATGACTACGCGCACATTCGTTCCGCTGGAAATGCCCGTCTCACTGTCACGCGGGCATATCAGAACTGGTAATTTCTACATCAACTTGAAAGAACGGTATGAGGTTGACCTTGCTGTTGATTATCCGTTTTATGAAAACCCCAGTTGCCAGTTGAATGCGCCCAATTCGGTACTCAAGACAAATCTTGTTGTTTTCCGAAATGGTCAGGTGCTTAATGAAACAAACGGTTCCGATTACTATTCTCTGGGCTCTTTTTTCGCCGAAAAACGAGGATCTTACAACCTTGATATAGAGGTGCTGTCTGACGCCAGTTGCCTCAATGCACGCCATCCTCAAGTCATGGTTGAAACCAGTTGGTATGCCTATGACTCATACACGACCAGATACAAGATCATCCATTGGTTTGGGTTGGTACTGGTAGCCGCCGGGCTGATTGGGCTCAACCGTTCAGACATCGGACTACTCGCCAGAGAGATGTTGCCGGCAGATAAGTTCGTGATTTTGGAAGGCCCCCATTCTGGTTCCTACAAACCACGCCGGGAGCTTGCTGTTAACAAACTAATTTCCGCCATACCCTCCTTCGGTCTTTTGTTTGCGATAGTCCTTTTGCTGATCTCATGCTGGGTATTTTTCATGGATACAATACTTCACACATCACCAACTGGATTCTGGGTTTCGGTCCCCGGGCAGTCTCCAGCAGCAACTGCCCAAGTGCCATTGGAGGGCAAAATAGTATTTCGGATCGATGCGCAGAATCACTGGTATCTGAACTCAAAAGAAATTTCACCTGCCGAGCTGCCCGGCGCCCTAAAAAAAGCTCTGGCCCAACGTCCGGACTGGGTCGTCTATTTCGAAGCGTCCCGGCAGATAGATTACAAAGACGCGGTCTCTGCGATGAACGCGATTCGCAACGCTCATGCACAGATTGTTCTTATAACGCCACGCATGAAAGCTGATACACCATAAGCCTTCCGCAAAACAGTCCTGTATTGCGGAGACAGGGGGAAAAGGAGGGTGTGCCTCAGCCCTTGCGGAAGCCGGTTTATTTCCCGGCATCTATCCCAAGTCTGATAAGTGGTATCAAAGTGATATCAAATTGTTACTTTCTCAGGGTTTCTATGTCATCATTGGCCCTGAATGTGTGTTTAGAACAAAGGCGAGCAAAGTGAGCGCCGAGTCGCGCGAGTATAGCGCGAGGGCTGGGTCCCCAGCAGTCCCGGTGGTTGGCTTGATGGGGGCAAGACGGCGCAGCACCTCCGGGCGAAGTCGAGGGGTTTGCGGAGCCCTTTGAACGAAACAGCATTCCAGAATGCGGGGCTTTGGCCCATCTGGTCTTTGAAAACTCGTTACCTGTGGGTCGAGAGGGGTGGCCTTGGGGTGAGCGCGTAGCAGATGACTGCCCGACAACTGCTCAGCTAGTGGGCGCTAGTGGGTACATATGTTATTTAATTTCAATGAGTTAACAATGAAATTGATTGTTCTGCAAGTACCCCCCGCCCACTCACCAGAATGTGGGGCTTGGGTCCATCTGGTTCTTTGAAAACTCGTTGCCTATGGATCGAGAAAGGTCGGATTGAGGCGAGCTGCGACGGCGTAACCGATAACCGCCTGACGACTACTCAGCTAGTGGGGCGCTATTGGGTACATATGTCACTTAATTTCAATGGGTTAACAATGGAATTGACTGTTCTGCAAGTATCCCCCTTTCCTGCCACTACATGAACTCCGTCTCAGTTCCTTCGTCGGATGCTAGAATCAAGAATTACCTGCCTGCATGGATCGCGCACACATACGCAACTTTGCCATCATCGCGCACATTGATCATGGCAAATCGACCCTCTCCGACCGGCTCCTGGAGCTGACGGGATCGCTTTCGGCGCGCGAGATGCAGGCCCAGGTGCTCGACGCCATGGACCTGGAGCGCGAGCGCGGCATCACCATCAAGGCCCACGCCGTACGCATGAAGTACACGGCGAAAGACGGGCAGGAATATCAGCTCAACCTGATTGATACTCCCGGCCACGTGGATTTTTCCTACGAAGTTTCGCGCGCGCTGGCCTCCTGCGAAGGCGCGCTGTTAATCGTGGATGCCTCCCAGGGCGTCGAGGCCCAGACTCTGGCCAACGCATATCTCGCCGTCAACAACGGACTCGAGATCATCCCCGTCATCAACAAGATTGATCTTCCCAGCGCCGACGTCGAGCGCTCCAAAGAGATGATCGAGCAGGCCATCGGGCTCGACGCCTCGCAGGCCATACCCATCTCCGCCAAGACTGGGGAGGGAGTGCCCGAGGTTCTGGAAGCCATCGTCAAACGTCTGCCTCCACCCAAGGGCTCGCCCAACTCGCATCTTCAGGCGCTGATCTTTGATTCCTGGTTTGATTCTTACCGCGGGGTCATTGTGCTGGTGCGCGTTTTTCAAGGAACATTGAAGCGCGGACAAAAGGTCCGCCTGTGGTGGAACGGAAAAACCTTCGACGTGGAAACTCTGGGCGTACTCACTCCTAAACCCGTGGAGATCGAGGAACTGGTCGCCGGCGAGGTCGGATTCATCATCGCCAATATCAAGAACGTTGCCGACAGTAAGATCGGCGACACCATCACGGATGAATCCCGTCCTGCGATCGAGCCCCTCTCCGGATTCCAGGAAATCAAGCCCATGGTCTTCGCTGGGCTCTATACGGTAGAAGCACACGAACACACCCAACTCCGTGAAGCACTGGAAAAGCTGCGCTTGAATGACTCTTCGTTTTTCTTCGAGCCGGAAAGCTCCGTCGCTCTGGGCTTCGGCTTCCGTTGCGGCTTCCTCGGTTTGCTGCACATGGAAATCATCCAGGAGCGCCTCGAGCGCGAGTTCAATCTTGCTCTCATCACTACGGCTCCCGGCGTGCGCTTCCGGGTCACCAAGACCGACGGCGCCGTGGTTGAAATCGATAATCCCTCGCGCTGGCCGGGCACCAGCGAAATTGCCAAGGTGGAAGAGCCCATCATCATGGCCACCATCCTGACCAACGAAGAGTTTGTCGGCAACATTCTGAAGCTGGTCGAAGAAAAACGCGGCAAGCAGAAGGGATTCGAATACGTCAGCTCCACGCGCGTCATGCTGACCTACGAGTTGCCGCTGAATGAAATCGTGCTCGATTTCTATGACCGCCTGAAATCCGTCTCGCGCGGATACGCCTCGCTCGATTACCACCTCTCCGGCTATTGGGAGTCGCCCATGGTGAAACTCGATATTCTCGTGGCCGGCGATCCCGTGGATGCGCTCTCCCTCATCGTGCACAGCGAGTTCGCCTACGAGCGCGGCAAGGCGCTGGTCGCCAAGATGAGGCAACTCATCCCGCGCCAGATGTTTGAAGTCGCCATCCAGGCCGCCATCGGAGGCAAGATCATCGCCCGCGAAACCGTGGCCGCCATCCGCAAAAACGTCCTCGCCAAATGCTACGGCGGCGATATCAGCCGCAAGCGCAAGCTGCTGGAGAAACAAAAAGAAGGCAAACGCCGCATGAAGCGCGTGGGCAAAGTGGATATTCCTCAGGAAGCCTTTCTCGCTGTTCTGCGGGTGAACGAGGAATCCTAGGGATTTATGATTTACGATTGTTGATTTACGAGTAAGGAGTTGTGACATTTGAAATTCGTAAATCGTAATTCGCAAATTGCTCTCACGCTGCCTTTTGTTTGTCTTCCGTGCCTCCGGTACCTTCGATTCCGTTTCGGAGGAGCGAAATCAGTATCTTCGCTGAGGTCAGGCGTTGCTTGTTCCAGACAAAACGCGAGCGCGTGATTGCAATCGGGACAGAAAGGTAGTTTCGTGCCGCGTAAGATCACTAACTCAACCGATTTCGTCTCTCGTGGATGAATCACGGTAAAAAGACCGGTTTCTCGCACAATCTCTCCAGAGCGATACACCGGTAATGCGGGAAATTGATAGGGACCGCTGTCATAATCAGTGTGGCTATCATTGACCGAACCGTTCATGTATAACCTCCGGAACGAAGCGCCGCAACCCTGGCTCTAACACTAAGAACTAGTGCAAAAATCATGCCGAAGTAAGTAATTGAAACTTCATAAGTTAGAGTCTTATTTCTGCCCAAGGGGTGACTTTCTGGAATACCTAGGATGAAATTTTTACCGGGTGAATTAAAAGTTGCCTAAGAATGAAATTTTGCATTTCACAGTCTGGGGCTGGCGTAGGCATTCTCAGAGGAGTCTTTACGACGAAGGAAAGCGCAGCCACACCAGGAATAAAATTCTTAAATCATACTTCTAAATCGCAAATCGTGCCTCCGACAAACTGGCAACCGGTAACTGATATCTGGCAACTGCCTTCATTCCTCCGCCGTCACCGGCTTCAAACTTCGCATCTTGTGCAGGAAGGCCTTGACCACGGCAGGGTCATATTGTGTGCCGCTGAGTGCTTCGAGCTCTGCCAGTGCCTGGGCCGGGCCTTTGCGGGTGGCGTAGGTGCGCTCGCTGGTTTGTTGCACATAGGCTTCTGCTACAGCGATCAGGCGCGCTCCCAGTGGAATTTTCTCGCCGCGAAGCTTGTCGGGATACCCGCTGCCATCAAATCTTTCATGGTGGTGCCGGATCAGCGTAGCCACGCGCAGGCCGCCGGGAACCAGCTCTGCGATTCTCGCCCCCAGTACGGAGTGCTGCTGCACCTGGCGAAATTCATCGCGGCTCAATTTGCCGGCTTTGTTCAGAATGGATTCAGGCACCAGCACTTTCCCAATATCATGAATGCGCGCGGCGCGGGTCACATCCGCGAGCTCCTCTTCTGAAAGACCCATTTCATTTCCTACCATCTCCGCATAATGAGCGACGGAGGCGCCGTGTCCGGCGGTGGCAACGTCGCGCGATTCCGCCGCCCGGTTCAGCATATTGATCGCTTCCAGCAATGCGTCCACGCCGCTGCCATCCACGATGGAATACGCCAACTGCTGCATTGTATCCACCAGCTCTTCCACCGCCTCCGGCCCAATGTTCTCGCGCTGTAAAAATAATTCAACGTACTGGGTGACGGCGTTTTTGGGGGGCAGGGCCTCCGAGTCGGCAAAGTCCTGTGGAGTGGAGACGCGGTTGCCGCCGGCGCGTTTCGAAGTGTACATTCCCAAATCGGCAATGTGGAGAAGGTCATCCGTCGAACTGCCATGTGTTGGAAATGCGGCAACGCCGAAGCTGCCGGTGATCTGCCGTTCGTTGAGCATGGTGTCGGTGGCAATCCACAGGCGCAGGCGTTCACACAGGATTTGCGCTTGCTCCAGGCTAGTTTCCGGCATCAGGATCACAAATTCATCGCCGCCGTAGCGGGCCACAATGTTCGACTGCCGCGATTTCTGTTCCAGGATTCTTCCCACCCGCGCCAGCACCAGGTCGCCTTCCAGGTGTCCTTTGCTGTCGTTGACGCTCTTGAATTTATCCAGATCAATCAGCACCACCGAAAACGGACGCTTGGTGCGCCGCGCGCGCTTCCACTCCGATTGTAGGGCCTCGTTGAAAAAACGCCGCGTCTTGATGCCGGTCAATCCATCGGTGATGGATTGTTGCTGCATGTTCTTAAACACGAAAGCGTTGTGCAGCGCGGTTGCCAGCAGGTCAGCCAGCGTGCGCAGGATCAGGACCTCTTGCTGCTCGAATGCATTTTCGCGCCCGCTCTCGACATTGAGCACCCCCAGGATCGTTTCTCCGTACGCAATGGGAATACACAGCACCGACTTCGATTCCGGAAGAATGCCCAGCAGGCGGCCTTCGCCGATATTTTGCACCAGGGCCATCTCGTTGTTGCGTGCCACCCGGCCCAGGATTCCCACGCCCAGGGGAATGCGCCGTCCTACATTTTTTTCCGCACTGCCGGCTTCCGCCTGAATTTCAATTTCCTTGCGCGCGTAGGCCAGAATGCCAATCCCGATGTGGTCAAAGTGAAAATTCTTTTCGATTTCACCCACAATCTCCGCCATCATGGCCTCGGGTTCCTGGCTCGAGATTGCCGTGCGCGAGACGCTATTCAGAAATTCCAGGTAACGCGAGCGCCGCTGCTCTTCGGCAAAAAGACGGGCGTTGCTCACGGCCACGGCAACCTGTCCGGCGGCGGTTTTCAGCACGTTAAGGTCGCGCTCTTCGTACACGAACTCGCGCTCGTAGTTCAGGGCGGCCATCACACCCACGGCGCGTCCCATCATGAAGATGGGTACGCCGCACAGGCAGCGCGAACGCCGGCCCGTGGGCACGAGTCCCAGGCCCGAGCGCGTCTTTTCCATCTCTGAGCGCACCAGCAGCGGCTCCCCGGTTTGAATAATGAACTCCGTAATTCCGTTGGTGCAGCGTCGCGTCCGCTTGGGCAGCAGCTCGCCATCCACGACTTCCAGTTCAAAACGGATCTCATCGTCTTCCTGGAATGCGATGTAGAAGTTGCGCGTGTCGAACAGGCATCCCAACTCGCGCTGGATCGCCCGCAAGACTTCATCGGAATCAAGCTGCGAACTGACCACCTGGCCGATGTCAGTGAGCAGTTCATACTCCTGCGTGCGGCGAATGGCCTGCTGCATGAGCACATAATTTTCCAGCGCCATGCTCAGTTGCTGCACAATCGCCGCCAGCAGCCTGACCTGCAACCCGCTCAAGCCCGCGCGGTCCAGGTGCGGCGCCATCACCACGCCGAAGTTGTTCTCCTGCGTGCGCAGGCTGACAACCGTAAGTCCGAGGGACTTCTGTTTTTCGAGCATGCGGCATAGTTTTACGGCGCGAGGGTCGGCGGAATTTTCTTCCAGCAACGAGCCCAGACTCTTCTTGATCCACGGGCCTTCACAGGCCGCTGCTCGCTCCGCCAGGAAGTCTGCTGCGCCTTCTTCGTTCAACGTATTAAAAAAATCTGCCGTAAGCCCGTGCTGCACACTGGGCAGCACCCGCCGCCAATCTTGTGCAATCCAAATCACCCCTTGCTGCGTGTGCATCGTCCTGAGTACCCGCTCCAGCACCTCCCCTATGGGCTCTTCGATTTCAGAGGCGTCCATCAGGCGGCGGTGGTCAAGCTGCAAGCGCGAGAAATCCAGCAAGCTCTCCCGTATGCGGCGGCGCTCATTCTCGTAGAGCGCCATGACCATCGCCAATGCCAGCAGCAGTAGCAGAATAAAAACCAGAAATTCCGAGTACCCGATGAAAAACGGAAGCAGTGAGACCTGGGAGTGCCCCAACATCAGAAGCACGGCCCATGCCAGCAGCGAAATACCGATCATCCGCAAGGGTGGCGAGTTGCGCTTGCGGCCGTAGGCAAAAAATCGCCAGCCTGAAATGGCCAACAGGAAAGCGATGCCCAGGTCAACCACGAAGAAGTATTTCACTGGATGCTGGCCGGCGAAGCCGGAGAATGGTCCTTGTATTCTGGCCAGCATCAATGCCGTACCCAACGACCAACCCAACGCTGCAACCAGCAGAACGGCATCAAGCCAGCGCCAGGCGAAATCTTCGCGCACCCAGCGGGTAGAGACATAAATGCAAAAGGCCATGAGCGCCAGCGTCGTCTTGGCGCAAAAGTAGGTTAGTGGTGTCCACGCAGTTTGATAGCCAATAAAGTTTTGATAGCCAATAAGCAGTTGACACAGGCTATAGACAGCAAACAGCCCCCAGGCAATCTGCCAGGCAAAGAAGTAGCGCTCACGCCCTTCCACGTACAGAAAGCGAAACACCAGGAACAGCAGAAACGCGCTGCTGCCCTGTACTAGCAGGATCGAATTGAGTGCGCTCGGTTCCATCTAAAGATCGGCGGGGTCAAAGCCGGAAAGGGAAACCTGTAAAAACTCTCCGCGAGAGTGGGTGGAAGTAGATTGTATGGTCAAACCCTTAGTGGGTCAATGACTCTCCCAGTATGTGGTATACCGCACTTTGGGCCGGGAAAGACGCGGCTTTGGCGGACAAAAGCGCCAGGTTTGTCAGCCTCGCAATCGGCCTGCCGGGCCAAACATAATATCGGAGCGCAGCACATATTTCCTGCCACTCTTTATGGGACGTCCTTCATGGAAAAGTTCATGTCGGAACACAAGGGCCATTCCTTGACGCGGTGTGACAATCACATCTGAGAAAGCTGTTTCCCCGCCAGTACAATCATCGTTTAGGTAAACCATTAGTGTGAGGCGGCTTTCTTCACCATTGTCACGACGAAATGAACCATCTGTATGTCCGGCAAAGTATTGAGATGGTTCATAACGATAGAAACGGAAGCGCTCGTTCACGCCAATGGCTTGGCAACCATCAATGAACGCAGGCAGATGTTCACGCACCCGGCGCCATAGAATTGCTGCGAGGGCCTGATCATCTCGAATAACCCGGCTGTTATTGCGCACAGTCTGGTCTAAGACGGGCCCCTTTCGTGTTTCGAGTGTTGCCGCGCTGTAGCCAAGATTTTCCGATTCGGCGATGTACGAGGAGCACTCCGCCGCAGTGAAAACATCGTCAACCGTGTAAATTCCTGAAGCAATTGAATTGATCATGGCTTGGCCCAAACTGAAGATATTGTACCCATACAATGCCGCATTGCTTTTGAGCCGAATCAGATTCACAGGTAAGATGTAAATGTAACCTTGCGCAAACTGGAAATATGCCAACCGAACCCAAAAAAGAAGTTATGAACACATCCAAACCCGATCTGGAAGCCGCCGCCCCGGCTGAGGCGGCCGCCAAGCCTTCCAACTTCATCCGCGATGCCATCCTCGAAGACCTGAAGACCAACAAATTCAGCGGACGCGTGTGGACCCGCTTCCCCCCCGAGCCCAACGGATATCTGCATATCGGCCATGCCAAGGCCATCTGCATTGATTTTGGTTTGGCCGATGAATTCGGTGGCGGCACCAACCTGCGCTTTGATGACACCAACCCCGAAAAAGAAGAGACCGAGTACGTTGACTCCATCATGGCCGATGTGCGCTGGCTGGGCTTCGACTGGGAGAACCTCTGCTACGCCTCTGACTACTTCGGCCAGCTCTACGAGTGGGCCGTGCAACTCATCAGGGCGGGCAAAGCCTACGTCTGCGACTTAAGCGCCGACCAGGTCCGCCAATACCGTGGCACCCTGACCGAACCCGGCCAGGAGAGCCCTTATCGCAACCGCTCGGTCCAGGAGAGCCTCGATCTCTTTGAGCGCATGCGCGCCGGCGAATTTCCCGATGGCTCCCGCACCCTTCGCGCCAAAATTGATATGGCCGCGCCCAACCTGAACATGCGCGACCCGGTGATGTACCGCATTCTTCACGCCGAGCACCATCGCACCGGCGATAAATGGTGCATCTATCCCATGTACGATTACGCCCACGGCCAGTCTGATTCGATTGAAAGCATTACGCATTCTATCTGTACGCTGGAATTTGAAGATCATCGCCCGCTCTACAACTGGTTCATCGAGCAGTTGGGCATCTTTCCTTCGCAGCAGTTCGAGTTTGACCGCCTCAACCTTACTTATACGCTGCTGAGCAAGCGCAAGCTGTTGCAGTTGGTGCAGGAGCGCCACGTGAGCGGCTGGGACGACCCGCGCATGCCCACGCTCTCCGGCATCCGCCGCCGCGGCTATACGCCCGAGGCCATTCGCAACTTCTGCGCGTCGATCGGCGTCACCAAGACCAACGGCATCCTTGAACTCGCCATGCTTGAGCACTTTGTTAGAGAGGACCTCAACAAGCGCGCACTGCGCGTCATGGCCGTGCTGCGGCCGTTGAAGGTGGTGATTGATAACTATCCCGAAGGCCAGGTTGAGGAAATGGATGCGGTCAACAATCCGGAAGACCCCAGTGCTGGCACGCGCAAAGTTCCATTCTCCCGTGTGCTCTACATCGAGCAGGATGACTTCCGCGAAGTTCCGCCCAAAGGCTACTACCGCCTCTCTCCCGGACGCGAAGTCCGCCTGCGCTATGGCTACCTGGTTACATGCACCAGCGTGGTGAAGGACGAAAAAACCGGCGAGGTTATCGAAGTCCATTGCACCTACGACCCCGCTACACGCGGCGGCAACACGCCTGATGGACGCAAAGTGAAATCAACCATCCACTGGGTCTCCGCTGCCCATGCTCTGGATGCCGAGGTGCGCCTCTACGAAACCCTGTTTGCCAAAGAAAACCCTAACGACGTTGCCGAAGGGCAGGATTTTACCGCCAACCTCAATCCGCGCTCACTCGAAGTCGTGAGCAACGCCAAACTCGAACCTTCGCTGGCGGGCGCAAAGCCGGGTAGCCGCTTTCAGTTCGAGCGTCTAGGATATTTCTGCGTAGATCCCGATTCCTCTTCCGGGAAACTGGTCTTCAATCGGACCGTCGCCCTGAAAGACACCTGGGCCAGGATCGAGAAACGCGAAAAAGCTTGAGAGAGAATTCGAGAAACTGTGCAGGTTTGAAACTTGTGTGGCACAGCCGTCCCCGGCTGTGAATCCGTGAAAACCCGTGCTCATCCGTGGCAAGTCTTTGTTAAGCGTTGCAGAAACTTAAGCCGGTGCGGGACTAATCGGCTGCGCTCCACCCATCTCCGGCGCAGTCGGCCACAGGAGCTGTCCCAGCCGCTGATAGCGTGCGCCGACATAACAGAGCGCATATGATTGGAAAAACACCGCCATCGGGACCGACAACATTCCTGAAATAAAAAGCCAAAGGCCAAACAAAATAATACCGGCAACTACAGCCAGAAAAATCCCCATGACCATCCCCGCTTTTCCCGTGGCCATGAGGGCAAAAAGTGCCACAAACAAAATCACCGATGGAATGAGCAAAATAAAAAAGAGGAAGAGCGAAATAATACCCAGAATAATTCCCAGCGCTATGGCCAGCACAATTTTCATCCCCAGATAGGCACCAGCCGAGCCTTTGTCCCGCAGGAGTGTGGGTTTGTAGATCTGCCAGGCTTGTGCCACTGAGACATCTTCCAGGGCCATAATGGGAACCAGAAAATCTTTGACGATCGTAGTAATAGTCCAGGCAGCCAGCACAAACGCCAAAAACACCATCACCAGGAAGAAGACACTCAATACCAGCAGGGCAATATGCTCGCCGGCATGACCGAAGATTCCTGCCTGCCAAAGCCCAAGAAGAGGCAGTCCCATAAGAACGAACAGCACAAATAGCATCAGCAATTGATAAAGAATCAGCCAAACGAAGTACCGTGTTCCGTAGGCGTTGCGGCGGCTCCAGTTTTTAAGAATCCTGCAGTGTCCGCTCAACACCGAGTCAAAAAGAATGAAGCGGAATACACTGTGCACATACATGAATACAAAGATCAACACCACCAGGGCCAGGGCGCCCAGCAGGATCCACGGCAGCATTTCCCGGAACACCTCCGCAGGGCCCAAAGCTAAGAAATGTCTATTGGTCTGCTCGCCGCCGCCCCCGCCTCCCATGGGAACGTTGAAATTGAAGCTCGACCCGCTGAATTCTCCGGCAAAGACTGCCACGATGGCCATTCGCCACCAGAACGAAAAGCGGAAAGGCTTGAACAACTGCACTTTCGCCCGTTGCATGGCAGCGCTTATCGAATCGAACACAGAAAGCGAGTTGGGCGGCGCAGCCAAAGTAGTCTCTGAAGCAGAAATGAAATGATTGGGAGCTACACCTTAATGGCAGGGAATAAAAAAGTCAATTGATCCTAGATCTTGTTTAGCTCTGTTGACATCCTTATTCCCCACTCCCACTTTTGCCAGCCTGACCGAAGCCGCGCTTAGCGGCAGACTGGAGGGGCCTAGGTTTTAGACAACAATTCAGTCGGTGCATCGTCTCTTGACTCAGTTGCTGCACCCTGCCTTCAACAGTTACGCTGGAAGTTGAAAGCGTAATGTACTTCCCCGCGCATAATTCGCATGCGTCTGGAATATTAGGGGATAGAGCTATAGGCCTGAAACAGAGATAGTATTCTCGCTCGTCCCGGGAGAAGAATTCTGCGAGGAAACAGCCATGATTAGATCTGACATGCTGATCTATTAATTGAAAAAAACTCGACTCGTATTCAGTCATCCCAGATCATGCTGCTGTTGTTTCACGATGCTCACTTTACGATTATCGCCTTATGCCCCTTCGCCAACACCCGCCCAATTTCTACCGCGGGAACCTTCTTGCTCTGCAATGCCGACGTGAGTTTTGAAGCATGAGCAGCAGCAACCGAAATCAACAATCCGCCTGCCGTCTGCGGATCATAAAGCAGCGTCTTGCGTTCCTCATCAATCTGCGCGTCGTATTCCACCACGCACTCGGCAAATTCACGATTGGCCTTCAGTCCGCCGGGAATGTGACCCGCGCGTACGCACTCCAGCGCGCCGGGGAGCAGCGGTACCTTTGAAGCCGTAAATTCCAGGCTCACGCCACTGCCCAATGCCATCTCGCGCCCGTGGCCTATAAGGCCAAAGCCGGTGACATCGGTCATAGCGTGAACTTCGAAATCCCCGCTCGCAATTACCTCGGCGGCGTCTCTGTTTAATGTGGTCATGGAAGCGATCGCGGCATCAATCCACGCCTGCTGCGCCGTCTGTTTCTTGATAGCGGTGGAGATCACTCCTGTACCCAGTGCTTTGGTGAAAAGCAAAATGTCGCCTGGCTTGGCGCCCGAGTTGGTCAGCACTCGCTGCGGATGTATCGTCCCCGTTACCGCATAGCCAAACTTGATCTCAGGATCGCGAATACTGTGCCCTCCGATCACCGTGCACTTGGCTTCCATCATTTTGGAGAGGCCGCCGGCAAGAATGCGCTCTAGAATTTCCAACTCTCCCTTTTCGGGAAAGCACACCATGGCGAGTGCGCTCAGGGGGCGTCCGCCCATGGCATAGACGTCGCTGAGGGCATTGACGGCAGCGATCTGGCCGAAGGTGTAGGGATCATCCACGACAGGAGTGAAAAAATCCACAGTCTGCACCAGGGCATTGTCCGGTGCAATTTGATACACGCCGGCGTCGTCGGCTTTATCAAAGCCAACCAGCACATTCGCGTCTTGTTGCTGGGCTAATTTCCCAAGCACCGCGTCCAGCGCCGCCGGACTCAGCTTGCTCGCTCAACCCGCAGCTTTCACCGACTCCGTCAGGCGAAAGGGCTTCGTCTCTTGCATATCTAAATTGTAAACGAGGAAGAATTGAGTAATTAAGTAATCGGGTAATTGTGTAATTGTTTTCTGATCAATCTAAGTTTTCCAATTACGCAATTACAAAATTACTCAATTATTGTGTTTCCACGCTCATCACTTTAAATTCCGGGACCTGTTGGTTCCAGTCGGAAGAAACGTGGCTGAGGGTCAGACGAAATTCGCGCTGTTGCTGCGGTTTAAGCGGAGAAAGTTGCAGATCAATCGCCTGCGGATAAGGCCCGCTGCGCTCTAATACCTGGAGCGGCAACTCTTCTTGTTGCACAACCTGTCCCATGGAGTCCTTGAAAACCGCCTCCACGGTTGCGCGGGTCACGGTCTTGTCCCCGGTATTCGCCATCTGGCCTTCGATATAGGTCACCGTCCCACCCACGAAATTTTCCGCCTGGCTGAGCTTCACGTCCTGCAATTGAATATGCACTGCATAAGCGGAAGGCACGTTCGTGCCGGGCTTTTGCGGCTTATGGGAAACCAGAATGAACAGCCCAACCATCACGGCCATAAACACAAAGCCAATGATGATTGCCGGCCCAGGAGTCCGGTTCTGTTTGGGCGGCTCGGTCTTGAATTCGATCTCTGGTTGCGGGGGATTTTGCTCGTCGGCCATCAGCCGAATTGTACTAAATTGCTTACTTGTGGCCGAAAACATCCCCTGAGGGCATTCTGATTACTAAGAGCTAAGAGCCAAAGGCTAATAGCTAAAAGCTTGTTTTTGGCAACCGAAAACTGAGGACCGGCAAATTGTTCTTTTGTTGAAACTGGCTCAAACCCATGATAATTATTGCTGCTAATGGATGCCCTGCAAAACAGCTTTATTGAAAGACAAGTCCGTCGCGCCAATCGCAATCTGTTGCTGGTCAATCTGGTGTTTCTGGCGATTTTGCTTGCCGTTGTCGGTTTCAACTACCGCTACGCCCTGAATTTTGTTCGCGGCCCAAAAGACATCAGCGCACAGGATTTGTTGGCGGTCCAGAACCCCGAAGATCGGCCACAGTTTTTTGTGAAGGTCAACGGCGACAAGTTGCTGGCCACCGGTTTTCAGCACGTCGAGCAGAAGGTTGATGAGTCCACCAACAAAGTCGAATCGGAAACGGTGAAGTACGATTACAAGGCTTTGAAGGTTGGCTCCCGCCTGCTCCTGGTGAAGGCCCCGGGCGCAGCTACTGCGACTGCCTATTCCGGCGCGCTGCAGAAGGATTCTGAATCCGCTGATGTGATTGCCCAACTCGAGCAGTCAACTCCTGAGATTAAAGGGGCCTTTCTGCCCTTTGTTCTCGACACCGTGGATTACCGCGATGCTGGCTATTGGGCGCTGGGAATCGGAATTCCTGTGCTGCTTTTAGTTTTGTGGAACGTTAAAAAATGGCTCACCCGGACCGCCGACCGCTCCGCTCATCCCATTATCAAGAAACTTCGGAACTACGGCGAGCCCGAGCAGCTCAGTTTTGAGATTGAAAACGAGATAGCTCAGGCGCCGTCGTCCGTTGGCTCTGCACTTATCACCCGCTCCTGGGTTTTTGCGCCCAATTACTTCGGACTCAAGATGGCCAGGCTGGATGACGCAGTGTGGATCTACAAGAAGGTGACCAAGCATTCCTACAATTTCATACCGACGGGAAAAACTTATTCTGCGCTCTTGTGGAGCCGCTCCGGAGAAAGCCTCGAAATCGCCGCGAAGCAGAATAAAGTGGATGAAATCATTCAGACCGTTGCCCAGCGCGCGCCTTGGATAATCGCAGGATTCAACAACGACATCCAAGCGCTGTGGAACAGCAACCGTGCTGCTTTATTCCAGGCTATAGATGAGAGAAAAGCAAAGCTTTCGGGCGCACAATCCTCATCATCCGCCCACGCCTAAAAGAATTGAGTAATCGGGTAATTGTGTAATTGGAGAATTGTGGAGCAATTTCCAATTACGCGATTCTGCAATTACTCAATCGCTTTCTACTCTCCTGCCACCGTCATGCCTTCAATCCGCAGCGTAGGCGATGCCACCGAGCCGCGAAATTCCAGATCGCTTCCAATCTCAGCGATGTTGCTGAACATTTCGCGCAGATTGCCAGCCACGGTAATTTCTTCTACCGGGAATGTCAGCTCGCCATTTTTGATCCACAGCCCGGAGACACCGCGAGAAAAATCTCCCGTGACCAGGTTCACCCCGAAGCCCAGGAATTCGGTGACATAAAGGCCGTCTTTGATTTCGCCAATGATGGCTTCCGGCTTCCGGGTGCCCGGCTGCAAAAAGAAATTTCCTCTGCCAATTCCTGGAGTACCTGCCAGCCCCCTGGCGGCATTGCCGGTGGTGGCCAAGCCCAGCTTGCGCGCGGTGTAAGTATTGAGCAGATAAGAATTCAGCAAGCCTTTTTCAATGACGACGGTACGCCGCGTGGGCACTCCCTCGCTGTCACACGGAGAGGTCCCAAAACCCCCAGGCATGGTGCCGTCATCCACGATGGTTACGTTTTCTCCAAAAACTCTTTCTCCCAGCTTGCCGGTCAGAAACGAGGCGTGACGATAGATTGCGTCGCCATTCACGGCATCGAAAATTTCATTCAGCAGCGCGCCTGCAGTCTGCTGGTCGAAGACAATCGGAACTTTGGTGGTAGCGACTTTGCGCGCTCCCAGCCGGCGCAACGCACGCTGGGCCGCGGTCTTGCCCACCGATTCAGGCGTCTCCAGCTTCTGCAGCGTGCGCGCTACCGAGTACCAGTAGTCGCGCTGCATGGCGGAGCCTTCGCTGTGCGCAATCGGAGCTGCGGAAACCGAGCAATACGAGCGCCGGAACTCGTTCACAAATCCCAGCGAGTTGGCCAGAATTTTTCTTCCCGTGGCGGCATCAAAGCTCCCGCCTTCCGAGTTGGTGATGCGTGTGTCCGCGTCCAGGGCTGCCTTCTCGGCGCGCCGGGCACAGGCAATGCGGTCTACTGTGGAGAGGGAATAGACGTCGTCATAGTAGAGTTGAAGATCGCCGGGGATGGCCCCAAACTGCTCGGGCGCAGGCAATCCCGCATAAGGATCTTCTGATGTTACGCGCGCCAGCGTCAGCGCCGAACTCACCATCTGCTCGATTCCTTCGCGCGATAAATCACTGGTGTACGTGGAAGCTGTCCGCTTTCCCAGAAAGACACGCAGACCGGCAGCTCTGGCTCCGGCTTCTTTCAGCGTCTCCACCTCGCCCAGGCGCACCAGCGTAGAAAACTCGCTGCCCTCGCTGATCACGGCTTCTGCGGCGGTCGCCCCACGTTGTATCGCTTGCTGCACAATGTCGGTGGCAAGCTGCTTCAAATCGGTTTCGGTTTGAAGTCTGTCTTGTACTTCTGCTGTTTTCATTCAATCACTTCCAATAAACTCAATGACCCGATCACTCAACGGTCCGATGACCGGTGTCTCCGTGGCAAAAATTATGAAATGATTTTCTCCGCGCCTCTGCGTTTCCGCGGTTAATCCTGAAGATTTACGACCCCGTTCCCCCCACTGTCAGCCTGTCCACCTTCAGCGTCGGGATTCCCACGCCCACCGGCACGCTCTGTCCATCTTTGCCGCAGGTGCCAATACCTTCGTCGAGTTGCAGATCATTGCCCACCATGGAAACCCGCGTCAGGACATCCGGACCGTTACCAATGAGTGTGGCATTGCGCAGCGGTGCGGTGATCTTTCCATCTTCGATCATGTAGGCTTCTGACGCCGAAAAGACGAACTTGCCGTTGGTGATGTCCACCTGCCCGCCGCCAAAGTTCACCGCATACACCCCGCGCTTCACAGATTTAATAATGTCCTCCGGCGAATCCTCGCCTGCCAGCATGTACGTGTTGGTCATGCGCGGCATCGGGATGTGCTCGTAGCTCTCCCGGCGTCCATTGCCCGTGTCGGCAATGCCCATCAGCCGTGCCGAGAGCTTGTCGCTGATGAAGTTTTTCAGGATCCCCTTTTCAATCAGGACCGTGTTCTGCGTGGGCGAGCCTTCGTCATCCACGTTGATCGAGCCGCGTCGCGACGGCATCGAGCCGTTATCAACGATCGTGCACTTGTCGCTGGCCACTCTCTTGCCCTCGAGTCCGGCAAAGGCCGATGTTTTTTTGCGGCTGAAGTCAGCTTCGAGGCCATGCCCAATGGCTTCATGCAGCAGCACTCCCGGCCAACCCGGTCCCAGCACAACTTCCATCTCACCGGCCGGGGCCTCACGCGCGCCCAGCTGCACAATCGCCTGCCGCGCCGCTTCGCTGGCAAAGTGCTCTGGAGTTTTTTCCGTCTGGAAATATTCCAAGGCCACGCGTCCGCCGCCGCCTGCTGATCCCCGCGCGGGAACGTCGCCATCTTTGGCAATGCACAGTACGTTCATCCGCGCCAGCGGCTGAAAGTCGGTGGCAAAAGTTCCATCAGATCCAACCACTAAAATGCGCCGCAGCTCGTCCGCATAGCTGGCTCGAACCTGGAAGATGCGCGAATCATATGCACGCGCCGCTTTGTCAGCTCGCATGACGAGGTCTAATTTCGCGGCAACGTCCGCATCCACCGAGGGCGTATGCACCGGATAAAGGTTGGCGCTCCCCTTTTCTTTCAGGCTGACCACCGGGTTCTTCGACGGCCCGCTGGCAATCAGCGCCGCCGTGCGCGCCGCGTGCAAGATCTTCTCCGGCGCCAGGTCGTCCGTGTATGCGTAGCCGGTGCGTTCGCCCGAGATGACCCGCACTCCGCACCCGGCCGAGATGCCCTGCGACGCCGACTTCACCATGGATTCATCCACGCTCAGCGCCGTCGAGGTCAGGTATTCAAAATACAGGTCGGCATACTCGCCTCCCGCGCTAAGGGCGGCCGCCAGGTATTGCTCCAGGTCGCGCTCGCTTAACCCATAATGGTCAAAGAAGAATTTTTTTCTACTGTTATCCATGTTTGCTCGCATTTGTGAGGATATAGAGATTGGATGCCCCGGGCCACCGCCACGATTCCATCCCAAAGTTTGATTATTTCATGAAACCGCCCTGACGTATCGCCGGCATCTTCAAGTTGCGAATCCTCGGGCATTTCTCAGAGCCTTGACCCGTTACAATGATCCGTGTTCATCCGCGTTAATCCGCGGCGAAAACCTCATGCAGCCCGAATCCCTCCTGCGCACCCTCGAAGACTTTCTGGCCGAATCTCCCGCCGCTCTGGTCTTTGAAGATGGAGAGCCGATCTTCGATCTGGCCGTTGCCCATTACTCTGTCTCCGCCGATCACGGCAAATGCCTGTTGCATCTCTGGTCTGATGAGCGCAATACCGTGCGCCGCGTGCTGGATGCTGAAACCAAAAAAGATGCGTTGCTGCTCTCCGTGCAACGCTTCGGCCAGGGGAAACCCTCGCGACTGGAAATCCTGCGTCACGGCGATCGCCGCACGCCCCAGGCCCGCACTGTAGGCCGCCGCCAATACTGCAAACTGCTGCAAAAAAGTTTGCAAAAGCAATTTCCCGATTTAACCTCCACTTCGCTCACCTCAGCCATGGATCTCGAGCGCTCTTTCAGTCCGGTGTATGCCCGAGGTCTTCTCCGCCGCGGCAGATCGGCCTTCGCTGTCTTTGGAGTGAATGCTCAGGAGCTGCAATCATCTATAGATGGTGCGCTGACCTTCGGCTTGCTTTGGCTGGAACATTGCCGTACCAAAGAGGCCGCGCGCACTGTTGTCGAAGGCCTCAAATTATTTCTCCCACCCGGCACGAGTGCTGTGGTTCGCGAGCGCCTGGCCTGCCTAAATCATGATCTGGCCAAATTTGAGTTGTATGAATTCACCGAAGCCGAGCAAAGTCTTCAACTGCTCGATTGCCGCGACCGCGGCAACATCGCTACGCACTTGGTAAAGTGTCTGAACCCGGCTGCTGCTAAAGAACGCCTCAAACCGGCCGTTGACCGCGTGCTGTCTCTGGTTCAATACCCCGGCAAAGTGCAGCTTGTGGCGGTCTCCGCGAGTGAGATCGCCTTCCGTTTGCACGGTTTGGAATTCGCCCGCGCCAAAACCAAAGCGAGTGATCACGAAATTACGTTTGGCACGGGCCCCAATGAAACCGTCTTGAACGGCGAAACCGAAAAACTCTTCGCACATCTTCTCAGCCGGCTCGTAGAAACCCGGCTTGCCGACGGCAACCACAACCATGCTCTCTGGCGCATGCAGCCCGAGCGCTGGCTGGAATCGCTCATCGTCAAAAACGTCGCAGCTCTGGATTCCGCGTTCGATCCCAGCTTTGTCTACTCTCAGGTGCCGGCATTTTCCGCCAGCGACCGCGCCATGATTGATGTGCTCACCTGCACCCGCGAGGGCCGCCTGGCCGTACTGGAGTTAAAGGCCGATGAGGATATTCACCTCCCGCTCCAGGGACTCGACTATTGGGCGCGCGTGCAGTGGCACCACCTGCGTGGCGAGTTCACCGCCAACGGATACTTCGCCGGCAAAGACCTCTCCCCTCAGCCGCCGCTGCTCTTGCTGATCTCTCCCGCCCTGCGTGTTCACCCCGCGACAGACACTCTGCTGCGCTATCTATCACCTGAAATTGATTGCACATTACTCGGCGTGGATGAGCGCTGGCGCGACGGCCTGCGCGTGGTCTTCCGCAAGCGGGCGGAAACAAGAAATCAAGCGCACGCCTAAGCGGTACATCTAGACTTCTTCTTCCCGCGTCCGCGCCAGCCAATAGGCCCGATGCGCTTCATCGCTTCCGGCGGTCTCAGCTTTCTCTCCCCGCAACACCCGGCCTATGCCGCGAACGATTCGCCGCAACGGAAACTCGCCGCGTTCGTCGGTCAGGAAGAGTTCGCCGGTTTTGCGGCTGCGGTAATACCAGCGTTTCAGAATGGCCAGATGCTCGTTCAATTCGATGGCTGATGCGGGCTTGGTTT
>Ga0207127_10043_pt1 | contig 29506 bp, 30 predicted proteins | sample Alteio_BWMinHeat_17_FD_153574 | JGI IMG/M metagenome (GOLD analysis project Ga0207127, IMG submission 153574) | Enriched cells from forest soil in Barre Woods Harvard Forest LTER site, Petersham, Massachusetts, United States -... | ecosystem: Environmental > Terrestrial > Soil > Temperate forest >...
ACATTGCTCCCAGATGTTCTGTCTTATGACTCTACGCGCCCGGCGTCTTTTCCCAATAACGGACGGACACTCACCGACGATGCGTTCGATTCGTTTATTCGCGTCCTCACAAATGGAAAGGTGAGGGAAGACAAAGTAGGACCTCACGGCGATCTGTTACTCGAGTTTCCCTACGTGGGACCACCTCACCAAAGTCGCGTGACAAAAGCACTTCACAAGACGACCGCAATGCAAAATCAAACACGAAACCAAATGATGGGGAGAAGCAAACATGAAAGATAACGCAGCAACAAAGACTGCTGAGATACGTCTGGCCCGGCGCTCGCCTGAGTATTGGCGAGTCACCATTGAGCATCCGCCGCTCAACATCTTCGGTCCGGAGATGCTTCCGCAAGTGAACGAGATCATCACCGCAATCGAAACTGACGAGCAGGTTAAGGTGGTTGTTTTTGACAGTGCTGTTGAAGGTTTCTTTCTGATTCATTTGGATTTTCTTGCAAAACTTGACGATTTGGCGCATCTCCCTCCTGGCCCTACAGGCTTGCATCCCTGGCCCGAGATGCTGGTGCGCCTGAGTCGTGCACCAGTCGTATCGATAGCGTTGATTCGCGGGAGGGCAACTGGTATGGGAAGTGAGCTTGCCCTTGCCTGCGACATGCGTTTCGCGAGTCGCGAAAAAGCCATCTTGTCGCAGTTTGAAGTCGGCGCCGGTCTGGTGCCTGGTGGCGGCCCCATGGCGCGCCTGTCGCGCCTCATGGGACGAGGACGCGCTCTGGAAGTAATTCTAAGCGCGGAAGACGTCCCGGGGGACATGGCCGAGCTATACGGCTATGTGAATCGGTCGTTGCCGGATGCTGATCTTGACGGGTTTGTCGATGCACTTGCCACCCGGATCGCCTCCTTCGACAAACAGACAATCATGGACACCAAGCGCCTAGTCAACGTCGCTAGTTTGCCGCCCGATATCGAAATCGAATCCGGGTGGGATGCTTGCGTTGCTTCGATGGCACGACCGGCTACGCAGCAGAGAATCAAGACGTTGATAGAGCGAGGCTTTTGCAAACCCGGCAATGCAGAAAATCGCTTGGGAGATTTCGTCGGAAAGCGCTGAGCATCTATAACGGCGCAGCCTCCAACAGGACACCGTGAAAAATCAGAATGTGGACGATCAAACCGAAGTCGCTGGAGCGAGATCAATGAATACGGGTTCGAAAGACAAAATCTTAAGCGGGGATGGCTCTGGTCTTGCTACTGCCGAACAGCGGTTAAGACAACTTGGCATCAAGCTTCCAGAGCCGCCTGAGCCGTTCGGCATCTACGCGGAAGCGGTGCAGACGGGAAACCTGCTCTTTCTCACCGGAATGCTTCCCACTATAGGCCGCGAAGCGAAATTCATCGGGCGCATCGGCGCGGAACTCGACGTGGAAACGGGACGCAAGGCTGCTTACTTGGCGGCGATCAACGCCCTCGCTGTCGCGCGGCAGCATTTGGGATCGCTCGACGAAATCACGCGGATCGTCCGGCTCGGCGTGTTGGTGGCCACTTCGGGAGATGTCCGAGAGCAGCCGAAAATCGCTGATGGTGCTTCAGAGTTGCTGCAGGACGTTTTCGGGAAAGACAAAAATCCTGCCCGAATGGTTTACGGGGTAGCCAGCCTTCCGCTCGGTGTGCCGGTCGAACTGGAGCTGATTTTTGAGGCATCCGCGTAATGCCGCCCCGCTGGAATGAAAACCGGCTCACAGCGAAACTCGGGATCGACTATCCCCTCATTCAAGGTCCGCTCGGCGGATTGTCATCACAAAAATTGACGGCAGCGGTCTCCAACTTTGGCGGACTCGGATCGTTTGGTGCGCCCGGCTTGGCTCCGGAGGCGATCAAGGACGTGATTGGAGAAATTCGCTCGCTTACATCGAATCCGTTCGCAATGAATTTGTGGGTCTCGATGGAAGACGAAGGTGCCCGAACATCGGACGAAAACGCCTTCAACAAAAGCCTTGCTCCACTAGCCGTCCATCTCGCCGCCTTGGGAGCGACGCGTCCGATATACGAACCATATTCGCCGATCCGATTTGAAGATCAGGCTCGCGTGTTGCTGGACGCGAAGGTACCCGTGTTCAGTTTCATCTACGGAATTCCGGCGAAAGAAATCCTGGATGAGTGCCGGGCGAAACACATCGTCACGATTGGCACGGCGACGACACCCGAAGAGGGTGCGGCACTTCAAGAGGCCGGCGTGGATGCCATCGTCGCCTCCGGCTTCGAAGCCGGAGGGCATCGCGGTTCATTCCTCAGAGCCGCAGGGGATTCACTTACAGGCACTTTTTCGCTCGTCCCTCAGCTTGCAGACAAGGTCGACGTGCCGGTGATCGCCGCTGGCGGCATCGCAGATGCGCGCGGCGTAATCGCCGCCTTGGCCCTTGGCGCAGAGGCGGTGCAGATGGGAACGGCATTCCTGGCGTGCGAGGAGTCCGGAGCCAGCCTCCTTCATCGCAACGCTCTACGAGAGAAAAAAACAGGGCACACAGCATTGACGAAAGGTTTCAGCGGAAGACTCGCGCGGGGAGTCCACAACCGCTTGCTGCAGGAGTTGAACCGGGAGGAGACGGCGATCCTCCCATATCCGTTGCAACGAAAACTCATCAGAAACCTCGCAATCCCGGCAGAGGCGGCGGGCCGATCGGATCTCCTGCCCCTATGGGCCGGGCAGAGTGCCAATCTTTTGGCTTGCACCGACGTAACGGCTTTCTTGACCTCATTGGTCGAGGACGCTTCCGAAATCGCGGGGCCCATCATTCGGTGGCGCGCAGCCCGCCGTGAAAAGCAAATTCTTAAATAAGGAAAAGGGAGAAGGGAAATGTCAAATACCAAAGGCAAGGTTGTAGTAATCACTGGAGCCAGCAGTGGCATTGGAGAAAGTACCGCGAAGTTTCTCGCAGAACAAGGAGCAAAAGTTGTACTGGGAGCGCGGCGCTCGAAGCGGATCGACGAAGTGGCCAAGGAGATCTCGGCCAACGGCGGCAAAGCCATCGGACTTGCCACCGATGTGACGAAGCGCGCGGAAGTAGAAGCGCTCATGCAACGAGCCGTCGAAGGTTTCGGCCGTGTCGATGTGCTGATTAATAACGCCGGCATTATGCCCATCGCACCGATCGAGGCCCTTAAGGTAGATGAATGGGACCGTCAGATTGACGTCAATATCAAGGGGCTTCTATATGGCGTCGCCGCTGCCTTGCCTCACATGCAAAAGCAGAAGAGCGGTCACATCATCAACATAGCTTCGGTTTTCGGGATCAAAATGTTCGCCCCTGGAGGGGTGGTCTATTGCTCCACCAAGGCGGCTGTGCGCGCGTTGACTGAAGGGCTGCGGATGGAACTTCATTCCCAAAACATCCGCTGCACGATGATCTCACCTGGCGCGATTGCCACCGAATTGTCGGAGAGCAGCTCGGACGAAGCGACTAGAAAGAATCTGCGCGAGTTCATGAAAATGGCTATCCCGGCCAGTGCGATCGCTAAAGCGATCGCTTACGCAATCGAGCAGCCGGCCGAGGTGGAAGTCGATGAGATGGTCATCCGCCCAACGGTACAGGACTTCTAACTCATCTCGTTTGTCCCGATCTCTGCAGGTTTCTCGTATGGTGCTGGCAGTTCTAATGATGCTCGCAATATCTAAACTGCCGGCCCACGCCGAGGGAAAGGAACGTCCCGTAAAAAATCAGACGTCTTATCGCACGATAAAGATAGATGGACTCTCCATCTTTTACAGAGACGCCGGGCCGAAAGACGCGCCGACACTCCTGCTGTTGCACGGGCTTCCTTCCTCATCCCGGATGTTCGAACCCTTGTTCCCTCGGCTCTCCGATCACTATCACCTTGTCGCGCCCGATTATCCGGGCTTCGGACATAGTGACTGGCCAAACCCGAAGAAATTCGTGTACACGTTCGATCACATTGCCGAAACCATGAATCACTTCACCGAAGCGCTTGGACTCTCGCGTTACACGCTCTACATGCAGGATTACGGCGGTCCCGTGGGATTTCGAATGGCGCTGGCCCATCCGGATCGAATCGAGCGCCTCATCATCCAGGATGCTGTCGCGCACAATGAAGGCCTGGGCGCGATTTGGAAGACCCGGCGAGCGTTTTGGGCCGACCGCTCCGCCAACGAAAACGCGCTTCGTACCAACTTGCTGTCGCTGCAAACCACGCGGACGCGCCATGTAGGAAGCGATCCTAACGTGGAACGCTATGACCCCGATCTGTGGACGGATGAATTTGCGTTTCTTAATCAGCCCGGCCAGATCGAGATTCAGAGCGACCTCTTCTACGACTACCGCACCAACGTCGAAAACTATCCAAGGTGGCAAGCTTGGATGCGCGAGGAGCAGCCGCGCCTGCTGGTGATTTGGGGCCGGTACGAGGCGTCGTTTGACTCGTCGGAGCCGGAATCGTACAGGCGAGATGTGCCCAATGCCGAAGTCCACATCGTCGATGGTGGTCATTTCGCGCTGGATACGGCGGCTGATGATATTGCGTCTCTGATAGGTCAGTTCATGAAGACGCAGAAATGAGTGCTCGCATTCGTGAAGCATTCGAGAGTTCAACTTAGTTAAGGAGAAATGATTTCATGGGCAAGAGATTGGGATTAGTAGCAATTCGTCTGATGGTCTCGGTGAACCTTTTGTATGCCGCCATCTTTGCCAAGTTTGCAGGGATACCACAGTCGGTGGCCCTGTTCACGCAGATGTCGCAAGCAGTTCACGGGTTGATTTCTCAGCCGGTATTTCGACTGGGATCTGGTGTATTCGAAACCACGGTGGCGGTTCTGTTCCTGATCCCGAAGACAGCCAGATTGGGGGCAAAGTTGGTCATTTTGTGGATGACGGCCATTCTTCTCAGTCACATTTTTGTGTTGGGATACGGCGTGTTCTTTGTCGATGCTCTCGTCTTGATGGTGCTGGCTGTCAGTTATCTCTTGCTGACCCGCAGGCAATCCCATTGGGGCGAACCCGAAAGTATGGGGACGATGGCAGCCGTACAAACGCACAAAAAATAGTCGCGAACAGTTGGAAGCGGAGCCACAAGGTCCGGATAATAGTGCCCTCAGCGCTCGTTCACATTGTCGATGGCAGCCAGTTCTCCCTCGAAACGGCCCGACACTCCCCGGCGCCGAGACAGTCATGGTGGATTCGCGCGTCGTCGTTCTCGCTCGCCATGACTGTGCTGACCAGTCTCGCGTTTGGAGTTGCTGCCGCAAAGCAATTCACTAGCCCGCATTTCTCATGAAGGGTGAACGAAAAGAGCAACGACGAAGAAATTAGACATAGAAAAAGGCCGCATTTTCGGGCATAACTGCATTGTCAAAGTGTAGTTAACGACCCGAGAAAGGCGGCCTTTTTCTGTGACAGAGTGTAACCAGAATGAGTTCGGATTTGCACCACATTTTTCACGGCAGGTGAGCGCCCGTTTTAGCGAAAGGCAGTTGAGCACGGAAGGCGGAGCGCTGCTGTCAATCTGGTCCTTCAATTGACCCGCAAAGAGGGTCGTAGATGTGTCACCGACATTCTTGTTTCCCGGCGATGCCCCGATCACGCAAGCTTGAAACCAGGAAGGCGAAGAGCCTTGTTGTCAAACGTCAGGGTATGAACGCAGCCAGCGCTGGCGCCAAGCTCAGCGATCAGAGCATCGGCGAATGAGCCGCGGCCCTGCTTGAGCGCAACCATCGCCGTGAAAACCTCCTGCTCCTTCTCGATCACAAAGACTTCGACCTGAAGCATACGCTCAATTGCAGCGGCAATATCCTGAGCTGCCAAGTCGTAGGCGCGATCCAGAACCCATACGGTCTCGACCATCACCACCACGCTCACAAAGCCAGGTTTCGCTTTGGTCAGGCGGCGTTCGACGATTTCCGTTGCCTTCGGAGATTGAATCGGGTCGTCCTGAGTGAGGTAACGAACGAGGATCTTCGTGTCGAGGCCAATCATCGATTTTTTGAGTGTGATCTACCGCCGGAGGCACCTTCGGCGGACGCCTTGGTCATTTCATCAATGGTCACAGGCCGCCTGGATTCCACGATTCCCCGTAACGCCGCAGCAGGGAGTTTTGGCAGGAGAGCCACGCTGCCGTCAGGGTGGACAAAGAATTTAACTCGGTCTCCCGGCTTCAACCGCAAATGCTCACGAATCGCTTTTGGGATAGTCGCCTGGCCTTTTTCGGTGATTGCTGATTCCATATATCTCCCATTACATTGTAACAAAAGTAATACCACATTACTGGAATTGGCGACCATTCGGAAGTTGGCCAGACTCAACTACGGTCGGATCGCCCAAGCTAAACCGTCCGGCTCGCCCCCAACGTCGATGTGGCTGATGATCTGTAAGGTCTTCAGGTCCAGTACAGCGACGTAGTTGTCAGGTCCACAGGCGATGAAGGCACGATTACCATCCCGGTCGATTAGGATGCCTGCCGCTCCGTGGCCAATTCTCACCCGCTTGAATTCCTTGCGTGACGCTGCATCGTAGATCACTAGATCGCCAGCGCCCAGACTTGAAATCAGCACAAGCCTTCCATCAGGAGTGAACTTCAGCCGGTTAGCACCGAACGTCTTCGCGTCCATCGTGGCCGTCACGGTCCGTGTCGCGAGGTCGACCACCGAGAGTGTGCCGTCCTGCGCATTTGCGGTCCATAGCTCGCGCCCATCCGGTGTTACGTCAAAACCTTCATCGCCTTTGCCAACCGGAATGACGGTCTCATTCCAATCCATGCGCGGTTGATTCCCTCCCGGTCGGGGCGGAGGAGGCACGGAGCCCTGAGGCGGCCGCATTCCCGGAGGAGGTCCCATCGCCGGAAGAGTCACCTGCTCCAAGATGCTGACCGTCGCGGAGCTAACGTTGGTTGTGTATATCTGCTTCTCGTCCGGAGTGACGTAAAGCATGTGCGTCCGGTTCTGGCCAGTGCCCATGATCCAATCGATCCTGGCCGATCCGGGATCATAGGTTGCGATCGCCTTCGCGCCTTCAGCTGTGAACCAGAGCTTTCCTCCCACAAACGCGAGACCATGAGGGCCGTTCAAGGCTCCGGTATCGATGTCGGGCAGCGCTTTCTGCCCAACTAGGTCGATCACGGAAAGCGTGTGGTAGCGGCCACCACCGTAGATCGAGACATAAGCTGTCTTCCCATCGGAAGACGCGATCACCTCGTGGGGATCGGGACCTACGGGAGCGCGTGCGATGACCTGCAGCGTATTCGGGTCCACTATGGCGAGTGTGTGGTTACGCTTGGAAAGCGCCAACAGGGACCGACTCGGCGTCGATTGAGCACCAACTCCGATCACGGCGGACAGGAGTGCGGCCAATGCGGCAACAGCTATCAGCGATCGGGGATTTTTGGGTCGCATCGTTCTTCTCCATTGAGTTCTAGTGTTCGATGGCGTGTTTATTTACCCGATCAGTCCGTGAATCCCGACGTTGTGATTCCTTCTTCCATCAAGCCAATGTTGTCCACCAACCGAAGGCGACCATCCAGAATCTTGAACACCTCGTTGATCTGCATCCTGCGGTCGCTGTTGCCGTAGTAGAGAATTGCATAGCCGATGACGATCCCGCGCTCCGGATCGACCAATCCAATGCGCACCTCGGTTGCTGGCCCCCAGGGCTTCGGCCCAAGATTGCTCTCATAGCATCCGACGTCGCCACCCTCCTCAATACCATTCCGCGGGTTATGCGTAACGCGGTTTCCGCTGTGGTAGCGGTCGCAGCGAGGGTCGTAATCGACCTGAATAGGATTGTGATCAGTGAGTCCCTTGAAATAAGAAGTGATGATCCGCACCAACTCTTCGCGTGTCGAACGCTCTTCCGGCGGCACAATAGTATTGAAAATCGGATCGTACGGGACCAGGTTTTTGATGTTTACCCTTGGGCCATCGTCGAAATTGATCTCGACTTCTTTGACCTTTCTGTCCACTAGCTTGAGCCGCGTGCCGATGTAGACCGTTTTTCCGGTTGCGGTCTCGGCCGCCACATGCTCAATCACATTTCCTAGAATTGCGTCAGCGTACACCCCTTCTGACAGAATCTTGGTTACCCCAATCCACTTGCTATCGCCAAGCGCGATCGCTTTTGTGTTCTCTCGTATGTTTGCATTGGCCGCGAGCGGGATCTTTTCCGCGGTGTGTGCAAGCATGCTTGCGTTGAACTGCTTCGCCTGGTCAAGAAGGCATGGACGGTCACAGGTTGCGGCGGCAGTTGCTTTGCTTAAGACGAACAACGCTGTCGCCGCAAACGCCAAACTGGAGATTCTCAGTGCACATTTCCTTGTCATAAGTCTTTATCTCCTATGGACGTTCGTTTGCTCCCAACGGGGACGCTTTCTTGTGACTGTCGGGTACAAACCAGCGAATCGATGGTGCAACTGGTGCCAGATCTCACCGCCTTTCCAGTGCTCGCTAAGCCATCATCGCGATAAGCGCAACCGGAATTGCCGTGCCGAGTAACAGCAGGCCCCAGACCATCGCTCGGCTTCGGTTGAATTTGAACGCCATATAAATGCCGACCAAGGTCGAGAAGATCAGCCCAACAGCCGTCGCAAGAAAGAACCCCTTCAATGCGAGGGTGAGCTTATTCGGCCCCCGTCTCTCATCCCTTCGACCACCTTCTGGAGGTTGCGCAGGACGACGCGCCTCATCAGATTCCGGCGGCCGTTTTTGTTCTCCGACAAAACCGGGCCGTGGTCCGTGTTTTTCGGATACTGTCTGATCTTTATGAATGGACGCCAGCTTTTGCGCCCAAACCGGCGGCTGATAGGCTTCGCCAGGGTGTCCCTCGTGCAGACCGAACAACTGAAGAGATCCAGTAAAAGCGAAAAAGATGATTGAGGGAGCAAAGAAGACCCCAAAGTAGAGATGCAACTGGCGAGCCTGTTTTAGCAAAATCGCTCTGCTCCTGTGCGGAGTAGTGTCTATTTCTGCCCGAGTGTTAGTATCCCGATACTTGGGATATAACTACAAGTAGGCACCTTTATGAGCGATACTAACCTTTTGGAAACCACTCCACCTTGGAACGTCTTTGACAGCCACTGTCCTACCCGACAAGTGCTTGATTGTATTGCAGATAAATGGACAGTGCTGATTATTCGCCGTCTTTCCAATGGAACTTTCCGATTTGCCCAGTTGCGTCGGGCCGTGGATGGGATCTCGCAGAAAGTACTGACGAATACGCTGCGCAGTCTGGAGCGGGATGGCATGGTGACGCGCCGGATCTACGCGAGCGTTCCACCCAAGGTCGAATACTCACTGACCAGCCTAGGACGGTCCTTGTGTGGTCTAGTCGAGGGCATCTGCGGTTGGGCTGAAGCGAACATCGCGCAGGTGCAAGAGGCGCGCGAGGTCTATGACGGTACTCCCCGAGAGATGTCCACCTCGCAATGACCTTGTGCAGGCGGCGGTCTTGGCCCGGGAGCCTAAATCAGTGATGGAAGGGAACGCAACGCCGACGGCAAGGGCGTGTACTACGTTACGCTCGACGACGTTCCAGCATTCATAGATGTGCATCGAACCGAGGATCTCTCGCAGCTTTTGGCCGCTCTCGGCCCGTTCACAAGTACTGGGGATCGCACGAGCACCCGGAAATTGCAACGATGCTGGCGCTTTGCCCGGCGCCATCATGATGTCACGAACACAAATTACTCTGGACAATGAGATGCAGCGACGTGCGCGTCGGCGCGCGAGTGATCTGGGCGTATCTCTCGCAGAATATTTTCGCCGGCTTCTGGCACACGATCTCGCTCGTCCTGAAGCAGGTACCGACGTGCATCGGATTTTCGACCTCGGGAACTCGGGCGGTTCCGATATTGCGAGAGACAAGGATGCCATGATTGCTGAGGCCGTTGGTGCCTCGCGCAGGAAACGTCGATGATTCCTCAATCCCATGAGCTTATTTGTTGATGCGATCGCAATGACGGGGCATCCCGCGGATACTCGGGCGAAAACACCATATGTGATGATGGTATTAAATATGGTATATTGCGAGGTGTTGTGCATACTGCGCGGAAGATTACAGTAGAGGTGCCGCAGGAGCTTCTTGAAAAGGCGCAGCAAGCTAGCGGTACCGGGGTCACCCAGACGGTTCGCGCCGGACTACAGCTGGTGGCGGCCTCGCAGACTTATGCTCGCCTGCGCAAACTCCGGGGCAAGGTTCGCTTCTCGCGGACGGTCGCAGAGCTGAAGGACGACCGGTGATCGCGGCCGACACGAGTAGTTGGATCGCCTTTCTTGCAGGGAACAGTGGAGAGGATGTAAAGCTGCTCGATCGCGCCTTGGAAGATCGGCACGTAGTCATGGTGCCCGTTGTACTTACAGAACTGTTGAGTGACGCGAATCTTCCTTCCGGTGTTGTTGAAATAATTTCGGAAGTACCTTTGATCGAGATCGCACCTGGTTATTGGCAACGGGCGGGAGCGTTGCGGGCTAGAGTGCTTGCAAAACGTCGCAAAGCGCGTCTCGGAGATGCGCTGATTGCCCAGACCTGTATCGACCAAGGCGTTCCTCTTATCACGCGGGACCGGGACTTCCGCGCCTTCGCGGAGGCTGCGCATCTCGATCTTGTATTTGGGACAGGGATACGCCGACCTTGATCCTCGTGCGGATGGCGTGCTCCTTATTTTGATCCTAAGGATGGAGTACATGCAGTCCCGGCCGACCTGCGACCGCCTGGGCTTTCGCGCTATGCCTTGGAAGCAATCAGGAAATGGCGGTTTTCTCCATGGATGGAAAATGGAGAACCGCGCCCCTATCGAGCACAGGTGGACTTTCATGTCCGCTGACAGTGAGAATTGAGCAGCATCAGCGTGCGGCTTCAGCCTGAACACCGTGGCACGCAGCCCCTTCTCTATCATCTCTCGCCCTCCTCGACCTCGGTCGCGATGATTACAACATCAATGCTGTGCTGCTCACACAGAAACAGCACTTCGCTCACGTCGAGGACCAGTAGAAGAAACACCTCCTTCTCTTTCGGGCATGGATCGACTGGCGGTTTTGGGGGCTTCCTGGGTTTGTGCTTCTGCAACCCAAAGGGATCAAACCAGTCGGCAGGACCGTTACCAACGTAGGCATAGAAATGCACGTCCCTCGCCTCCAAAGCCCAGCGGGTCCTCGCTGATGAAGCGGCCAACGGCGGGGTCAAAATATATCTGGCGCGGTAATCACAAGCCGTTTCCGATGTGCTCCCGTCGCTGTCGTATGCATAGCGAGCTGGATCGTACCCAAATTCCCTTGACGAACCCCTCCAGACTCGGTCAATGGCATGCGGCTGCAGTTACGTTGCGGTATCTCAAAAAGAACCGGGTCTGTCGTAAGCGAATCCAGTTCCACGCCACGAGGCCCAGAGGATGATCGAGACGACCGAGATGGAGTTTCTGGCCGAAGTACAAGTTGAAGTGCGTACGTCCCAGCCGTCAATGTCCCAGCGATGGACGGAGTAGCACGATATCGCCCTGGGACACCGTATTTCACTCGCAGAACAAAGGAGTGCCCCGGTTTCACTTGAATCGTGCCAGGCTTATTGGAGGGCCCAGTGAGGTACTGGCTCGGCGTCCACTCCTGAACATATTGGCCAGCCCTTACGGCATCTGCGTTGCCTGCCACTCTTCCCGTGTAAGGAACCATGTCAGAAGCAAAGAAGAGCGTCGTTCGGGCCGAGTTGACGACCTCAATTCTGAGGTCGAGTGACACGGTAAATACATCGTCATCGCCGTAGCAGTAATTCTGACTAACCACCTGAACGACTGCACGGTAGTCCCGTCCAGATTGACCCGCTTGTGCGGAGCCACTCAGCAGAAACGCGCATATGGCAAGAAAAGTCAGCGGTCTCATTGGAAGCACGCCTTAACTTGTTGGACCCTTAACGGACCCTCGGGTTTCGGCGCAACAGCTAAGTCATTGATTTTATGGCGGGGACGACGGGACTCGAACCCGCGGCCTCTGCCGTGACAGTGGTGATTGAAACCGTAACCTAAAGAGAATGAACGGCACAGACGGCGACTAAGAACGGCTTCGGAGCCCTAAGAAAGGCTTATTGGACAGTGATCGGACATGCGAGAAGAAATTTCACGGACGGTTTACTTGACGAGTTTGGCATGGTTCTTCGCAATCCATGCTTCAACGAGATCGTAGAATTCCTTTGCTTTGGTGCTAATCTCTTTGGCCTCGGTGTCCGTAGCCACGTGCGATTGTGTGTAATCGATTTGGTTACGCTTGCGCCGGCAAGTCTCGAAGTAATCCGTGAGGCTTTCTGCCGACTTTCCAAGTGCCAGCGCTGCGCTCTCTAGAGAAACCTTGTGGTGACCGATCTTGGCAGTAATTCGATAGCCAGCGCAGGCAATTGCCATGTTCGCTGCTTGAAGTGCGGCGTTGTAGGCGGTAGCAAACCGGCGATCCGCGGACAGTCCCGCCACGGCGGCGTCTGCCAAGTCGCGGGCAATCAGTTCCCGCATATTGTCCAACTCGTGTTTCGAGGTGGTGTGCTTTTGGGCGTCTTTATTTGCCAGCAATTGCGTCCAGCTCACGTTCACTCCCTTTGACAAATTGCTTTGGTCGCTTCAAAACTGCGGTCAAGAAATGGTCATTCTTCTCAATCTTGCTACTAAATTCATCGGCCGAATACGTCGTGGCGTTGAGGTCGCGGCCAAGAGAGCGCTCGGCCTTACGGAGTGCTGGGGTCAATTCAGAAAGACCAATTTGGCCAATTACCATCAAATCGATATCGCTCGTGGCGTGCTCCTGCGCCCGAGCAATGGATCCGTAAACAAACGCGCAGAGGATCTTCCGCCCAAAAGGTGCAAGGATGGTGCGCACAGTTGGAACGATTCCAGCTGTTTTTTCGACGATGCCCCGCAATTCGCGGTAAATTGGGGAGCGCTTCTGGGCCCTGAAATAAACACGCGTTCCTTCTCGTCTCTGCTCAAGAATGCCTGTGTCAACGAGTGCAGAAAGTTCTCGCTGTAGGCTAGACGGCGTGGTGCTTAGAAACTCAGCCAACTCCGAGAGAAACCACCACTTCTCCGGCTGAGTTAGAGTCGCGACAAGGAGTCCCTGCCGCGTCTTCGGGAAGAGAGCCTCCAAGGTTGCGCTATTACGCATAATGCGTAAATTGTTACGCATATTGCGTAAATATGCAAGCCTGCACTGTTTTGGGATCGTTCTTGAAAAGAATGGCGGGGACGACGGGACTCGAACCCGCGGCCTCTGCCGTGACAGGGCAGCGTTCTAACCAACTGAACTACGTCCCCGCTGCTTGAACGCCCGCCGGTGCGGGAACTCGTTTAGAAGGTGAGCGGAACCTTGCGCGAAGCCTGGCGGCTTCGACTTTTTCGATTGTAACAGAAGAGGCTGTCGGCACTCGGCGTCGGCATTCGGCTAGGGTGCGATTTTCAGCAGGACGGCCGCATTTTGCATCGCTCAAGTGCGCGGAGCAGGTCGAATCAGGCCTCAAAATCGTAGAATCTCAAGTACGATCTTCTGCTCGATCTTCATCATCTCGATGACGCCTTCTCACTTCAAGGATGGTCACAACGCTTCTGCGCATGATCCGCATCGCAGCCATCTCGCGGGCTTGCGTGCAGTCGCGTTGCTCGAAATCTTCAAAGCTGTGTTGGCCATTGCCGGCGCTGTCGGCCTGTTCACCTTGCGGCACCGGGACATCGGGGACATCGTCGAGAATCTTGCCGAAGCTCTCCATCTCAATCCGGCGCATCGCGTGGTGCAGGCCCTGATCGCGGCTGCCGATCGGATAAGCGAGACGAAGATCGTGGCGGTGATTTGTGTTGCCGTGGCGTACGCCGTCATTCGTTTCGTCGAGGCGTATGGACTGTGGCACGCCCGCGCCTGGGCGGAGTGGTTCGCGATCATCTCAGGATCGGCGTACTTGCCATGGGAGATCATCGAAGTGATCAAGCATCACGATCGCTTTCGTTGGGCGGTGTTGATCGTCAACATTCTTGTGGTGCTGTATATGATTTACGTGCGGCGAGATGAGGCGGCGGCGGAACGCACGAGATTCGCTTGAGTGATTTCAGAATTCAGGGAAGTGGAGTATTGCGGTCCACTTTCAGGCGCAGCCCGCACTCTGCCGGCAAATCGACTTGTTTTGCACTTGTCGCCAGCACGTATCCTCCGCCGGCGGCGGTGCCAACCGCCAGTCCCTTCATCGGCGGGCCGAAAGTGCCAGCCATGCCGGCGTTGCTTCCGATTGCCGTGTGTCCGGTTTGCGGGCCGGCAGCGGTCCCGCGTCCGGCTTTCGTATTGTGCACGGAAAGAAGCGTGGCGCTGATAGGAACGTCAGCGCCGTTGGGTAGCTGGATATCAGTGAAACGCAGATTGAGGTGGCCCATGTCTTTGATCGCGGTGGCTAGTTTGCTGTTGTCAGTTGGTTCTCCAACCTGACCGTTAAGCTTCGATCCAACGGGCACAATCACATTCCCACTCGAGTCGTGTACCGGAGCAGTCACAGTGGCGGTGAAGCGGTCGCCGGCTTTCGAGGTCTTGGTCGAAAGCGGAGTGTCGAGTGCCGCGCGTACGTCCGTGCCTGCCATCAAGTAGTGGGGTTGGGCGCTCGTTAAGGCTGCGCTACTCGGCGTGGAGCCATTCTGAGATTCGTGGTTTTGCGCCGCTTGGTTCTGCACAGACTGGGTCTGCGCCGCGGTAGAGACCGGCGGGTTCTTCGCCGAGGGCGTCGGCGCTGGAGCCATTCCGTCCGGAGGCATCTGGTTCTGCGGCCGCGCCGGATCCTGCGCTTCTGGAGTGCTGCCTGGGGAGGGTGCCGTGCCTTGGTTGCTTGGGGTGATTTGCGCAACTGAAAACGAGAACGAGGCGACGATCAAAGTGGCCGAGCACAGAGCCCTACGCATGAAAGATCTCCCGGTGTTCAGCAACTTAGAACCGAGGAACGCCAACGTTGGTTGGCCTGGCATAACGACTGATTGGTGCGTCAAAAAGTTAGGGTCTGCCCATTTGCACTCGAAATGAGGCTATCTGTTTACTGCTGTTGACAGAATACCTTAGCGGGATGAATTCGAGCTTTGCTGGATGGCGGGTAAGAGCCTAAGGGCGCCGCGATTCGCGTAGTCGATCACGCTGCCTGGTTGTACGCCAAGCCACACGGTGATGATCGCGGTGAGGACAAGGGCTGTTACCAGTCCAGGAGCAGCATGGAGTTTGAGCGTTTCCTCGCCGGGTTGCGGGTCATACATGTACATGACCACGATGAGTCGCAAATAGTAGTACGACGCGATGGCGCTGTTGATAAGGCCGATCACAGTGAGCCAGATCAAGTCGCTCTTGATCGCGGCGTTGAAGACGTAGAACTTGGCGAAGAAGCCGCCGGTGGCGGGAAGTCCGAGTAGCGATAGCAGGAAGATGCTCAGCGTGATCGCCAGCAGCGGCGATCGCTTGCCAAGTCCCGCATAGTCTTCCATATTCACGTAACGCTCGCCGCTGCGCGCGAAGTGCGAGACCACGGCGAACGCGCCCACGTTCATGGCTGCGTACGTAGCGGTGTAGAAAATTGCGGCGGCTATGCCGATGTCGCTGCGCGCGGCGAAGGCAACCAGCAGGTATCCGGCGTGAGCGATGGAGGAGTAAGCGAGCATGCGCTTCACGTTGGTTTGTAGCAGCGCGCCGATGTTGCCGAGCGTCATAGACAACGCGGCAGAGACCCATATCAGCCAGAACCAGGCTTTGCTTGTGTCCATCGCCGCGCCAAACAGGATGCGCAGCAACACCGCGAATGCTGCGGCTTTTGGACCAGTCGACATCAGTGCGACTACGGGAGCGGGCGCGCCTTCATAAACATCGGGTGTCCAGATGTGGAACGGAGCGGAGGCGATTTTGAATCCAATGCCGACGAACATCAGAGCAACGGCTACGTAAGCCAATCCAAAGTGCACAAGCAGCGGCTCGCCGGTGACGAATGTCTGGCCGCGGTGCAGCGCCTCGGCGATCTTGTAGATCGTCGTCCATCCAGTTGCTCCGAACATCAGCGCCACGCCATAAAGAAAGAACGCGGTCGCAAACGAACCTAGCAGGAAGTACTTGAGCGACGATTCCGCGCCGGTAGCTGCACGACGTCTGAATCCGGCAAGAATATAAGTGGAGATCGAGGAGATCTCCAGGGCGATGAAGATCAGTACGAGTTCCACCGCGGACGACATGAGAACCATGCCTACCGTGCCGAATAGAATCAACGCGTAATACTCGCCGGCGCGAATATTCTGCTCTTCCATGTACTCGAACGAGGCGAGGATTACGACCGCCGAGATCGCGCAGATGAGCACGTGGAAAAAAACGCTGAACTCATCGACGCGAACCATGTTGAACCATCCCCATCCCGGATAGTTCGCCTGGTACAGCGACGCAAGCAAAGCGAAGACGGTTCCGACAAGGGCGAAGACCCCAAGCCCTTTGCGAGAGTTGCGCTCAGGGAGGACAGGCTCGACGAGCATCACCACGAGTCCCCAGACGCTGAGGATGAGCTCGGGCAGAATGCGGACGTAACTCAGATCGGGAGTCATTTACCGGCCTTGCTCACCACGCGAGCTGTTACTCCCGGGGGAATGGATGATTTGCTCGTTGCAATCATGCGGGTGTTGGCAGTCGGACCCTTTGAAGCCGTCGCTGGTGTTGGCGCCAGCGAATGTCGCACGGACGGATCGATCATGCGCATCCAGAGCGGCGAGGCGACGCCCATAATCAGCGCCAGAGCCACCATGGGAATCAGGCTCAGACGTTCGCGTCCGTTCGCGTCTGGAAGCGATGCATTCACCGCCTTCGTCACTTCGCCGTAGAACGTACGTTGATAGAGCCACAGCAGATACCCGGCACTCCAGATCACGCCGGTGGTTCCGATGATTCCGTACCATGGCCAGGCGCTGAAAGCCCCGCTCAGCACCAGAAACTCGCCAACGAAACCGTTAAACAGCGGCAATCCCACAGAAGACAAAGTGATCATCAGGAACAGAGTCGAATAGACCGGCATGGGTGTTGCCAGGCCGCCATATTCCTTGATCTCGTAGGTGTGCCGCCGGTCATACAACATGCCCAGCAGCATGAAGAGCGCTCCGGTCGAGATGCCGTGGTTCAGCATCTGGTAGACGGCGCCATCTATTCCGGCCTGGGTGAATGTGAAGATGCCGAGAACGCAGAAGCCCAGGTGGCTCACCGACGAATAGGCCACCAGCTTTTTCATGTTCGGCTGCACCAAGGCGACTAGCGCGCCGTACACGATACCGATCAACGCCAGGGTGTTGATCCAGGGCGCGTGCTCGTGCGCCTGAGCAGGGAAGAGCGTGAGGTTGAAGCGCAGCAATCCATACGTTCCCATCTTCAGCAGTACGCCGGCGAGGAGCACCGATCCGGCGGTGGGGGCTTCCACGTGCGCGTCTGGCAGCCAGGTGTGGAACGGGAACAGCGGAACCTTTACCGCGAAGGCAATGAAGAAGCCGAAGAACAGGAATTCTGCGGCGCCATCGAAGCCCGCAATCGAGCCGCTCTGGATTGCGTTATGAATCACAACGAAGTCGAAGCTGTGGGTTTGAACGTAGAACCAGATGATCGAACCGAGCATGAAGACCGATGCGACCATGGTGTACAAGAAGAACTTGACGGCGGCATAGATGCGGCGCTCGTGTCCGTACATGCCGATCATCAGAGCCATCGGGATGAGCGTCGCTTCCCAAAAGACATAGAAAAGGAAGAGATCGAGCGAGACGAAGACGCCGATCATCGCCGTCTCGAGGATCAGCATCAGGACGAAAAACTCTTTTAGCGCTCCATGCACCGAATTCCACGAGATTAGGACGCAGAACGGCGTTAGGAACGTCGTAAGCAGAACCAGCCAGACTGAAATACCGTCTACGCCGAGGTGATAGTGGATGTTGGGGCTGGCGATCCACTGGTGATCGATCCCAAACTGGAAACCGGGTTGGCCGCTGGTCCAATGAGTCGGCAGATGCAGTGAGAGGACGAACGCCAGGATCGAAACAATGAGCGCTGTCCATTTAATGGCGCGGTCATTGCGCGGCATCAGCATCAATACCAGCGCACCAGCGAGGGGTACGAAAGTGATCAGAGTGAGGATGAGCTCGTTCATATGCGCAACCCCATCCAAATCATGAATCCGACTACGCACGCGGCGCCAATCGCCACCCATCCCGCGTAAGAGCGAATACTGCCGGACTGCATCCGGCGCGTAACTCCCGACAATCCTTTTGAAGTTGTGCCAACTCCATTGACGATTGCGTCGATCACACCGACGTCGATGCCGCGCCACAACACGCTGCGCGATCCATCGACGATCGGATTGATCACAGTCGCGTAGTAGGCTTCGTCAACCCAGTATTTGTTCAGGAGCGTGCGGTAGACGCCGCGCACGTTGTTTGCAATTCGGTCGGGAAGCTCGGGACGTCGCACGTAGAAGAAATAGGCCAGTCCAAATCCACTGAGGGCGATTGCGACTGAGGCTGCCGCGAGTTCCAATTCAAGCGATTTCTCTTCTTCAGGGTTCTCGGATTTTTGCGGTTCGGTTGCCGCAAAGTTTTCCGCCGAACGCGCCGGCTCCGAGCTACTGTGAAAGACCGGAGCCATGAATTGATCGAACCGGTTGCTCCCGCCAAGCGCTTCGGGCACGCCCAGGAAGCCGACAAGGGCTGCGCCAATGGCGAGGACGACCAACGGTCCCAGCATGATCCACGGACTCTCGTGCACACCCCCGCCATGACCGTGATCCCCGTGTCCGTGCGCAGACTGAACGCCGGATTGATGGCCGTGATCTGCGCGAGCTGAACTCGGAAGATGCGCACCTCCTGCCGGTTCGTGTTCCTCATGAACTGGCGCTCGGCGCTCGCCGAAGAAGGTCATGAACCAGAGCCGGAACATATAGAACGAGGTCATTCCGGCAGTGATCCATCCGATCAGCCAGAAGACCCAGCTTCCGTGGGTCCGATCAGAGAATGCCTTCCACAGAATCTCGTCCTTAGAGAAGAAGCCACTGAGCGGAGGAAAGCCCGCGATAGCAAAGGTGGCGACGGTCATGGTCCAGAACGTCCACGGAATCAACTTGCGCAGGCCACCCATGTGACGCATGTCTTGCTCGCCGCCCAGCCCGTGGATCACCGAGCCTGCCGCAAGGAACAGCAAAGCCTTGAAGAAGGCATGCGTGACGAGATGGAAGATTCCGGCCGAAAACGCTGCCACCCCGAGCGCCATGAACATGTATCCAAGCTGCGATACCGTCGAGTAAGCGAGAACGCGTTTGATGTCGTTCTGCACCAGGCCGATGCTCGCAGCAAAGATTGCCGTGAGCGCGCCGATAATCGCAACCACCCTTAGCGCGATCGGGGCGTGCAAAAACAGAGCGTTCGAGCGCGCGACCATGTAGACGCCTGCCGTAACCATCGTCGCCGCGTGGATCAGAGCAGAGACCGGAGTCGGGCCTTCCATTGCGTCGGGCAACCAGACATACAGCGGAATTTGTGCCGATTTACCGGCTGCGCCGAACATCATCAGGAGCGCAGTCGCGGTCAGAAAACCGACACTGGTCTCAACTGGAAGCTGTGCGACCGCGCTGAACACCTTGTCGTAGTCGAGCGTTCCGAAGTGCTTGATCAGCAGGAACATTCCGATCAGGAATCCAAAGTCGCCCACCCGGTTGGTGATGAATGCCTTCTTGCCCGCTTGCGCCGCCGATTGTTTGAGGAAGAAGAAGCCGATCAGCAGGTAAGACGCCAGACCCACGCCCTCCCATCCGACGAACATCAGCAGATAGCTGTGCGCCAGGATCAGCGTGAGCATGAAGAACATGAAAAGATTCAGGTAAGAGAAGAAGCGGTAGTAGCCGCCCTCTTCGGCCATGTATCCAACGGCGTAGATGTGGATCAGGAAGCCGATGCCGGTCACGACCAGCAGCATCGTTACCGAGAGCTGGTCGAGATAAAAGCCGTAATCGACACGGAAACCATTCGCTTCGATCCAGGGAAAGAGGCGTTCGATATGCGGAATCTGCGCTTGCGCGAGGCTCGCAAACTGGGAGACTACCCACAGGGCATAGGCGAAGGCCGCGCCGGGGAACGCGAGCGCGATGGTCGCAACCAAGCGCCGCGGAAAGCGCTTTCCGACGAGGCCATTGATAGCGGAGCCAATCAACGGCAGGACCGGAATCAACCATAGGTTGAAATTGGGGCTCGGATTCATAGTTTGAGCAGGTTTACCTGATCAACGTTCAAAGTTTCCCGCGAACGGAATACCGCGAGGATGATCGCCAGCCCGACTGCGGCTTCCGCCGCCGCGACAACCATCACGAAGAAGACAAAAACCTGTCCGCTCACTTGATGCCATTGCGCGGCAAAAGCGACGAAGGTGAGGTTCACGGCGTTGAGCATGAGTTCAATCGACATGAAGATAGTAATGATGTTGCGCTTCACTAAGAACGACGCCACGCCGATGGCAAAGAGAATCGCGCCGAGAATCAGATACCACGAAAGAGGAATCAATGGCGCTCCCTTCTTGCCAGCACTACCGCGCCCATGATCGCGATAAGAATCAGCACGGAAGTGACTTCGAAAGGCAACAGGAATTCCCGAAAGAGTGCGATACCGAGGGCCTGAGTCGGGACGTAGTAGTCGCCGATGTGCACGCTTGCCATCTGAGAACGAGGTGCGGAGAGCGTCCAGTACATAAGGGCGAAGAATACGATCAGTCCCGGAATTCCAAGGATCGATGCAACGCGACTGCCTCGAGTCTGCTCTTCCACCCCGGCATTGAGGAGCATGATCACGAAGACGAAAAGGACCATTACCGCTCCGGCATACACAATCACCTGCACCGCCGCAGGGAACTCCGCGCCAAGCAATAGGAACAACGCCGCCAGAGCGCCCATCACGACAATCAGCGATAGAGCGCTGTTCACGGGATGGTGCTGCAGCAGGAAATTGAGCGCTCCTGCCACGCAGATTCCAGCGAAGATCAAAAATAGGATCGTGTGAAGCATTACGTTTCCAAAAGTCTATGACCGCAAAGCCACAACAAAACTGGTCACTACAATGTTGGCAATGGCCAGCGGCAGAAGGAACTTCCAGCCGAAGGCCATCAGTTGGTCATAACGGAAGCGCGGCAACGTGCCGCGAATCCAGATATACAGAAAAATAAAGAAGAATACCTTGATAAAAAACCAGAACAGCGGTGACACCAGCAGCCAGATCCCCGGTACGGGAATATTCAAGCCATCCAGCGGGCTATGCCATCCGCCGAAAAATAGCAGTGTCGCCAGACAGCCGACGGTGACCATGTTGCAATATTCGGCCATGAAGAACATGGCAAACTTCATAGCGCTGTACTCGGTGTGATACCCGGCGACAAGTTCAGTTTCAGCTTCCGGCAAATCGAACGGAATGCGGTTCGTCTCAGCGTAGGCCGCCATGATGTAAATGAAGAACGCGACGAATTGAAATCCGCCGAAGAAATTCCAATGAAGAATCGATCCGCTTTGGGCATCGACGATCTGGCGCAAGCTCAGGCTTCCGGCGAGAATCAGCACTCCAATCAGCGACAGTCCCAAGGCCAACTCATAGCTAATGAGCTGGGCGCCGGCTCGTAGCGAGCCGAGCAGAGAGTACTTCGAGTTCGATGACCATCCGGAAAGCGCAACTCCGTACACGCCGATAGAAGTGATGCCCAGAATGATCAGCAGGCCGATATTGATGTCCTGAATGCCAGCTCCATTCCAGAAGGCAGTCGCCTCCAATGGAATATGGTATCCGGCGATCTTCCAATCACCCCCGAAAGGAATGAGAGAAATAGAGACCAGCGAGAGGATCAACGCAATCATCGGCGCGGCGATGTATAGCGGCTTGTAAACGTTGTCGGGAATGATGTCTTCTTTGAGAATGAACTTGATCCCATCCGCCAGCGGCTGCAGCAGCCCAAACGGGCCCACTCGGTTCGGCCCCCAGCGGTTCTGCATGCGGGCGATGACCTTGCGCTCCATCAGCACGATGTAAGCGACCGCCGTCAGCAGTATGAAAAGGAGCAGCGCAATCTTAACGATCGCGAAGATGATGTAGTGTGTCAGGTCCAATTTGTCTGATCCACCGATCGTCAATCCGCCGCCGCTGCGGGCAGGCGCATGAGGTTACTGGAGCCGCCAAAGCCGTGACCCTACTAAATACTTCAATTGAATCTACTAGTCGGCCGGAATCTCAGCCGGTGCTGCCCGACGATTTTCGATCACCGAGTTCAAGGTGTTCGAATAACGCCCCAGCGTGCCTGAGGTAAACAGCGTGTCGTTGGCCGGAACAATGCTTTCCGGCGATGCAGGTTGTGTAACCGAACTGTGTTCCGGGGCGGACGTGTGCACATCGTTTCCGGCAAACAGATTGAGACGAGAGAAATTGTAGCCGGGAACCAGGCGTTGAATTTCATCGAGCAACGCTTCCGGATCGAACGGACTAAGCTTCGGTTCCAGGTTCCGCGCAGCCAGCCATACTGCATGGCGATCCGCCTCACCCGATTGCGCGCCGCGGCTCTGCCCCATATCAGCGCGCAAACCCTTGCCGAAGGGAACGAGCCTGTGAATGTCGGCTCCCATGCGGTCGGCAATGCGGACGATCAACTCGAAATCCGTGCGCACACCCGCAAGGTCACCGGCTTTCTTCAACAGTTGCAGGTCGCCATAAGTGTTGGTGAAGCTGCCTGCCTTCTCGTAGGCATTCGCCACCGGCAAGACTACTTCAGCGGTAGTGGCAGTTTCCGTGAGGAACATGTCTTGCACGACGACGAAAGTGTTCTTCAGCGCGAATGGATCGACGCTGAAGCGCGCCAGAGGGTTCGACCCAATGACGTAGAGCGCCCCGAGCTTGCCCGAGTTCGCTAGAGTGAACATGCCAGGGATGTCGAGTCCTGGTTGTGCGGGCATGGTCCCGTACTCCTCGGCGAATCCTGAGCTTTGCGAGGGCACCGTGTATCCGGGGAGCAGGTCGGGATAGAGTCCCATATCAGCTGCGCCGCGGGAATTTGCGTAATCGCCGAGGCAGATGAACTTTGCGCCCTGAGCCGACCCCCACTCAACGAGAACACCGATGTCTTCGCCGCGCAGCTCGGAACCGAAGATGACGATCAGCTCCTTTTCGCCTTTGACTGCGTTGCGGAATTCACGCAATGCTTCACCGGTGAGTGAATCGGATTCAAGCTCGCTGGAGACGCTGTCCCGGCCAGCAAGATAGCGAACAAAGAGGCTTTCGCCACCGTCTTGCGGAACCTGTGCATAAGCTCGCGCTTGTCGACGGAGTTTGATGTCGTTGGAGTTGACGATGTAAATGCGCCCATTATGAAGGCGCAGGTTGGTGCGCAAGTTCCAGGCCAGCAATGGATGCTGTTCGGTCGGATCGTTGCCGATCAGCAGCACCGCCGGAGCCGTCATGGTATCGCGCAGAGTCGCTGTTGCGTTTCTCTTGCCCGCAATCGCCTTGGCAAAGGCAGGATAGTCGGCAGTGCGGTGATGATCGATGTTGTTTGTTCCCAAAACCGATCGCGCAAACTTCTGCAGGAGGTAGTTTTCTTCGTTGGTGGTGCGATTGGAGCCGATTACGCCAATCGCGCTGCCGCCTTGGGCGTCGCGAATCTGTTTGAATCGGGTGGCAACGTGATCGATCGCTTCGTCCCACGAAACGGGAATAAGCTTGCCATCGCGACGCAGCAGCGGCTGTGTGATGCGATCTTCGGAATGAGCGAAATCGAAAGCGTAACGGCCCTTGATACACAGGAAATCGCCGTTGATTCCGCTCTTGTCGCGGTTGTCGCCGCGAACGATTTCCATGCCGCCCGCCGAGCGCCGTACACCGAGGGTCGTCTTGCAGCCATCGCCGCAATGCGTGCATACGGTCCCGACGTGGGTCATTTCCCAGGGGCGCGTCTTATAGCGATATGCACCTGATGTGAGGGCGCCGACGGGACAGATGTCGATGCACATGCCGCACTCTTCACACTCGAGGTGGTCTTGCTTATTCGGGGCAATGACTGAGGAGACGCCGCGATTCTGAACGCCGAGCGCCCACACGTCCATGCCTTCGCCACAGGCGCGCACGCAGCGGTAGCAAAGAATACAGCGGGGACGATCGAAGTAAACCACCGGAGACCATTGCTGCTCCTCTTTATGTTGCTTGGCCTCCATGTACTGCGACTCAGCTGCGCCATAGGTGAAGGTCATGTCCTGTAGTTCGCATTCGCCACCGGCGTCGCAAACCGGGCAATCCAGAGGATGATTACCCAACAGAATCTCGATCGTGGACTTACGTGCCTGATGAACTTCCGGCGTATCGCTCTCGACAACCATGCCTTCGATAATGGGCACAGTGCACGCCGTCTGCAGCTTTGGCATCTTTTCGATGCGCACCAGACACATGCGGCATGCGCCCTGAACCGAGAGCCCGGGATAGTAGCAGAAGGCAGGCACTTCGATGCCCGCGCTCTTGCACGCTTCGATGAGGAGGGTTCCGGCCGGAGCCGACACCTTTTTGCCGTCGACGGTTATGTTTACGTCAGCCATTGAATTCCAGTAATTTCGTAATTGAGTAATCGCCTAATTGGAAACCGAATCGGGTTGGCGCAAGCGCCTTTCCATTGCCCGATTAACAAATTACTCAAATACCCGATCCTACGCGAGTGCCATGTCTCGCGAACTCGTCCGCTCAAACGGACAAGGTCTGCCATCTAGGTGATCTTCGAATTCCTTGCGCCACTTGCTGACGATTGAAATCGTCGGAAAGGCTGCCGCGTCACCTAATGCGCAGAAAGTTCTTCCCGCCATGTTGTTCGCAAGATAGAGCATGTGATCGATGTCTTTATTTACTCCGCCTCCGTCATGGAAGCGAGTGAGCGTTTTTTTGAGCCAGTCGGTTCCTTCCCGGCACGGGATGCACCAGCCGCAGCTTTCGTGTTGATAGAATTTCATGATCCGCAGCGCCATCTTCACCATACACGTCTGGTCATCGATGGCGACCACGCCGCCGGAGCCGAGAAATTCGTTGCGCTTAGCGAACCAATCGTAGTCCATCGTTGCCGACTCGGCTTCTTCGCGCGTAAGAAGAAAGGTTGAGGAGCCACCGGGAACGAAGGCTTTGAGCGTGCGCCCGTTCGGAATTCCTCCGCCTACGTCGTAAATCATCTTCTTGGCGGGATACCCGAGTGGCAGCTCATAAACTCCCGGCTTATTGAAGTGCCCGGTAAGGCAGGTCAAGCGCGTGCCGCCGTTCTTCTCGTTGGGACCGAAGGCAACGTACCACTTACCGCCATTAAGGATAATGGGCGGCACCGTGGCGATCGTCTCGACATTGTTGATCACCGTCGGACCGCCATAGAGACCCTTGATCGCAGGGAAGGGAGGCTTCAGCCGAGGCAATCCGCGCTTGCCTTCCAGCGACTCCATGAGCGCGGACTCTTCGCCTACTTCATAAGCGCCGGCTCCGGTGTGCGAGAGGATGTTGAACTCGCGACCGCTGCCAAAGATGTTCTTCCCAAGAAAGCCCTTCGCATACGCTTCGGCGATGGCCTTCTCCACAATCTCGAGCAGGTACCGGTATTCGCCGCGCAGGTAGACGAAGCCGGTCTTTGCTCCAACGGCAAGCCCCGCGATGATTACGCCCTCAATCACGGAGTGCGGATCATACTCGACGATCAGCCGGTCTTTGCAGGTGGCCGGTTCACTCTCGTCGCCGTTTACGAGGATGTACTTTGGAGCGTCGGACTGTTTCGGGATGAACGACCACTTCATTCCCGTTGCGAAACCGGCTCCGCCGCGCCCGCGCAGTCCCGATATCTTTACTTCATTGATGATGTCGTCGGGCCGCATCTCCAAGGCTTTGCGGGCGGCTTTGTAGCCATCGAGCTCGATGTAGCGATCGATCGTCTGAGCGCCCTGGCCCCAGCGCTTCGAGACAATGCGCACCTCGTCGGGATGCGACACGAGCGGCGTGGGTGTGTAGAGGGTCTTCACTGTCTCGTTTTCTTCCCGTAATCTTCGAGGACTCTATCCATCATTTCCGGAGTGACGCTGAGGTGGAAGTCGTAGTTTACCTGTACCGCTGGAGCCCAGCTACAAGCGCCGATGCATTCGACTTCTTCGAGCGAAAACGTTCCATCCGCCGTGACTTCTTTATGGCCGACGCCCAGCTTGTGACTGCAGTGATTGAAAACTTCTTCGGCTCCCCGCAGCATGCAGCTAATGTTCGTGCAGACCTGAACGACGTACTTGCCGGCAGGCTTGGTGCGCAGCAAGGAGTAGTAGCTGATGACGTTGCGCACTTCGAGTTCAGTGAGCTCAACGCGACGAGCAATGTCGGCCACGACCTCATCGCTCAAATAACCCACTTCGTCCTGAGCGTACAGAAGCATGGGGATCAACGCGGAGCGCTTCCACGGGTATTGCGAAACCAAGCGCTGAAATCGTTGTTCTAGTTCGGCAGAATAGTTCATTGAGTAATTGGGTAATTGAGCAATCGGGTAATTGTTATTTTCTCGACTTCCTTGCCGTAATTCGAGATTTGGAAAGTATGGCCGTCAGTTCCCGCTTCTTTCAGGAGCTCTGCTATCCGAGCCTCCGAAACTGCATTCGCTTCGCTCAAAAGCTCGATCCAGAACTGCTGCGGTACCTCGGTTGCCGCGAATTATAGAGTACCGATTCGTCTGCTTCCCATCACCTGCGCATCCGGGCTGCATAGATCTGAAATTGTTCAGTGTCTACTCAATCTACTTACCGATCGATCTCCCCGAGGACGATGTCAATGCTTCCAATCGCGGCGACGACATCAGCGAGGAGTCGGCCGACGCACAGTTTCTCGAGAGCGGTCAGGTTCGCCAGGCAAGCCGCCCGCATGTGCACGCGATAAGGTTTTGCTGTCCCATCGCTGCGGACGTAGTAGCCCATCTCGCCGCGGGGCGACTCCACTCCCTGGTACACCTCGCCGGCGGGAACAGTGAATCCCTCGGTGACGATCTTGAAGTGATAGATGAGAGCCTCCATCTGCGTCTTCATCTTCTCGCGATCGGGGAGAACGATTTTGCCGGCGTCTGCCTTGTGTGGTCCCTCGGGCATGCCCTCCATCGCCTGGCGCGCGATGCTATTGGACTCGCGCAATTCCTGCACCCGCAAAAGGTAACGACCGTAGACGTCACCGGTATTTGTGACCGGCACCTTGAACTGGAATTTCTCGTAGCTGGAGTACGGCATGTCGCGACGTAGATCCCAATCGATGCCGCTGGCGCGCGCTGTGGGGCCGGTCACGCCGAGGGAGTTGCAATCGTCGGCCGTAAGGTGCGCAACGTTCCGGGTGCGTTCGATCCAGATTGGATTCGACGTCAGTAAGCCCTCGTATTCGTCAACGCGATCAGAGAATTTGTCGATGAAAGTCTTCGCCTTGTGCCAGAAGTCGATCGGTGGATCCATCGACACGCCGCCAATGCGGAAGTACGAGGTCATCATCCGCTGACCTGAGACGTTCTCGAAGATGCGAAGCAGCTCTTCGCGTTCGCGGAAGCAATAAAGGAAAACGGTCATTGCTCCGATGTCGAGAGCGTGAGTCCCGAGCCAGACGAGATGTGAATTCACGCGGGTAAGTTCGTTCAGCATCACGCGCAGATATTGCGCGCGCGGCGGAATCTCGAGCTGCAGCAGTTTCTCGACGGCCAAACAATATGTCAGATTGTTGGTCATCGGACACAGATAGTCGATGCGGTCAGTAAGCGGCACTACCTGCTGATAGAACTTGGCTTCGCAGGTCTTTTCGATCCCCGTGTGCAGGTAGCCAATATCGGGAATGCACTTGACTACGGTTTCGCCGTCGATCTCGAGCAGCAACCGCAGCACTCCATGAGTGGACGGGTGCTGTGGGCCCATGTTCAAGATCATCGTGCGATCTTCCGAGGGCTCGAGAACCGGTGTGGGAGTCAGGTGAGCCACTTAGCGATAACCCTCCACCGGATAGTCCTTGCGCAACGGATGTCCTTCCCAGTCCTCAGGCAGCAGCATCCGGCGCATGTTGGGATGACCGATGAATCGAACGCCGAACAGATCGAAGACTTCGCGCTCGAAGAAATCGCAGGCGGGCCACAGTCCCATGACGGACTCGATCGAGGCATCTCCACCGGGCACCTTGGCAATCAAACGCACCCGTTCCTTTCGGGAATGCGAGAGCAGGTTGTAAATCACCTCAAAGCGCGGCTCGGAAGGGAAGACGTCTACGCAAGTGATGTCGGCAAGAAAGTTGAACTTCGTCTCCGGACTATCGCGAAGGATCTCGCAGGCCTGCTTGATATCCGCGCGATTGACGTAGGTCGTGAGCTCATTGCGATCGAACTTCGCCGCTTCCAACAGAGAAGCGCTCCGCAGAGCCGATACAGCGGGCCGGTCTTTGAGGTGTTCGAGGTCGGTGATTACCGGCTGAATGGGCATCTAGAGGTCTACTTTCTCCGCTTTGTTCCAATCGAGGGCGCCCTTTTTCCATACATAAAAGAAGCCCACCAGCACGATCCCGATGTAAACCAGCATCTCCCAGAAGCCAAACATCCGCGCGCTGAAGTCGTGGGGATTTGCGCCCAGCGAGGGAGCTATCGCGGCCGGCAATTTGCGATAGATGACCGCCCACGGAATGAGAAAGATCGCCTCCACATCAAACAGGATGAAAAGCATGGCGACCATGTAGAACTTCACGGAGAATCGTCCGCGCGCGTCGCCTGTGCCGATCATGCCGCACTCGTACGCTGCCATCTTCGTGCGGCTGTAGCGATGCTTGCCGATCAGCGCGGAGAGCACGACCATGCCTCCGGCCACCGCGCAGGCCACTGCGATCTGCACGAGCAGAGGGATGTAATTGACGTAGTAGGGTAGAGGCTGGTCCGGCATAGAGGCCGTTATATAATGCGCGCCGACAGTTGACGTTGAAACATCTGACTATAAGTTTCGCCGCAACGGAGTGTCAAGCGCGGCAGCGTCGTCAAGTGTGAACTCACGATGACTCCGACTGTTGAGTGCGTGATGTGTTCGCGAGGAGGGATGCTGAGCAGCTCGCCGCGCAGCGACCGAGACCCATGATCTTCGGCTTCAACACTGATGTGAAACAAGGCGAGACCGTCTACCACGTGCAGAGCGAGGCAAGAAAGGCTGACCTTCTGCTGCAAACTATGGTATTCGTGCAAGGACACTGCATCGGTAAGTACGCGTCGTCTTACGCCGATCAAGTTGGCCATCCAGGCTTCGCAGAAGAGCACATTCATGACCTGTTGAAGAACCAGCATCGCGAAGTGCTCGAGGCGGTGAAAGCGGGATCCGTCGAGCAGTTTTTCCGCGACCAAACGGAGATTCGCGACGCGGAAGGGAACACTCTCGCCCTTACGTGGCTCAACTCAGATGAACTGTTAGGCCAGAACAAATTCACCCTGCGACTGTTGGTGAGCAATGCTGGCTCGGCGGTCGAC
>Ga0207127_10044_pt1 | contig 29454 bp, 30 predicted proteins | sample Alteio_BWMinHeat_17_FD_153574 | JGI IMG/M metagenome (GOLD analysis project Ga0207127, IMG submission 153574) | Enriched cells from forest soil in Barre Woods Harvard Forest LTER site, Petersham, Massachusetts, United States -... | ecosystem: Environmental > Terrestrial > Soil > Temperate forest >...
TCAAAGATCTTCTACTTCAGCCCTGGGGCCACGCGGTCATCTTGCCACACCTTCGCCCACAAATAAATTGCGAAGTAGGCCGATAGAGTATCGATGAGTTTCTGGTATGTTCACGTACTAACCATGCGGATCAGGGCGTGATTGACGTGGAACAGTCGGGGCGGAAATTACCAGGCGGTATTGGTATAGCTCGGGTTCGTACTGGAGGACCTCTCTTATTTCATTGCTTCCAGTCCAGGCTGAAGGAAAGATAGAACATATCGGCCGATGCTTGGAAAGTGGGTAGCCAACAACGTGAGCACAGGACCAACTCCGAGGGCAACAAGATGCAGGTAGAATGTAGGGTCCAATTTTCCGGGCTTAGTACCGACGATGCGACTCAGGATGGGATCGGTGTGCATTTGTATCAGTACGGTGACTACGAGTAGAAAAAGGGTCAGCCTGAACTGCGTACTTTATGTCGCACGGTGTTCTTCCAAAGCTAATGCCCGCTCACATGCGTTACGGACCTGTTTGCGCCTTTTGCAAAAGGAGGCCCGCGCATCCAATCACCGCGCCTTATGCACTTCGTGACCTCGAGGGCACTTAATGGTCGTTGTCATCATGCTCGTATGCGCGTGAGAGTAGCAGAGATAGTGACCGCAGGTCTGGCACCAGTATGCTTTATCCATAGAAATCTGGTGTCCGCCCGGAACGCATTGCACCTGATGCGCCATAACTACTCCTTTCCCGGCACTTCGGTCCAGAACCAGTTGGCATCGGCCTTGCAAGGCCGGCCTGAGGACTATTTGCGCTGCACAAAGAAGTAAATGAATGCAGCCGGAAAAAACAATACGAAGAGTAAGAGCAACATGCCCCAACTGCCGCGAAATTGCTTCCGGTAACTTCGCATGGCGTCGGCTTCGCGGAGCGCCGCTGCACTCAGCTCACCCGCGGGCTCCAATTCAAGGCACTTCTCAAAGTGATGCAACGCCTGTGACGGCAGGTATTTTGCTTCATAGATCAAGCCGATCATGTAGTGAGTGTCCGCAAGTTCCATGAGCTGGTTGGCATTATTGAGAAAGACTAGGGCGTTTTCTGGACTGCCCACGATCATCTCCAGTTGGCCCTTAATGCGGTGAATGTAAGCCCTCAACTGCAAGGCACCGAATCCTCCCTGAGGAGTTTCAATCATCGCGTCAGGATCGAGCCGCACCGCTTGGTCGATTTCACGATCAGCGAGCTGCAGGTCGTTCAAATACTCCGCCTTCTTGTGCGTCAGCCCTCGTGACCCACGATAAGCGTTGACCATGCCTAGCAAAAACGGCTGATCGCGCTCGATTTGTTGGTCGTGAGCGATTGCTTGTTCGCGGAATTCCGAAATCGCGTCATTTACCTGATCAATCAGTTGGTGTGCTCTTCTGAGATAAACATCTGCTGTAAGGCGCTCTGCTGGCTGGGCCATGACTTACCTCCAAAAGATCCCTGCTGAATCAGCGTCAAAACCCCGGTAGGACGCTGTGAGAACGTCATGAGAGCCAAACGAATCACTGCTGGAGCACATTGTGCCGCAGTTGTTTCAGATACACGAGCGATATGCTGAGGAAGGGGTCAGCCTGAACCGCGTGGTGTATTTCGCGCGGTTCTCATTTGACTCTGTCCAGAAATACTTCTCAATTTAGGCTATCTCTTTTTTAGGGTATCAAGCCGCGACTACCTGAGACTTTCACCTTTAATTAGCCCCCCACCACTCTCGTCAAAACCGGGCATTGGTGCAAGTAGAAATGACTGGCAATAATGGTTATTCATTGGCTAAGATTGCGAGCACCCCTTTTCACAGATGTTCCAAGGGTTAATGACCGCGATTGGGATGGTCTGCAACCGAAAACGGATTTGTATTCTCGAACGAAATGGCTAATATCATTCATGCCCACTGATGACATCACTTCTTTGACTGAGAGAAATGACGATTCCAGCAGTTCCCTCGCGCGTTTTAGTCGCAACATCTTCACATAATGGTTTGCCGACATTCCAATTTCACGCTTAATAAGGTGGCGCAAGTGCGAACTGGACACGTGCACACTAGAAGCAACAGCTGACAGCGGCATCTGAGCGCTCAGGCTGCCTTGCTCCAATAGCTCAAGCGCTTTCTGTACACTCGGGTCCAACTGTTTCGGGCGTTCTCCTTCAATGAAAGCCCAGGCCTCCTGGCCGATAGATTGTGGCGTTTTAGGCATCTCTAGAGGTAATGTGATGGCGTTCTAAGTTGCGTTTCCGATCACGACTGGAAAATCGAGTGCTGATGGAAGGAGTGGCCGAGCTCAGGGTTTAAAGGTAAGGAAGCTTTAATCAAATCAGCCCATAATGCCGGGTCCCAGGCTTGCTGCCTTTCTGCCCCAACCGAAACAAATGGGTGCCGGGTGCCCCACGTTTCTATCCCTGATGAGACAAACGGGTGCCGAAGCCATCTGCGGCTTTTGCGAATCGTCGGAATTGATTGAGTCACTCACTTAATCTATAGTTACCGCTCAATGCGCACGCTTCACATCTGTCTGGTTGTAATGGCTGTTTTCGCGGCATGTCAGGGCCAGGACGACAATCGAATCTATGCCATCGGCAGCAAGGGCATCACGCCTCCCAAGGTGATCTCTTCAGTGCAGCCTGCGATCGCGGACGAGAAACAGCAAAAATCGTCGGAGCAAAAGGCAGGAGCCGGCGATCAGAATTCAGCACCGAACAATACTGATCAGAAATCCCAGGAGACAGCACCGGGCGTTATATCGGGAAAAGCTGAGCCGGCAAGCGCTGAGTCGGGACGAGATGAGTCGGGAAAAGCCGAGCCGGCGAAAGATGAGTCGGCAAAAGAGAAGTCTGGAAAGCCCGGGAAGCAAAAGAAGCACCCATACACTGCCACAGCGGTTATTTCCGGCTATGTGGGCAAGGACGGCAAATTCCACGCCGCAAAAGTGATCAGATCAGCAGGCAAGGATCTCGACCCAAAAGCGCTTCAGAAATTGGCTGAGTGGCGATTTGATCCCTGCAAACTGAAAGGCGTTCCCGTGAATTGCGGGATGTCGATAGAGGTTACTTTCCACATCGACTGATTCATGCGCCTCGCTTCGCTGCACGCGGCCGATTCGATTCCTTCGCTCCGCTCAGTCCCTCAGGGCAGGCTCTGCGCCGCATGGAAAGAACTCATGGCGAAACATGATCGGCAAGCTGGAATTTTGGACTCAGGCTAAACCTTACCCGCCGGCGGCCGCGCGCGCAGACGGTTTTTCCGATTCCGATCGTGCAATTTCAGTCTCAAGATCGGCCGATAAGCTGATGTACTTATGCTTCAAGTCAGCGTTCACCCGCAAAAGAATACCAAAGGTATGGGGCATCCGGCTCCGACGATTCACATTGAAGTAAAGCGGCGAGCCACTAATTACGACGTTCACAAACCCATGGTTCTTCGTCGCAAGCCTTACCTCATAAGGTGGAGTATCCAGCATCAACTCTCTTCGATCGCTGACTTTTCGATAGCGACTTGTGGATTCTTTATCCAGCAAACGTGCAAGGGTTGTAACTTGCAACTCATCGGAAGAGTATCCTGTCAGTTCACACATCGCTTCATTATGGCGCTCGATTCTGTCGTCTTCATCAAGATAACAGAACGCTATTGGCGAAATCTTCATCACATTTACAACTTCATCAATAAAGCGGACTGCATATAGCTGCTGACGGTGCAAAACATAGAAACATATCCCCGCAAGCATTCCGAACGCGAATGTGGCAACAGCAAAATAAAGCAGCAGCCTGTGCGGTTTTGCAACATCTATAACGTATTCATGAAAGGCAATCTCTTTGGCGCTGGTGGTTTCTTCCGGGGCAGGAGCGGTAAAGAAAACTTTTGTCCGTTCATCGGAAAGCATCAAGTATTTGAGGATGCTGGTGGCCAGTTTGACGCTGCCAGTAAAAGGATGCAACTGCCACCATTCCAGCCAGTCGCTGGTCTGATGTTCATCGATGACAAAGAGTCCTCCTTGCATCTCGTCAAATCGATGATCTTCGTCCAATTCGCGGATTTTCAATCGGATCTTCGAGTGCACCTCTGAGTCCTCGCCCAGAGCGCATTGGTGCGGCTTGCTCTCGTTCTGACTGGCGCATTTAAACGTCTCCATAGGGCTTGCCAGATAGTCTTTTAGGAGAACATCCAGTGGGGGCGCTGTCCGGCGGCTATCGAGACAAAGCACCGAATCGTTGCCTCGCAGTCCCGTGATACCCCAGCAAGCGGTTACTACGATTCCGTTTCCGGCGACATCGAAATATGGTTGGGAAACATAGGAGAAGCGTGTTGAAGTTGTACTGCGCAGCTGGAGTGCAGGCCAAAAATAGGGGCGGTCAGGAAAGAATCGGTGGGGATTAAAATTGTTGCGTATTTCATCTCCTTTGTAATTGTTCTGCCACATCCGCGTCACGCCAGTTGTCGCGATGAGATAAGCCGCCACAACCCTCTCCTGGCCACTGGCAAACATCTGTTTGCCATCAAAATGGGGCAGCAGTGATGCGATTGCAGACGAAGCTTCAATGTCATAAACGATCTGGGGAGATTGATGCAAAGCGGCCGTAACATCGGCGATAGTAAATTGGTCCGTGATATGGCGGCGGATCGGCAGAATAAAAGCCGGCAAGAAGAGAGCAGCGCCTCCGTTGCTGTCGTACACATACCGATCGGTTATTGAACTTGCAGCAGCGCTACTGCTGATCTTCAACAATTTGGGGTCCAGCGAATGCTGCACAGGCATCTTCATTAGCTCGGCGCGCGCGGTATTCGCAATTTCCACCACTTCGGTTGATGGGAACCTCTCTTGATCACTTGTGTTTGTGAAGTCGATTTTGCTAAGGATAAGGCTGTTTAGAGCAGGAAAGCGGTCCGGTACGGCTTCCCGTGGATGCGTGAGCAGAGTGTTTGCTGTCTCGCTCATTTTGCGCGCCTGGAGAAACCAGAGAACGGCAAAGATCAATGCGGCGATGAACGACGCATAGCCAACCAGTCTCGCATATACGTGTAACCAAGGTCGGATGTATCTGCGCCAAAGTGGAAGAATTGCAACCGTGAATAGCCACCCAGCGGGGTTGGTCACAATACTCGCTATGTTCATGGGAACCTCCGATTTCGTGGGACTGGAGGAATTTTGGTCTCGCGAGCCCTAACAGAACTGCACACCACTGAGAACGGTAGAAGCAGAGCTTTCCCTTTTGAGCTTTTGAACTGGGGAATCCAAAATGGAAGCTGAGGCAGGAAGCCCGGTGCCCCGCCTTTTCTGACCCAATCGAGACAACCGGTTGAGCACCAGCAATTGGCAATAAGCAGATGGCGACCTTGGAATCCCGGCCGGACCGGCAAATTACCAAAGCTTCTTATCAACTTAAAACTCTTATTGTCAGCGACAATAAGGTTTGTTACAGTTCCGCTGCCATCCCCCGGAACCGATAACTAAAGGAACATTTATGAAGACTATTTGCAGTCTACTGCTCTGCGCCGTGCTGTCTATCCAGGGATTTGCGGTTCCAAGCCAGAATTCGGGTGCGGCCTCGCCAGCGTCAAACCAACAAGCGCCAGCCCAGCAGGCGTCAGACCAAAAAGCAACGTCATCCACGCAGCCGGCTCTGGGTACACCATCGCAAAGCGGTGCGCCCGCGGCGACAACAGCTACGGACAAGACGGCTACGGCGACAACCGCGGCGACTCCGCCTCTGACTCCACTAGTGGGGTTTGGCCTGGAAGACGGCACGCCGGTCAAGCTGCGGCTTACCCGCAACCTTTCCTCGGCTACGGACAAAAAGGGCGACACCGTTGATTTTGAAGTGCTGGAAGACGTCGCCGTGAACGGCACAATTGTGGTCCCGAGAGGCGGAGTTGCGTGGGCCACCATCACCGATGCGGAACCCAAGAGGCGTATGGGACGGGGCGGCAAGCTGGACGTAAACATCGATTCGGTAAGGCTGAAAGATGGCGAAAAGATTTCTTTGCGGGCGGTGAAGGACACCAAGGGAGGAGGCCACGTGGGAGCGATGACCGGCGCGATGGTAGCCACGGGAATCGTCTTCTTTCCAGCGGCGCCGCTGTTCCTGTTTATGCACGGCAAAGACATCAACATTCCCAAGGGAACCGAGATAACCGGTTACGTGATGGGAAACATCCCGCTGGAAAAAGCCAAGTTTGTGGTTCCTGAGAATGGCGATGCAAAGCTGGTAACGGTTGCCGCGTCCAGTTCTCAAGCGACCGTTAACATCTCCTCAACTCCGCAAAATGCGGATGTGGAAGTGGACGGTAAGTTTGTCGGCAACACGCCATCGTCAATCCCGGTTACCGCAGGCGAGCATTCCATCAAGGTCAGCAAGAAGGGCTTTAAGCCATGGGAGCGTACGCTCACTGTGACCGGTGGCTCTGCGAACGTGAATGCCGAACTGGAACAAGAGAAGTAACCCCATGTTTCCAATGCGATAATATTCCGACTCTCATCAACCATGGCCGTGGCAACTCTAACCAACGTCGGGCCAACCAGTGACTGGGTCGACTCGATTCCTCGCCTCATGGTTCCGGTTGCCGTGGCAGCAGCCTTCTATTTCTTTGGACAGAAGTTTCCGGCACAGACTCCCACGGCGGTGACCAGAGAAGAGATGGCTACGCCAATTTCCGGATCGTGGACGTTTCTTTCCAATGCGCTCACGGTTGCCAATGGCGTGGTTCTGTTTCTGGCTGTGGTGAATGGAGCCCGTCTTATCAATAGAATCTGGGGTGCGAGCCATGGACCATATGCATTTCTTCTAACTCCCAGCAATGTGTGGTGGTATCTCTATGGCGGGTTTTTCGGATTGTGCCTGGGATGGCCGCTGGCGACGATGATTCTGCGCAAAATGATGGACAGAAAGACCTGGGAAATCTGGCTGGCCCAGCAGAACCAGAAAGCAGGATTTGATTGCAGTAAAGCCATGCGCTGGCTCGCCTACCTTATTCTGGTTCCATACACCGCGCTTTTTCTACCTTCCCTGGGATGCCACGCACGTTTTTCCACTGATGAGATCGGGATACAGGGTTATTTAGATTGGAATGAAGCTCGTCACGCTTATTCTGATGTAACGCGTGTTGCCTTGATCGACGGGTGGCTCGACCGCTCCGGAGTGTTTAATTCCGATCCTCGCATACTCATAGACTTTCACGACGGAAAACGTTGGACCACACGCGACGGCTTCCGTGATCCTGAGCCAGTTCGTAAGGACTTGCTGGACTATCTGATCAGTCACACCGGCGTTGGACTAACGCATGTCCGTATAGAACAGAGCTTGCCCTGATGCCCCGATTTGGACTCATGCGTTCCGCTTCCTTGTGCGCAGGCTTGCGGCGGTTCTTGTATCACTCTCAGTTAAGATGAAGGTCGAGTTCCATCAGCATGCGGCAATTCACGGGACGCCCGTCCAGGGTACAAGGGTTAAATGTCCATTTTTTGGTGGCGGCGAGAATGTCCGCGTCGAGTGAGTTGTCAGGCGACTTAACAATTACGGCATCATGAAAAGCGCCGTCGGCGCCAACGTAGCCCTCGATAGCCAGGGCACCTGTGATCTTTTTGTGCCCGACTTTGGCAAAGTTGGGTAAAGGTGTCTTGATAGCTCTCGGAGGCTGAACCCCGTTGCCGATGCGGTAGACCTTTATTCCGTCGGGTCTTTCTTCAGTGACCGGCGTTCCCGACGGCTTCTCATGGCCTGCGTTCTGGCCGCTGAGCCCGGTAAGCTGGATCCCGGTCATCTGAAAAACGATACATACAAGGATGATGAAAAGTCTGGTTGGACGAGAGCCGGTAAGCATGCGCAGAAGTTTAAATCAAAAGTCAGTGGCAGCAAGAAGTGTTTGTCAGCAAAACGTGCCGGTTGCCGGGTGCTCGCTTTTTAAACCCTACGAGACAGTAGGTGTCCAGCCCTTCGCGATTGTGGCGAAGGGTGGGATCGATGGAGCCAGCGCTTTGCAGGCGGAATGTAACTCTGCGATTGACTGAGTGGGCGCTTCTGGCCTGGCGAGTCAGTGGACTACCCTTTGTAATTGTTGCTCGGCGTACAATTCTTGCCTATGAAAAATGGCATCCTGAAAATTGTTGGCAAGCAGATCACAGGGCTCTACGTCACTGAAACGCCTTCAGACGCCAAACCTTCCCGCACTCATGTGTTTCTCGCATTCTCAGATGATACTTACTACGAGTTTTGGGCTACCTCGGAAAGCCCCGGCGCGATGGGCGTCCGCGCTGATCTGGATCAAGGAGGAATGAAGGAGATCAAGGACTATGCGCGAGGCATGGAAGTTATCCTTGAACGTGATACTGCAGTGAAAGGCTAAACGAAATCCGCTTTGCCGAAGGAAATACACCCAATACGAACCAGCCAAACTCGTCGATGATGCGCAGGAATTTCTGCTCGAAATCATTGCGGTCCGTGAGGTTCTTTGGGTCTCTGAGCATTGGAACGTAAGGATAACCAGCAATCGAGCGATCGCAAATGTTTTTATGCGCTGCTCATTTGCCCGTACCCAAAGCTGCCATCCAGCTTGTCCGAATTTGTTTGTGTAGGATAAAGACAAATACGAGCGGGACATGATGACAACAAGGAGACTCTCATAGATGAAAGCGAAAAACACGATCTGCCTGTGGTTCGACAAAGACGCACATGACGCGGCGCGCTTCTACGCCGCAACCTTCCCGAACAGTGAAGTGACTGCCGTCCACAAGGCGCCTGCCGATTATCCGAATGGCAAGGCGGGAGATGTCTTGACGGTGGAGTTCACGGTCGTGGGCCTTCCATGCCTCGGTCTCAACGGTGGCCCCACATTCAAGCACAGCGAGGCTTTCTCTTTCCAGATTGCGACGGACGACCAGGCCGAGACAGACCGCTACTGGAATGCGATTATCGGCAATGGCGGCCAGGAAAGCGCATGTGGCTGGTGCAAGGACCGCTGGGGCCTCTCCTGGCAGATCACACCACGCGCACTGACTGATGCGCTTGGGGCTGGTGGCGCTGAGGCAAAACGCGCTTTTGCAGCGATGATGTCGATGAAGAAAATCGATGTTGCTGCCATTGAGGCAGCGCGACGTGGCTGAGAAGCTCCGCGCTTCTGCCTTTCACGAATCCATGGCAACACCTGCGCTGTTAGCGCCATCGATGGCAAGAGAAAGCCCTATCTTTGAAGCGCCAAAAGGCGAAAGGAGAATTCCGATGGCAAAGGTTGTCAGTTGTAGAGATGTTGGAATGGACTGTGATTTCGAAGCTCGCGGCGAAACCGAGATGGAAATCATGAAAAAATGCGCCGAGCATGCGCGCACCGACCATGGAATGAAGGAAATACCAGCCGAGCTGGCCGTGAAGGTCAAGGCTGCAATTCACGACGAGCGCCAAGACCAGGTAGCTTAGAGCTGCCGATCCGGCCGCCTTAAAACCCCTCACAAAGCCCTGGCCTGCGCCGGGCGTTTCTGTTCCTAGCTTTGCGTCAGCTGGTTCTGATCAAAAGGGCCGGGTGTCATGAGGCTTCCTGGAAAATTCAGGGACAGAAAGGACGTTCACCCGCATCAGGCGCGAGATGAAAACATTCCTTCTGTCCCCGAATGCCCTGATTTTTCGCGACTGTCACTCTATCGCGTATACACCGCGGTTTCGTCGTACTCGCCTTGCGGATCCTTGGTGTAAATTCGTTCCGCGGATGTTTGATGTATGTCAACTGTCGATTGCTATTTGCTACTTGCGAAGTTTATTCAATCGACAAGCTGTTTAAAGGAGCGGGAGCTTGAGCGGCATCTGAGCCCACCGGCTGTCTCCGTCCCAGAGCCAGCAAGGCGGCTGCGACGATCGCTAGAATCGCGGTTAAACCCATCTCGCGCCAGGGATAGAGATCAATGATCGATTCTCCGCCCGCGAAGGTGCGTCCCGTGACAGCGTCATAGTGCACCGTCATGGTGGAGTCTAAAGGATGGTGGACCAGCCACTGAATCGCGTTCGCACGGGACCTGGTGTGAGGACTCGCCACCTTGACCACGCAGTGCGCGGATTGCGCATTCATGACCGACGTCTCGCCTGGGCAGTGGTCGGGCGGCAGAGAGAGAGTTACCTCAAACTCCGCCCAATAAACCCAATACCGACGTTGCCGGCTACTGGACGGCTGGACTTCTCTGGAATTTTCATGCCGGTTGGCAACAACGCCGGAAGCTGCCGGCCACCGGTGTTCCATTACATAATCTTCAAATGGAACCGGGATCCATTGAATGGTCGAAAGCAACGCGATCACCAGGACAAAATACCCGGCGAGGCGGAATCCCGCAGATTGCTGTGAGAGAGATGTGGACATCGGCAGAGAGTATTATCCATCGGGAACTCGACTGAACCTCGGTGCGATTTCACGAACGCCTGCACGAAAGTACGCCGCAATCCGTAATTAAGGAAACCTTATTCCGTGCATTACCACTCTCGGCACCGCTGTTATCATATGCAGCGATGCATTCCTGAAGGGAGAAAAGCGTTGCGTAAAGGACTGGGTCGAGCGTTTTCAAGCCGAACGTTGTTGAGCAGATTGTTAATTGTTCTGGTTGTTTCGATTACGTCAATCAGTTTGCCGGCATTCACTGGGATAAATCACGCGGAAGGCATATCTCCGGCGAGAGCGCTGAGCATCGCGATGATGGTTCCCGCGCCCGCCGATGCCAAAGACATCGACGCGTGCAAACTGGTCACCCAGGCGGAAGTGGAACAGGTGATGGGCGAGAAAATGAAGAACCCGGATTCAGGACCGGCTTCCACGGCAGGAGGGTCCATCTGTATGTTTGGGTCGCCTGATTCTATGTCAGCAAAAAACGTGACCATTCGAGTGGAATCTCCCCGGTACGATTGGAACAAGATCAAGGAAGACAAGAGAATTGAAGGCGAGCGGATGCAACCGAAGAAGGGGCGCATCCGTCCGGTAGCGGGACTGGGAAAGGAAGCCTACTTTGCCCGGCACGTGTTGCATGTTCTTACCGATAAAGGAATTCTCACCATTAGCGTATTCAAGACTGCCGCGGACGCAGTGGCAGGCGAAGAAACCGAAACCAAGGCTGAAGCCGCCGAGAAAACATTAGCGATGAAGGCAGTACCAAGGATGTGAGCGAAACGGATGTGAGCGAGACTGCATGTATGCCAGTGCAACCAGCAACCACGCTTCCGCGGGAATGGGTGGAGAGTGAAACTTCTGATGGTGGAGTTGAGCTGCGCATCCGCCAGCGGGGGCGCGGTTATCTGGTGGGCGTGCCAATTTTCTTTGTGTTGGTGATTGCTGGAAGAGCGATCCGATTGTGGCCGCTGTCAAGCGACCAGCTTGGATGGAGCGCCGGCATCAGCGCGGCATTAATCTTTTTCGCCATATGGTGCTCATACGCTCAGCAATACTGGCGACTGGGAACCGGTTATATTGAAAGTCATCTGGATTTCGGACCATGGCAACGTGTGCGTCGTTATCAGAATGGCGAATTGGAAATTGTGACTGGCAGAACAAGCGAAGGAACGCCGTTCTATCACTTGTTTGCGGTAGTGGATGGCAAAAGACACTTTCTGTTCGACCGTTCGATGGATGATATCGTGCAGTTGGCGCGCTACATTTCGGCACGGACAGGATTCAAGACGTCTTGATAAGCTGGAATACTCCTGTTGAGATTCAAGCGGTGATGGTCCACCGTCGCCGAGAGAAAGTCGTGAGTACTTCAGACGCGGAGTCTCCCCGGTACTTCCTAAAGCCAGCGACGAACGCGAGCCTGATATTCGCTGTACTGGCTGCCGAACTTTGAAGTCAGCGCACGTTCTTCAGGGATGATTTGAAATCGCGTTGTAAACAATACGAAGAAGATCGGCCCAGCCAGAGCCGCGGGAGAAGCCAGAAATACTGTCCAGGCCAGAAGCAAACAGACGAGCCCAACATACATAGGGTTGCGGGTATGGCTGTAAATGCCGTTTGTAACCATGGATGAGGCTTCGTCGATTTTGACCGGATTGATTGTGGTACGGGCGCGGCGAAAGGCGATCATTCCCATAGCGGCGATACATACGCCGAAGCCCACAAATGCGCCGGTAATTACGGGGCGAACACGATGGTCGAGGGCGATTGCCGGAGTGATCCGCGCAAGCGCCCACATTGCTCCTGCGACAACCGCGGCTACGATGGGAGGAGGAATTTTGTGTTCCAGAGTTCGCATGAAATTGAGCTTACCATCTTGTTGGAGTTGAGATACTCAGCGAACGACTAAATCGTTGTACTCCGGATGCTTTTCCAGATAGGCCGCGACCGTAGGACAAATCACGTCGACTTTGATGTGGTTCTCTCGAGCCCAGTCGAGAGCTGATTTGGCCAATTCGGATGCCAGACCTAGGCCCCGCGATTCCGGCGGAACTTCTGTGTGGACCAGTTGAAGTACGTTGTCCGCCAGATTGTATTCCAGGTAAGCAGTCTTGCCTTCGCGGTCCATCTCAAATCGCCCATTCACCACCTTTTGCGGTGATTGCGAATGTTTATGAAAGAGCTGCTTGCCGAACATTCGGTGAAACTCCTATGATTCGAAGGGTCGCAGTTAACGGCGTGTCGCCGGTCCATATTTTACCTTTTTGTGAACATCGGAAGAAAATGAACAACCACTTCTATCAAGTAGAAAACTTAATACGCCAGCAGCAGGCAAGTGGCCGCCCATATCTTGAGTTTCTGCGCGTTCCCGCTATGAGCGCCGGAGTTTATTTTTTACCCAAAGGCTCCACGGACGGGCAATCGCCGCACCAGGAAGATGAGATGTATTACGTGGTGAGCGGCAAAGCGAAGATGGCGATTGGCGCGGAACACGCGGATGTGGCCGCGGGATCCGTGATTTTTGTGGAAGCCAAAGCCGAGCACCGCTTCTATGACATCCGGGAAGACTTGCTGGTGCTGGTGTTCTTTGCCCCCGCGGAGAAAATGTAACGTCTTAAACAGGGAGAGCTGACATGCCGGATATGAATAACCCGCTACAGAAGAAGTGGACTGAGGTTGATAGCTATATCGCCGGTCTCTTCGTGCCCGCGGATCCCGCGCTGGATGGAGCACTGGAGGCGAGCGATGCTGCTGGTCTTCCGTCCATCAGTGTGTCGGCGAATCAGGGCAAGCTCCTGATGTTATTTGCAAAGATGCTGAATGCGAAAAACATTCTGGAGATAGGCACACTGGGTGCTTACAGCACCATCTGGCTGGCGCGCGGACTGGCCGAAGGCGGCCGCCTGATCACATTGGAATATGAACCCAGACATGCAGAGGTGGCGCAGGCAAATCTGGTGCGCGCCAGACTTGCGGATCGCGTGGAGATCCGCGTTGGCCGCGCGGGCGATTCATTGCCCAGGCTGCTGGAAGAGCGCAAAGGGCCATTCGATCTGATCTTCATCGACGCCGACAAGGAAGGTTATGTTGAGTATCTGCAATGGTCGTTGAAGTTATCGCGAAAAGGTACGGTGATCATCGCCGACAACGTGGTCAGGGATGGAGCGGTGGTTGATCCGGCGAGCACCGATGCAATGGTCCGCGGGATACAGCGGTTTAATCAGGCGCTGGCGACGGAAAAACGCGTCTCGGCCACGGAGATACAAACGGTGGGAAGCAAAGGCTATGATGGGCTGGCGATTGCGACGGTGATTGGGCAGTAAAACCAACTGGGCCATTGTTGACCTCGGCTGAAGCTGAATTCTTTTCAACGATAAACGCAGGCATGAATGAATGCCTGCTCCACCCGTTTGGATTCGACCTGCATCGCGGCGATCACTGCAAAACAACCCAGAAGCGGGTAGCGTCATTTAAAATAAGTCCCATGATCGGAATTCCTCAAGTGGACGAAGCAGCGCCATATTATTTTCGTTACATTGATCTGGTGAGTGACGGCAATGTTCTACAAGTGCTTCGCGCTCAACTGGAAGAGGCTCTTTCACTCTTTTCCGGAATCAGTGAAGAGAAATCTCTGCATCGTTACCAGCCAGACAAGTGGAGTATTCGCGAACTGCTGGGCCATGTAAATGATGCAGAGCGAGTATTCAGCTTTCGGGCTCTTTCCTTTGCCCGTGGCGATAACGCTCCCTTACCCAGCTTTGATGAGAAGGCATGGGCTCCTCAGGCCCGAGCTGACGATCATACCTGGGCCAGCCACTTGGAAGACTTTCAGGCCGTTCGCCTGGCTACGCTAACGATGATGAGGAATTTCTCTCCCGAAGCCTGGATGAGACGCGGTGTAGCAAGTGACAATTCCATATCCGTGCGGGCGCTGGCCTTCATTCTCGCTGGCCACGTGACGCATCATTTAAATGTGTTGCGCGAGAAATACCTTTAAGGTCATTTTGTTTTCGGACGCTGCGATCCAAACCGCTTGATATGGCTCGACGTGGTTGCGTTCAAGAGGCTCCTTTGGCAGCGGGGCTCGGCGCGTGGTCGGCCTCGCCCTTAACATTGTCGCTGCTTTTTTAGCTGGCGCGCGATTTACTTGCTACCCGCAACTCCTGCAACCGGTGAAGTGCAGAAAGCACAACGCTTGGCGGCGATGGGAATCTCACTCAGGCATTCCGGACATTTCTTGTTGGTCGGATCAGCCGGAGCGGCGTTGCGCGCCTGGCGGGCCTTCCATGCATTCATAGGCGCAACCATCACGAAGTAGACTGCGCCCGCGACCAGCAGAAAGCTGATCAGCGCATTCAAGAAAATTCCATAGGAGATAACAGCTCCGTTGATATTGAGGTTGAGAGCGGAGAAATCCGGCTTCCCGACGATTGCAGCGATAAGTGGCGTAAGGATGTTAGTGACGAACGAGGTCACCACGGCGCCAAAGGCCGCACCAATCACGACAGCAACGGCAAGATCGATCACATTGCCGCGCAAGATGAATTCCCGGAATCCTTTGAGCATAGTTGTGAATCCTCCTATTCCGTGTTGCGCGCCATCATACTAGAATTTTGCGGTCGATGCCGCCAATTTGCCCTCATAGCATGCTGCAATGGCGAGACAGCGGACCGGCTTCCAGGCCAGCTCAGCAGCGCGTGCGGCAGAGTAGATCATGTGTCAAGCGATGGAATGTTGAAGTTAGTCTTTGGGTGATGCAGGTCGATCCGAATAAGCTGCTCTCGGGAGAAGAAGACAATAGCTTGACTATGACGATAGTTGTCCAATCATGCGCAGCATACATTTAAGCTATCAATCAACTTTTTCATGCTATGGTATTGCGGTTAACCACAACAATTATGCGTCCGACAATAAAACTGCTGACTCTTCTTCTAGTAACTACGTTTGCGTGTGGCCAGAAGCAACCCGTCCCTGCCAAGCCAGGCAGTTCGTATGCGACGGCAAGAGCAGCGGGGGCAACGACCCAACCAAACTTCCTGACTGCTCCTCTAGACATCAGTACCAGCAACCTGGGTCCTGATTTTGCCGGACATGACATTGTTGGGATCTATAAGACCTTAAAGAATGCGCCGGGCATCGCACCCAAGGGGGAGTTTGAGACCACTGCTCAATTTGAACAGGGGGCCAGTGAAATGGCGAAGAAGCCGGTCTTTGGATCCATTGCCCCCAATGATCACTTTGCATTCGTAATCTCAAGAGAGATGGTGATGGGCTCGTGGCCTCTGCACCTTACCTATGACGCTGACCTGCGGCTGCTGCAAGCAGATTTCTCGGCTGAGTTTGCAGATTTCTCAATTGATCCGGACAAGGCGCGACGCACGGCGGTGTTGTTGAGACAAGTGGAGAGCGATTCGCAGCCAGGGAGCAACACCCGAGGAGCAGCGCCGAGAGCCGTGAATCGTCATCCGGACTACTACAGTGTTAGTCTCGCAAAAGACTGGCTATTCCAGCCTGGAAGATCTCAGTTATTGTTCAGCCATCTAATGGATGTTGCGCCGGAAAAGGCAAAATTCCTCAAGGACGATCTCAACGCCCTCATGGTGTGCCGGTTATCTCCTCCGTGGATTCGTCGCAACGTCTTCGGCCATGGGTCGGTTCGTTCCGGTGGATTGTTTGGTGTTAACTATCTTGAAGTTGTTCCGGAACAATTGTGGATTTACAACTCGCGAACGGGCGAAGTGGTGGAGAAGATCACAGAAGAGTCGCTCAGTAAAAATAAAGATCAACAGTTAGCCTTGAAAGTGCGGCAAACCCCTCTGATCCTGGAGCTTTCGTCGGCAAATTTCAGCAGTGCCTTCTTAACCGTGGACGGGGTTCCAAGGGGGAGCGATACCTTCCACAAAGAGCGCCCTTTAACAGTCACCGCAAAGCGAGAAATCGAAATCATGATTGCACACCCAAATCTTTCCGAGTTGGACTTTCGCTTGAACGGGCAGCCGTACAGCCCTCAATGGAAGAAGGCATCGCATCTTGTGGGCAGCCAGGAGTTCGTGGATTCAGTGACCGCCGTCATCACCGCGCCCGCCAGGTAGAAAGCGCCGAAAACAGCTTGCGCATCTGCCGCGGGAACTAACGCCATCATTGCAGTGTCAAATCTCTTCAGCGCGCGAATACAAAAAACCGCAGTTGCCCAAGGCAGCTCAGGAGAGATTCCATGTCCATGACTTTTGGTTCGCGCAACGGCCAAACGGCGGATATGAACGTGACCCCGCTGATCGACGTTCTTCTTGTACTGATCATCATCTTTATGGTGGTGATACCCAACCACTCGCGCGGTGAGCAAGCGGATATCCCGCAAGCTGCGCCCACCGATTCGCACGTCCTGCCACCTGACACCAGCATTGTTGTTCAACTGCGCGATGAAGGCGAAGGCAAGCGGCCGACACTAAGGATCAATGAAACTCGAATTGCATGGGAAGAACTTGTGCCGAAGATGAGGGAGCTTCTGGTTCCTCGGGCGGATCTCGTGGCCTTCCTGAAGAGCGACGACAGTGTGGAGTTCGAATATGTGGCGCAGGCACTGGATCTGACACGGGCCGCCGGAGCGGAGAGAGTCGGATTGATGACCGAGCAGAAACGGTGAAGTGATCGGCCAGCTGCCAAGCGGGATCTTCCGCCCGACGAACCTGCCCCGCCGTCGCCAGCTCAGTGTATGACCTTAGTTGAGAGCGCCTCCTTGGTTTTGATTCGAAACCGGCCCGGCTGCATCTAATGATGAACCGGGGTTTGGCCGCGGAGGCGGCAAATGCCTCAATTTGGACTACTTAGCCGGATCCGCCAGGTTTGTCTTTTGGCCAAAATGGGCGTATCATAAGTACTTGTGGTTGTAGCTGGTTTCGGCTCAAGGCTTTAGATCGGTGCCGTGAGTGGGTTTGTAATTCCCCAATTCGATGGCGAACGTACCAGTGGGCGAGAGGCCCACTTTATTTTTGGGGAGAACATTTTGCCTGGCACGCAGATCACCGGTAGCACGGATTTTTGCGGCAAGTTTTTCCAGCAACACCCTCGCATTTTTGACAACAACGATTGATGGCAGCAGACCTGGACGCAATTCGGACCATCGCCACACGCGTGGCCACAAACCACGGCGTAGAGCTGGTGGAAGCAGAACTACGTGGCGGCGGCAAGGCGCGCACATTGCGTGTCACCATTGACAAGCCGGAAGGTGTAACGCACGAGGATTGCGCGAACGTGAGCCGCGATCTGGGTACGGTGTTGGATGTTGAAGACGCCATCCCCAGTGCCTACCTTCTAGAGGTATCGTCGCCGGGGCTGGATCGGAAGCTGCTGCAGGCGAAAGATTATGAGCGTTTTGTGGGCAGCCGGGTGAAGTTGATGACACGCCAACCGGTGAATGGAAACCGGCATTTTGAAGGCCGGCTGGAAAGCTTCAGCGAAGGAAGGATCATGCTGGAGACGATTGTAAGCAAGAAGAAGCCGAAGCCGGGCCACCCGGTGCCGCAGGGCGAAAAGGTGGAGATTGCGCTGGAGAACGTTGAAAAGGCAAATCTGGTCCCGGAAATTTAGCACGCATTTCATAAGGAACTCATATGGCAAGTGATATCTATAACGTCATTGATGCGTTAAGCCGTGAGAAGGGGATTGATCCGCAGATTGTGGTCAGTGCGGTGGAAGACGCCATTGTTGCGGCTACGCGCAAAAAGGACAAGAGCCAGGAGAACCTGCGCGGAGAGCTGGACAAGGAAACCGGCATGATCCGCGTGTATGCAGTGAAAGAGATCATGCCGTCAGAAGACGACATTGAGGACCCGCAGCTGGAAATTTCGCTGGAAGAAGCCAAGGCGCTGGATCCCAATGCCGAAGTCGGCGGGGAAGTACGCTTTCTGAAGTCCACCGAAGGGCTGGGGCGTATCTCTGCCCAGATCGCCAAGCAGATCATCTTCCAGAAGGTCCGCGAAGCTGAGCGCGATACGGTTTACAACGAGTACATCGGACGCGTGGGTGAAGTCATTAATGCCACGGTAAAGCGCATTGAAGGCCCGGATGTGATCTTTGATATCGGCAAAGCGGAAGCCAAGATGTCAAAGAAGGAACAGTCTCGGCTGGAATCGTTCTCCATGGGAGAGCGCGTTCGTGTGGTGCTGACCCGTGTGGACAAAAATGCCAAGGGCCCGGCGGTGGTGGTTTCCCGCGCAGCGCCGGAGCTGGTGCAGAACCTGTTCCAGACCGAAGTGCCTGAAATTTACGACGGTACTGTGCAGATTCGGGCCATCGCTCGCGAAGCCGGTGAGAGAACCAAGATCGCCGTGATGTCCCGTGATAAGGACGTGGACGCCGTAGGCGCGTGCGTCGGAATGAAGGGAATGCGCGTGCAGTCCATCATTCGCGAACTCCGTGGCGAGAAGATTGACATCATTGAATACCACGAGGATGCAGTCACCTTCGCTGAGAAAGCGTTGCAGCCGGCCAAAGTCAGCCGCGTGACCGTGGTTGATGCTTCCGGCAAGCATCTGGAAGTGGTGGTGGATGACAGCCAGCTCTCGCTGGCGATCGGCAAGAAAGGCCAGAACGTCCGGCTGGCGGCCAAGTTGCTGGGCTGGAAGATTGATATTAAGAGCGAAGAAGAGAAGCGGCAGGAAGTGGAACAGCAGATGACCACCCTGACCAGTGGTGGCAATACACCTCTGGACCGTGTTCCTGACCTGGGTGAGGCCTTAATCACCAAAATGCATGAAGCTGGAATTACCACGGTTGAGGCCCTGGCAGACATGACTCCAGAGCAGCTGGAAGAATTGCCGGGAGTTGGGCCTAAAACGGTGGAAAAAATAAGTATTGCGGTCAATAATTATTTCTTAACCCTGGATGGCCAACCGACCGCTGAAGTTCCTTCCGATACGGAAGCGGCTTCAGGTGAGTTAACGGCTGGTGAGACAGCCACCGGCGAGGCAGATGCCGCGGCCGAAGGTGAGACTGCGGTTGAAGCCGGCGAAACGGAAACCGCTGAAGCGGAAACCGCCGCGGCCCAAGAGACTGGAGACGAGCCAGGTCAGGAAGAAACAGCCGAGGGGACAGAAGAAGAGGCGCCGGAACATTCCGGCGAAAAAGATTCGTGATGAGTAAGACGCGCGCAGCAATGTGCGTGAATGCTAAAGCCGTGAGGTCGATATGATCGCGTAGCGGAAATACCTGGAGGAAACACAGAACGAATGAAAATTCGAATAAATGATTTAGCCAGAGAGCTTGAAGTAAAGAGTAAAGCCATTCTGGATGTATTGTTGGAAGTTGGCGTTACGGAAAAGAAAACCCATTCAAGCTCTGTTGAAGAAGATGAAGCGGAGAAGGTAAGGAAGTATTTCTCTGCCCGGTCGGGCTCTGCCTCCAGAGAAAAAGCGACGCAATCTGATATTAAACCCAAGATCGATCTCTCCAAGATTTCCAAACCCGGTGACGTTATGAAACTGCTCCGCCAGCGTGAGCAGGAACATCAACAGCCTCCGGCAAGAGAAAAACCTGCCACGGTTGTAGCGGCACCGCCGGCGGCTCCGCCCAAACAAGCGGAGAAACCCGCGGCAGCTCCACCCGCAGCTGAAAAGCCTGCGGCCACCAGGCCCGCAGCGCCGGTATCCGAGCGCCCCATGGTGGTGCCCGCGCCCAGGAAGGCTCCGCCGATTGTGGCTATGCCCCCCGCAGCTGAGGCGCCCAAGGCAGCGCAGCCTCCGGCTGTGGTTGTGGTTCCACCTCCAACACAAGCTCAGCCTCCGGCTGTGGTGGTTACACCGCCACCGGCAAAAGCTATAGTTACGCCGCCCGCCGGCGGCGCCTCACCTGCAGGCACACCGCCAGGCAAACCCGAGGCAACACCGCCGGCCGCAGCGACAAGCGCTGAGCCCGTGGCTCCAGTTACACCACCAAAATCACAACAGCCGATTGTGCAGCAGCGCCGCATGATTACGCCGCAGACGGGGCCACGTCCGGTTTATGCCGCACCTCCGCCGCGTCCGCCAGTTGCGCCTCCACCTCAGCCGCCGCAGCAACAGCGCACTCCCTATCAAGGACAAGGTGCGCCCGGTGGCCGTCCGATGGGTGGGCCAGGTGGACGTCCGGGACAAGGCCCGGTTCGTGGGCAGCCGATTTTCCAGCGCCCAAGGCCGTCAGGCCCAGGTGGTGGTGGCGCGCCGGGAAGCCGTCCGCCATTCAATCGTCCGGGAATGGACAATCGCCGTGGTCCGCATCCGACAAGCTCTGGCCGGCCGGGATTCCCGCCACGTCCAGGAATGGGTGTAGGACCGGGTGGGCCGCCTCCGGGCATGCCGACCAAACCGGCAGGACGCCCAGGGCCGCAATCTCGCCGTCCAGGACAGCGTTATCAGCATGGACCTAAAGAAGGTCCAATGAAGGGCTTTACTCCGCCACCACGCATGGGGCTTTCCAACGAACCCCTGCCGATTACGCGGAGCATCACCATTGGCGAAGGCACCAGCGTGAAAGACCTGGCGGAAAAGCTGGGCGTTCGCGCCAAGGACCTGATCGCACGCCTGCTCATGCGCGGCGTGATGGCCACGGTGAACCAGAGTCTGGATTACGAACTGGCTAAAGATCTGGCGCGGCATTTTGGCGCTGAATCGGAAGCCATCAGCTTTGAAGATCAGGCAGCCAAAGAGATGGCCACGCTGTCCGGTGGCGTGGAAGTTTCCGCGGCCGCTGCGGTCACGCGTCCTCCGGTTGTCACCATCATGGGTCACGTTGACCACGGTAAAACTTCATTGCTTGATGCTATTCGTGAAACCGATGTCGCAGGCGGCGAAGCCGGCGGCATCACGCAACACATTGGCGCTTATAAAGTGCGCATTACTAAGGAAGACTCTCCGGCATTTGGCCGTCAGATTGTATTCCTTGATACGCCGGGTCACGAAGCGTTTACCCGCATGCGTGCACGTGGAGCCAAGGTCACGGACATTGTTGTCCTGGTGGTTGCAGCGGATGACGGTGTGATGCCGCAGACGCTGGAAGCCATGGACCATGCCAAGGCCGCCAAGGTCCCGATCATTGTTGCCGTCAACAAGATCGACAAGGCGGAAGCGCAGCCTGATCGCGTCAAGAAGCAACTAGCCGATCGCGGCCTGATGCCGGAAGACTGGGGCGGCACCACTGTGTTCGTTGACGTCTCGGCTAAAAAACACACCAATCTCAACCTGCTGATGGAAATGATCTGCCTGGTTGCCGATCTGGGCGATCTTAAGGCAAATCCGGAGCGTCCGGGCAGCGGCACGGTCATTGAAGGCAAGATCGATCGTGGTCGCGGCGCCGTGGCTACCGTACTGGTACAGAATGGAACGTTGCGCATCGGTGACAGCTTCATTGTCGGCAATACATTCGGCAAAGTTCGCGCCATGTTCGATGATCGCGGACAACTGGTGGAGGCGGCCCCGCCGTCAACGCCGGTGGAAGTGCTGGGTCTCGACGGTCTCCCCGAAGCCGGTGATCAGTTGATGGTTGCCGACCGTGAGAAAGCGCGGCAACTGGCGGAGTATCGCGAACAAAAGTTCCGCGAAGCCACGCTGGCGAAGAGTTCCAAACTGTCTCTGGAAGGTCTGGCAGAGCAGATCAAGACGGCCGGCATGAAAGAGCTGCCACTCATCCTGAAAGCGGATGTAGGCGGATCAGCCGAAGTGCTGTCTGACACGCTGTTGCGGCTTTCCAACGAGAAAGTGAAGATCAAGGTCCTGCGCAGCGGCGTGGGCGCCATTACCGAAAATGACGTGTTGCTGGCTTCAGCCTCCAACGCGGTCATTATCGGGTTCAATGTGCGTCCGGAACGCAAGGCACAGGAGTTGGCGGAGCAGGAGAAAGTGGACATCCGCCTGCACTCGATCATTTACGAACTCCAGGATGAGATCAAGAAAGCCATGACTGGCCTGCTTGAACCCATCATCAAGGAAACCTATCAGGGCCGCGCCGAAGTGCGTGACACCTTCCGGGTGCCGAAGGTCGGCACTGTGGCAGGCTGTGCTGTACTCGATGGCACAATCAAGCGTGATTCGGAAGTCCGGCTCATGCGCGATGGCGTCCAGGTTTACAAAGGCAAGATCGGTTCGCTCAAACGGTTCAAGGATGATGCCAGCGAAGTGCGTAACGGCATGGAGTGCGGTATCAACATCCAGAACTATAACGACGTGAAGAAAGGCGACCTGATTGAAGCCTTCGTCACCGAGAAGATCGCGGCGGAAATGGGAGTCGCGTAAACAAATTGGATAATTGAGTAAGTTGGTAATTGGGTAACTTAAAAAGGGACGCAGCTTTGGCCGCGTCCCTTTTTTGTTTTACTTCTGAATCGCCGGCCTGAAATATCAGACGCTTGTTAGACTTTTCGGCATGGATCTCTCCAAAATTCCTCCTGGCATGGTCGGCCAGGTTGCGGGTATGGTGGCCGACTACATCACCGGCAGTCGTAAGAAATACGCCGCAAACGCGCAGCCTCTCACCGCTGTACAGCGCGCCGCCATGCAACCGTTCTTTCCCCCTGAAATTCTCGCCAAGACAACGCTGTTGGTGCTCAATGGCGAGCAATGCGTACGAATTGGAGCAACGTTATTCGGCCAACAAAGGGCAATCGTTTGCGGTGGCGGATGAGGTAGAGCGGTTTATCGGCAGGGTCTAGGTCTTCCGTAACCAATATGAGACAGGTTGTTTTCGCCCCCAACAGTAGCCTTCATGCGATGAAACTGCATCTCAGAATTCAGAGTACCCGATTCAGCAAGTTTCCCCAGTTTCCTGAAAATCAGGGTTTCAGTTTCTTAAATCTATGAGAGAAAAGGAATTGCTACGACAATGAAGAAGAATTGGATGATCGCAAACGCTGCGATTTTTTCGGTGTGCTTGATGACCCTTTCTGCCGGGGCGCAGACTGCCGCCGGCGGTTCCGCTTCTGGCAATGCCTCGGTTACGCCCGGTCAGGCTAGTGCCGGCGCCAATGCCAGCCAGAGCGTGCAGACGCCCAAGGGGTCAGCCGATGCTGATGCTTCGGCGAATGCCACGGCATCACATCAGCACGAAGCCAAGCAACAGCAGAAAGAATCCGGCAAAGATTCTGGCAACAAGGACAAAAGCAACGGTAGCGCAGGCTCGAACGCCGCTTCGCCGGTCACCGGTTCCGGGGCCCTCAGCAGCGGCACAACGCTGCAGGCCCAGCTGGCCAAATCTCTGGATTGTAAGAAGGCAAAGCCCGGCGATGAGGTCTCTGCCAAACTGACTCAGGATGTAAAGCAAGATGGCAAGGTAGTGATGCACAAGGGATCCCGGCTGGTAGGTCACGTAACGGAAGCCCAGGCCAAGAGCAAGGACAATGCCGAGTCAAAACTGGGCGTCGTTTTTGACAAGGCTGTGCTGAAGGACGGACAGGAAGTGGCGTTCAACGGTGCAGTACAAGCTCTGGCGCCGCCGGTGCAAGGCTCGCTTTCCGCCGCCGGCGATGAGAGTAGCAATCTGGGTGGAGCAGGTATGTCACGCGGCACCATGACGGGCGGCGCAGGCGGCAGGCCGTTGGGTGGTGTAACCTCAGCAGTAGGTGGCGCTACAGCAGTAGGCGGTGCTACCAGCGGACTGGGTAATACGGCCGGTTCGGTTACGGGGGCCACCACCGGCGCGGTGGGCGGAGCGGTCAACAATACCGCTGGCACGGCCGTGAATGGGACTATCAACAGCACCAGCCATGGCGTTGTGGGCTTGCAGGGCCTGACGCTGAATAGTGTCTCAACTGGCAGCGCTCAGGGATCCGTGATCAGCTCCGCCACTCACAACGTAAAGCTGGACGCCGGCACGCAGATGGTGTTGCAGGTGGTGGCAGCGCACTAAAGGGCCTATATTATTTATCAGGCGGCCAGGCTTTTGCCTGGCCGTTTTTATTTTTCAAACGACATAACCATTTAGATCTGTCATCGTGAGCGGAGCGCTTGTCAAAAACATCAGTTTTCCGAGATTCATCGGCGCGAAGTCGAACGATCTATGCATTTGCTTGTAAGACCGCGTGTGTCGCTAAGACGAGAAAGTTGGCGTTTTGCAGCAATCCAGGCGCTATTCGATTGATCCCTCATCAAAAAATACATAGATCCTTCGACTTCGTCGTCGCAGTTGCTCCGACTCCGCTCAGGATGACAAGGCAAAAATAAACTCAAGAGGTGACGTCTTACTTCGCTGCCACGGACGAAGCAGGCGCTTCGCCACGATCCACTTTCGATGCCGCTACTTTGATTCCGCTCAGGCCATTGATGTAGCTGGAGACGCCCTTATACAGTGAGTCGGCGATGCGCTGGCGATACTCATTGGTGCGGAGTTTCTTTTCGTCATTGGGATTGCTGACGAAGGAAATCTCAGCCAATATCGACGGCATGTTGGCGCCGATCAGCACGATGAACGGCGCTTTCTTGACTCCTCGATTTCGAATGCCGGGATTCTTCGAATTCAATCCAACGTAAAGCGATTTCTGCACGTCCGCGGCGAACTCACGCGATTCTTCAATCTTTTCCTTCAGCGCGATCTTTTTCACCAGGTCCTGAAGCTCATGGATTGATTTTTCTGACACCGCGTTTTCGCGCGCCGCGGTTTCCAGCGCGTCACGTGATGAGGTGAAGTTCAGGTAATACGTCTCTACTCCGCGCGCTGTCTGGTCACTACTGGAATTGGCGTGAATCGAAATGAAAAGGTCTGCCTGCTCTTTGTTGGCGACCGCGGTGCGGGTTTCCAGCGGGATGAAAGTGTCATCATCGCGGGTGTAAACCACTTCCGCGCCCAGACGGTCTTCCAGCTCTTTGCCAAGTTTCAAGGCCACGTCAAGCACCAGATCTTTTTCCGCCAGCCCGTTGGGTCCAATGGTGCCAGTGTCGTGGCCGCCATGGCCTGCATCCACTACGATCTTGCCGATCTTCAGGCCCAGCGCGCGAATCAAAGAACGCTCGCCATTTGCCGTGGGGGCAGCGGTGTGTGTGGTGGTGGCAGCAGCGGGCGCTTTACCGGTGGCTGTCTCGGTAACCACCTTGTTCTTCTTGTTGCGGCTGGACTGTTGCGGCGCAACCGCCTGATAGGTGGGGCCGCTGGTGATTTTGGTGGTCGGCCTGGCGGATGACGAATCCGGTTGATCAAGCGTGTCATCGACCACAATCTTCGGAGCATCGGCCCTGGCCAATTCAGAATTGCCTGCCGCCTGAGGTCTGGGGGATGTGGCTGGTGAAGTCTGCGTGTTCGCTGAAGATGACGCTTGCGATCTGGCGCCGGGGGCGTTCTTCAAGGGACCGGCTTTGGCTTCTTCAGCGCGCTGCAATGCGGACGCGGCGTTATCGGCTTTTGTGCCGTTGGAATTCGGCCGTATGTTGGTAACGGTTACGTCGGGCTCAGCGGCGGATGAGTTATTGGTTGGGTTATTGGCAGCATTGGCGGAATTCCTGATATTGGTGCCGCCTTGCATCGCATCTTGTACTGCGGTCTTCGAATCCGGCTGATTTTTAGCGGAGCTCGATGGCTGATTGCCGGCCGGCTTTGACGTGTCAGAAATCAAATTGTCCGTTGTATTGTTGGAGTTGGCGGACGCTACCTGCCGCGCCGGCATCTTGCCGTGGATGTCAATAATCAGGCGATAAGGGTTCGGCAGCAGGAACGCGGAGTACTCAGCCACGTCGTCCACATCCAGCACCACGCGGGCCATGTCGGCCTTGTACTGGGACACGCGAATCTTGTGAAGGAAGCCGGCTTCCACATCAAAGGTTTTGCCCACCAGATCAGACGCCAGCTTCACGCCGTAAAGATCAAAGAAGATACGGTCAGGACGAGGCACGCGGCCTGCCTGGTATTTCACTTCCTGCTCCAGATTAATCGCCACGCGGACGTAATCAGGCGTTGACCAGGAACGAACGCTTGTCAGCCGAGGCATGCGAGTCAGTGGCGGCAATCCTGGCTTAGGGATGGAGACGTCTTGCGCGGGTTGTGATTGCGCTTGCGGAGAAGGCGTGGTCACTTCGTCGTCACTCTGATTCTGGCTGGCCTTCGCATTGGCGGGAGCGGAGTCGTCTCCAGCGTTGTCATCTGTCTGCGTGTCCGGTTTCGGCTTGCTGGATTTGGCTACTGCTCTGGTTGGATTTTTCTTTGTGTTAGCCGGCGGCTTAGGGCTTGATTCCACATCAGCCCACGCTACCTTCGGCTCTGAAGCAAGCCGTGCATGCTGTGCTTTACTGCCTTTCTTTTTGAACGGGCTCGGGGAGTCACCTGCATTTTCTATTTCGGAAATCGCCTGCATGGCTTTGGGCGCAAGCTGGCTGTGCGGATAATGCTTCAGGTAATCCTGGAAAGTAGTCTTCGCCTGTTCCGGGTCCTTCAGATCATCGCGGTAAATTTCGCCGATGGTAAACAACGCTTCCACGCGATGCTTGCTGCCGGGATATTCGCGGCGCAGGAAGGCAAGTTGTCCGATGGCATCTTTGTAGCTTTTGGGGTCATTGAAGACACGGCCCTGGTCGTCCAGCAGCTCAGCCACAGCCAGTACCGCCACGTCGGCTTTGGCCAGCGAAGGCGCCGTGTAGTAAACCTTGCGGTAGAGATCGATGACCTTGTTGTAATCGCGGCGTTCGCGGTCGGCTTCAGGAGTGCCCAGCAAATCATCACGCAGGCGGTTGGCATTCTCCAGCATCTGGCTGGCAGCCTGCTTTTTCTGTTTGACGGTGCGCGCGTGCGCAAAAGGGGTCAGGGCAAACGCCAATGCCAGCGCCAGCGCCGTCCGCTTCGCGATCCTTGTCCCCATTTTCATTTGCTTACTGCTGCAAAGCACCTTAATTACTAAACCCGATTCCGCGTTACTCGTTGTTGGTAAAAACGCGGTGCCCTTCTTCGTCGCGCGACTCTTTTACCCGTTGTTTGACTCCACTGGCGAGGTAAATGTCCGTGATTTTTCTCACGTAATCGCGCGTTTCCCGATAGGGCGGTATGCCTCTGTTTCTGTTTACGGCGCCACTGCCGGCGTTATAAGCCGCCAGTGAGAGCTCCAGGTTCCCATTGTAATTCTCCAGAAGGCTCTTCAGGTGGCGCACACCGGCATCAACATTCTGGTGCGGATCAAATGCGTTACCCACACTCAGTGATTTCGCGGTGGAAGGCATGAGCTGCATCAGCCCAACGGCTCCCTTGCTCGAAACTGCGTGCGGATTGAAATTTGATTCCACCTTTACCACGGCGCGGACCAGATTCGGGTCCACTCCATGGCGGTTGGCCGCTTCTTCAATGGCCTTATCCACCGACTCGTAGGACGAAGTTGAAACCGCCGGCGCTCCCGCCGTAGGATCAACCGGCTGCGACCCGATCTTGGTTGATCCAATCGCGGTCTGTCCGGTTTGTCCTTTCAGCCTTACTGGGAAAGCAAGCGTGTTCACTTCCTGCGCAGCCTGGCGGGCCGCTTTCAGCGTGGATGAGGAAACAGATGGCACAGGTTTATAACGATGGTCTTTACTACTCCAATAGACCAGACCGTTATAACGCGATGAATCTTCAGGAGTTGAAGTAGATGCAGGCTTGGCCTGCGGGGCCGTAGACGTGGCATCAGCGGCTTCAGAGAAGACCATGTGGCCATTAACGTCCTGCTGGGCCACCACTTTCTGGGCGCTCATTTGCTGATTTGTCACCATCGCCGTGGCGCTAACCAGGATGGCAAACAGGTGCTTTTTCATCGCGTTACGCTACTTGATACCAGCTTTTTGCGGCCAACGCCAGCTTCCTGAAGGGCCAACACCTTCTGCTGCATCCTGATACTAGAACGGCCAGAGTGTACGGATTATATGCGGGTTGCAACCGGAGTACAATCGGGCAAAACTGGATGAATCTAGGGCGTGAACAGGTGGCAATGACGGGTAAAAGCCTAAGATAACGGTCGCTCGGTTTTCAATCTCGAGCGCAGGCTTGTTTTTAAAATCTCTAGGGCAAGCGAGAGATCCCTACGGTCTCCAGCTCCTTGGGGAAAGAATCAAGCTAGGCCATCGGAAATCGTGGAGCGCAGCCGCCTCGGCTGCGGGTGTTCTGCGTTTAATATCTCGAGCGTAGCGATTGGGTTTCTGTCTGAACCCCTGTTTCCATCAGTAACCTCGCGCGGACCAAGCTACTTCAGCGGGTTAGACAAAGTGAGGTATCTTCACTATTCTCCGCAGACACGGATTTTCTTTTTGATGATGATTGCCCTTATCTTGCCCGCCAAGTCCTTCTTCTGTCAGTTACAGAAATAGCTGACGACGTGTCGCCATTCATTCACTCGAATGCTCGATCTCATCTACCAGGTTTAAATTTGCTCAACGCACAAAGCGCCGAAGGCGCGACTGAGAATAGCCCGGCACGCCGCGAAGCAAGTGCCGGGTAGCAGCAATTTACACAAACAAGTCCCGCCAGGGACGGCTGACAGGATGACCGTCCGCTCACAGAGCGCGTTTCCCGCAGAAAAGTCGCGTTGAGGGGTGAGCATGGGCGAACACATGTTGCTTACCTTGCCGTCGCATATCGGAGGGCAACGATATGAAAATGCGCGGGAGTAAACCGAAACCGCAGGAGCATCCGAACCGTCACAACACGCCACACCGCTTCAGCGGCTTGGAGCGCAGCGACAGGTTAAAATGTAAGTGCATGCCTACTGGCTCAGAAATCCGCGAAACCTTCCTGCGCTTCTTTGAAAGCAAAGGTCATAAGCGCGTCCACTCATCGTCCCTGGTCCCGGCAAACGACCCGACTCTTCTCTTCATCAACGCCGGCATGAACCAGTTCAAGGACGTCTTTCTCGGCAATGAAACGCGAGACTATGTCCGCGCCACCACGGCGCAGAAAGTGGTCCGCGCCGGCGGCAAGCACAATGACCTTGAAAACGTAGGCTTCACCAAGCGCCACCATACGTTCTTTGAGATGCTGGGCAATTTCAGCTTTGGCGACTACTTCAAGCGTGAAGCAATCGCCTACGCGTGGGAGCTGGTGACGTCGCCGCAGTGGTACGGTGTTCCCAAAGAGCGGCTTTATTGCACGATTTTCCAGGGCGAACAGAGCATCCCTCGCGATGATGA
>Ga0207127_10046_pt1 | contig 29284 bp, 32 predicted proteins | sample Alteio_BWMinHeat_17_FD_153574 | JGI IMG/M metagenome (GOLD analysis project Ga0207127, IMG submission 153574) | Enriched cells from forest soil in Barre Woods Harvard Forest LTER site, Petersham, Massachusetts, United States -... | ecosystem: Environmental > Terrestrial > Soil > Temperate forest >...
TCTTGTAGGCGAACAGCGGCAGGCTTCATCAGAACACAGTGAGAAGGAACACTGACAGGGAGTAGGATCGCACGCTTTGCGCCGGCTATTTTTGCGCGTTCTATGGCAGCTAAAACCGCGGCTTTATGACCGGAGATGGGTGGAGACAATCCAATTGATGGTGTTAAAGGGTGTAAAAACCGTTTATGAATGCGGCCCCGGTGCGGTATTATCGGGCCTTAATAAACGAATTGATGCAACACTAACGGTTGAATCCCTGTCGTTGTCCTTATCGAAATCAAACGGAGAAGCGTTATGTCCGTAGTGGAACGCGTTGTCTTAGTCACAGGCGCCAGTCGCGGCATTGGAAAGGCCATCGCCTTGCGATTAGGACAAGATCCCGCACTCACGATTATCGGCAGCTCAACAACGGAACAAGGCGCAGAAAACATTACACAATATTTAGAAGAAGCCAAAATTAAAGGCAAAGGCATCGCTATGGATATTGGTGTGCCTGCTAGCATTGAATCTACCATGGAATTATTAGCACAGAGTGTTGGGATGCCCTCTATTTTAGTGAACAATGCCGGTATCACATCCGATAATCTTTTTTTACGCATGAATATTGACGAATGGTCTAAAGTCATTGATACCAATTTAACAGGTACCTATCGTTTAATTCATGCCTGCATACGAGCGATGATTAAACAACGGTTTGGTCGCGTCGTGAATATCAGTTCGGTTGTCGGTGTAACAGGCAACCCCGGCCAAACAAATTACGCTGCTTCTAAAGCGGGTATTATTGGCTTAAGTAAATCGTTAGCACGGGAAGTGGGTTCTAGAAATATTACAGTCAATGTTGTAGCACCGGGTTTTATCGATACCGACATGACACGCATGTTAACAGAAGAACAACATGCAAAACTGATTGAACAAATTCCACTAAATCGCATGGGGCAGCCAGAAGATATTGCTCATGTTGTTGCATTTTTGGTTTCATCTCAGGCCGGATACATAACAGGGGAAACGCTGCATGTTAATGGCGGGATGTATATGTGTTAGTTTAACGTTAAGGAGTTTTGAATGAGTAATAAAATCGAAGAGCGCGTTAAAGATATTATCGCGGAAAATTTGGGTGTCGACCAAGAAAAAGTTATACCCGAAGCTTCATTTGTTGAAGATCTGGGCGCTGATTCACTGGACACAGTAGAGTTGGTTATGGCACTGGAAGAGGCTTTCGATACCGAAATTCCAGATGAAGATGCTCAAAAACTATTAACCGTAAAAGATGCCATTGATTATGTACATGCGCGTGCCGCAGTCGAAACGAAGTAACAGGGGATCATCATCGTGTCTAAACGTCGAGTTGTAGTGACAGGGATGGGGATAATTTCCCCCATCGGCAACCAAATTGAGCTTGCTTGGCAATCGTTGTTGGCCGGAAAAAGTGGTATTCGTTCGATCGATACATTCGATACATCGGAATTTACTACACGATTTGCCGGTACTGTGATGGATTTTGATGTTTCTCAATTTATGTCGACTAAAGAAGCACGAAAATGCGATACCTTTATACAATACGGGGTTGCGGCAGCGGCAGAAGCGGTACGCAATTCCGGCTTAGAAAGTTTTGATGCGTTAAATAAAGATCGTGTTGGCGTTTCAATTGGATCTGGAATTGGTGGGCTTGGAACCATAGAATCAAACCACCATTTATTATTAAATTCGGGTCCGAAGAGAATGTCACCTTTCTTTATTCCGGGTTCCATTATTAACATGATCTCTGGGCATGTTTCTATCAACTATGGATATAAAGGTCCGAATATAGCTGTTGCAACGGCTTGTACAACCGGTACGCACAGTATCGGCTTAGCCGCACGTTTTATTGCATACGGTGATGCCGATGTGATGCTGGCGGGTGGCGCAGAATGTGCCAGCACACCCTTGGGACTCGGCGGCTTTGCGGCCGCGCGTGCGTTATCAACGCGCAACGATGAGCCGGCAAGAGCAAGTCGCCCCTGGGATCGCGATAGAGATGGATTTGTACTCGGCGATGGTGCAGGTGTGTTGGTATTAGAAGAATACGAACACGCAAAAAAACGCGGTGCTGTTATTCTCGCAGAATTGACGGGTTTTGGGATGAGTGGTGACGCCTTTCACATTACCCGGCCTTCTGAAGGTGGTGCAGGTGCAGTGGCTGCCATGCAAAATGCATTACACGATGCAAAATTAAATCCGGAACAAATACACTATATTAATGCCCATGCAACCTCAACGCATGCAGGCGATAAAGAAGAAACCCTTGCCATGAAAACCGTATTAGGAGACGCTGCTAAAAAAGTGGCGGTCAGTTCGACTAAATCCATGACAGGCCATTTGTTGGGTGCTGCGGGAGCCGTGGAAGCTATTTTTACAGTATTAGCCATTCGCGATCAAATTGCGCCACCGACCATTAATTTAGAAAATCCCGATGAAGGCTGCGATCTCGATTATGTACCCAATGTCGCAAGAAAGATGAAAATTGATTGTGCGTTATCCAATTCTTTTGGTTTTGGTGGTACAAATGGTACATTGGTGTTTCAGAAAATTTAGTTTCTAGGTTAAAATCCCCCCGACCTGCGCGTTACGCAGGTCTCCCCCCTTTTTCAAAGGGGGGCCTCGTTAGAGAAACACAATGTCAGTACCACAACCTGAAATCAAGCAATCCGTAGAAGATTCGATCGTAATTCCTATGTTTGACTGGGGACAAATTTATTCAGAACCACTTCGCAAGATTTTGAAGCAAGCAGTTGAATCACAAAGCAACACTTTAAACCTAAATATTGCAGATCATCTAGATCTAGATTTGCGAGCTAGAGCAAGCATAGAGCAAGCTGTCACCTATAACATGCCTCAGATTGTTGCTTTTTTAAATGCAAACCCTAATATCACGACCCTGAACGTTAGTGGCAACTTTGTCTTCCCTTCTACCGCTCATCCGTTACTTGAGCGTCAAAACAGAACTACAGTATTTCAGCATCAACGGTTGGCATTTCTAATGGGGGCACACAGAAGGCTCGGGCGTCAATCTGCTATATTGAAATTTTTAATAGATCCTTTATGCGATAGAATAAACACGTTGAAGAAAATTTTTGGATTTTTAGCACCAGCGCCATTTCACTTTATCCATTCATTTTCTCCTGAGATCATGCAGACTTTTTCTTGCATGACAAGTTCATCATCCTCAGCGACTTCTTGTGCAAGTAAAACTGCATCTCATGAACTTGAAGAGACTAAGGTGGCATGTGAAACTAAAGAGACAAAGGAACAGGGAGACAGTGATGCGATGCATGCTGAAGACAGTATGATGCAAAGCGCTCTGGCAGAACCATTAAGCGCTATGACACAAGCATTAAGAGATCTTAATCTTGCCTTAAGTCGTTCTGAAATTGATGTTCCAAGCCATAATGAAACGAATGAAACGGTTGTATTTAGCTTTGATGGTGGTTCTTCTTCGTCATCTTCATCCGCTACAAGTACATCTAGCGTGTTTGTAGAAGTAGAAAACGATGCCGCACCGCCAACACCGCTAGCAGCATACGTTGCGGAGCAGAACAGGGCGCGGGTAGCCGTTTTGACTCAGAAAATCTAACTTCTAGGTTAAAATCCCCCCGACCTGCGCGTTGCGCAGGCCTCCCCCCCTTTTTCAAAGGGGGGTCTCGCACTGAACAAGCTCATCGTATTTCTAAGCACATTTGCGCGTTACTTCGGATGCAGGCTACATTAGATTAGATCAAGTCACGCGACTTCAAAAACACCTTCATTTTTTGAAGACACTCTAAAAGCATAGGCCCATAAGAAAAGGCCGTATTAAAGATCTCGGCCGTTATTTCTGGACGATCAGGATATTCATGTGAAAGAATATTTCTGATGTTTCGCATTTTTTTCCATTCATCTGAACTTTTGATGATCTCTAATTTTTCAAGTTTATTCAATTTATCTACAAAAGTAAGCGTTTCAGTCTGTTCCCCTGCATTTTCAAGTAGCGCAGTAAATAAGTTCGAGCCCATAAAATCTTGGAGTTTTGAAAATCGAGAAGCATACAATTCAAAAAACGATAACTCCTCGGGGGTTAAATGATTAATTTTCGTAGCTGTCACTGGAATTTTAGTTTTTATATGATCTATTGCAATCAAAATTCTATTTGCATGAAGATCGGCAATTTCAAGAAGTGGTTGTAACGCTTTCATATCAAAAGAATTCCTTGTAATTTTGCTTGTTGATAAATGGGCAGATTGAAATTGTCATGTGTTAAATTTAAAACAACATCAATTTTTTGTTCTCCCAAAGATGACCACAAATCACTCAAGAAAGACAATTTTTTCTCGAGAGCAATGCGAGGATCTTTTTCTTCGGTTTCAACATAGAAATCGATATCGCCGCCTTTTTTTGTATCATCCACACGTGAGCCGAACAACCATAGATGATCATTTTTACTGAAATGACGCAAGAATGCTTCACAAATAGACTTTGTTTCTTTTTCCGTTAAGCGCATAAGGACATCGTAACATTCTTGTTAGAAGAGTTCAATTTTGAAGCCTTAAATTTGCCGGTTAATTTAGAAAGCTGCCCCATTATTCTATGTGCCATCAAAAATGCAAATGTGCTTAGAAATCCGATAAGCTTGTAACCACACAAGGCCCCCTCTTTGAAAAAGGGGGGAAGGCCTGCGCTTTGCTCCGGTCGGGGGGATTTTAACCTAGAACAGGTGTATAATGCTTAACAACCGTACACATTAATTTAATATAAGGTCATGAACTTTCATGAAAAAGCTTTTTAAATTTCTCCTCTTTTCTATCTTTGCCCTCAGTATCTGTGCTGCTGCTTTAGGCTATCAATATTACAATTTTTTACGCACACCTTTAACCCCTCATCCGCCCTCCGGGCACCTTCTCCCAGAGGGAGAAGGAAACACGGGCACTGTATTTGTAATACCCATGGGCACCCCTGTTTATAAAATCGCAAACAATTTAGTTGAAGCAGGGATTTTAAAATCATCAAACCTGTTTTTGCTAGCGGTATATGCCAACGGTAGTTGGAACACATTAAAAGCAGGCGAATATCTCATTAAACCCGGCAGTATGCCCCTTGATTTGATTAATCAAGTGCGTGATGGCAAAGTGATTCAGTATGCCTTAACGATAGTCCCCGGTTGGACCTTCGAACGCTTAATGTTAGAAATTTCAGGATCTTCAAAAATTCAGCATGCTTTAACAGGATTAAGCCCTGCGGAGATTATGGCAAAATTGGGTCATGCAACAGAACATCCGGAAGGTCGATTTTTTCCAGAGACTTATTATTATCCTGCGGGTACGACAGATATTGCAATATTGCAGCGTTCTTATCGCGATTTACAGGCAAAACTATCGCTACTGTGGAATACGAAAAAAACAGATTCCATATTAAAATCTGCTTACGATGCATTAATTTTAGCTTCTATTATTGAAAAAGAATCGAGTGTCGTTGATGAGTATCGAGACATTGCGGGTGTGTATACGAGACGCTTAGCAAAAAATATGCCTTTACAAGCTGATCCAACGGTTATTTATGGTGCGGGCAAAACGTATGAGGGTACAAAATACAATAGCAATATCACCAAAGAAATGTTAAACGATCAAAACCCCTATAATACTTACCTAAAAACCGGATTACCGCCAACCCCCATCGCGCTGCCCAGCGCAAAAGCACTCGCAGCGGCTTTAGATCCCAAAGCAGGAGCAACGCTTTATTTTGTTGCAAAACCAGATGGTAAAGGACATGTTTTTACTGAGAATCTGACCGATCATAATTTTGCTGTGGCAGAATATCGAAAGACACTTGTAAACACAACGCTAAATTCAACAAACAATGCAAACACACAAACAAAGAGCACACCATAGATGTTTATAACATTTGAGGGCATAGAAGGCGTTGGAAAAACCACGCATTTAAAATGGATGGCCGAACAACTAGAGCATGCGGGCATTTCAGTTCTCACAACCCGGGAACCCGGTGGAACCCCCATGGGCGAAGAAATTCGCGACATTTTATTGGCGCATCGACATGAACGCGTAGCACCTTTAACCGAATTATTACTGATGTTTGCTGCAAGAGCCCAGCATGTTGATACCGTCATCCGTCCTGCATTAGAACAGGGGCGTTGGGTGCTTTGCGATCGGTTTGTCGATGCGACATATGCGTATCAAGGGGGCGGGCGAGGCGTAGAAACAGATTTAATTGCAAAGCTGGAAAAACTGGTTTTAGGGGATTTTAAGCCGGATTTAACCTTACTCTTCGATGCCCCTACCGCGGTAGGGCTTAGTCGCATTAAAAAACGTGGTGATGTTCAAGATAGATTTGAACAAGAAAAATTGGATTTTTTCGAACGCGTGCGTTTAGCCTATAAAGCAAGAGCCGATCAAGATCCCGTCCGACATAAAATTATTGATGCCTCAAAAACAATCGATGAAGTACAAACAGTGCTGTTAGCTCTCACCCTTTCCCTCACCCCTTCCCTCACCCCTTCCCTCACCCCAACCCTCTCCCAGAGGGAGAGGGAGCTTAAAAAGAGGGGTGAGGGTGAATAGGTTTGTAGACGTAGGGGTCGACCCTTGGCCAACAACAGGCACACTATTATTGGTGGGAGAAAATAGATCTGAAACGCAAAATCCAGAAGTTCTTGCGTTGCAATATGCCCGAAAAATTTTGTGTGAGGGCTCCGATCGCAGCGGGATCTTATTTGATTCTAAAACGCATACCGACTTTCAATTAATCGTGCCCGAGCCAAAATCGCAATGGATTAAAATTGATCAAATTCGCGAATTAATAGAATGGGCGAGCGGAAAACCTCAGATTGCAAGGAAACAAGTTGCGATCATATCGCCAGCACATGCGTTGAATATCCACGCCGCTAATGCCTTGCTAAAAACCCTGGAAGAATCGTCTCCCGACGCATTATTTATATTGGTCACCGATAGGCCTTCATTTATTCCGGCGACCATACGCAGCCGCTGTTATTGGATACGGTGTCGCGAAAAAGATCAGGAAAGCATCCATACCCCTATTACACCAGATGCCATTGCATTAAAAGCGCAGATTGCCGAAGACTTGAACGCACTGAAAACAAAAAAAACAGATCCTGTTTCTGTTGGGATCCAATGGATTAAACACGATCCCAAACAAGTTTTACATTGGCTATTGGTTATTTTGCAAACGCAAATTAAAAACGCTATCATGCAATCAGCACCCTCTAATAAAGCATTATGGCGATTTTTAGATAAAACCTTAGAGGCTAAACGCGAGCTAGAAGCCCCTAATCAACCGAATACACAATTATTGATGGAATCGCTACTAATTGAATATGCCAATCTATAGATTGACTATAGGTTTTCTGCATTTTAAAAAGCTTATATTCTAACTATAATTACTAGAAATAAACACCTCATAAAAAAATGGAGTCCAGCGAATGCTAGAAGAACGTAGGAAAAGCGATGTTTTATCGCTTAGCATTAAAGACAAATCTGTTTTATATACAGCTTATATGTCATTTTTAAAAAAAGGGGGGTTATTTGTTCCCACTAGGCGGGCGTTTTCAATGGGCGAACAAATCACCATGTTATTAACGTTAATGGATGAACAAGAGAGCTTTACCGTTCATTGTTCGGTCGTATGGATCACACCACAGGGAGCGCAAGGCAACCGTGCACAAGGGATAGGTGTTCAGTTTACAGGGGAAGAAGGTAAGCAAGTTCGAGATAAAATAGAAACTTACCTTGCAGGTACACTCAAATCAGAAAAACCAACGCACACATTGTAGGTCTGAACGATCTTGCAATATTGCTTTTTTTTAACTAGCCTTATCATGTAATTTACAAGTTTATTATATAACTCAATTAAACGGAGGAATAATATTACTATGTCTACTCAAGACTTCAATCAAACAGGCGGACTTGTAAAATATACAATGGAAGATTTTTATAATAATCCGAATTCTGCTCTTTCAGAAGCTTTTCGTGTTTTTATGGATGCGGACGAGCATTCACCGGAAAACCTACTGTTTTTAGAAGCGGTACGGAAAGCAGAACAAGACTCTACCCTCACAGAGGAGCAAATGTTAGCATCATATCAAAAAATTTATTCAACTTATATTGAGCCAAATAAGGCACCGAGCGAGGTTAATTTAGCTGGGAGTGGCCCTGGAGGAGCGAATGCTTTTAAGCATTTTTTTCCTGAAAAGGGACTTCTTCGTAAGCTACCGGAAGACCCTGAGGAAAGAGCAACATTTATTGTCGGTATGAAAGCTGCATTTAGTGCATCAAAAGGCGAAGTGGAGAAGCTAGTCAGGACGGATCCCTTAGCACGCTTTAATAAGCGGCAAAACATCGCAACGGAAATGCCACAAGCAATAAAGGATGCACAAAAGATAGTCGATTTATATCCAAATGATAAAATGAATATACTGACAATAGAAGTACAAGAAAAAATTGACGCTATTAAAGCAATGTTAAACAGTGGTAATTTAAATCAAGAGACTCTGAAGAAACTAACAGCACTCGAACTGCCCCTTGCCAGCGCCGTTGTTAGCTTGAAGACTTTTCAGTCGGAAAAGGCAGATCAGATAAAGATTACAAAGGATTTACTACAGATGCTTGCCTTATATCCAAATGATAAAACAGCATTAGAACTACAAAAAGAGGTTCATGATATTCAAGAACAATTAAGGGATCCGAATTTAAATCACAATGCTTTGGCTTCAGACTTCAAGGCGGCGAAAAGCCTGAAAACAAAAATCGAAGAAATTAGCGAAAAAGCCCAACCTTTTGTTAAAGATCAAGCGCAAAAAAAGGGCTTAATGAGCGAGGTTGCACTGCATTGTACAACTACAGTCGATGCACATATACAAAAGATGCTTCAAAATAACGCTGAATATAAAAATAGCGATGCGTATAAAGAAGCAATAAAATTGATAGGAACTGTTGAACAGTTTCGCGCAAATTTACAGACTTCCAATTTTGTATCGCCTGAACTTGAGAAAGAATTTCTTCAAGTTAACCAGGATACCAGCTCTTTTCTTTCAAAAATAACAAAAACAGAAGAAGAGGCAAAACAAAGAATGAAATTGGAGGCCAAACAACCAGCAGAATTGAAAGCCGAACAACCAACAAAAAAAGTAGACAGATTGACGGGCGCTACTGCGCAAGAACGGGATGCGCAAGAACAGGAGAAGACACGATTGCCACGTAAATCAAGTCTTATTGGCACATTAAAAAGCAAATTTGGTACATTCAAGGAGGATATTGCTACGCAACTCGCAAAGGCGCAGGGTCGCCTGAGCGATAGCGATGATCAAACTTCTAAACCTGGAAAAGGTGTCACAATGACGCCACTTATGGATTCAAAAGCAGCCCATGAGAAACCTCGACAATCTGGTGATAAGTCACCAGCACCACCGACACGTCAAACACCGGAAGATGCGCAGCCGAGACAAGAACAAGCCGGAAAACCAGAAAAACCTGAAGGAAAAGGCAAAAAAAAACGGCGATAATGCCCCTAGAAAACAGCACCAATGTATGGTACAAATGGAATCAAACTAGGCTTAATGTGCCAGAAAATTTTTTAGGGGTCTAAATTAAACATGCTCATCGATTCGCATTGTCATCTGAATTTAATAAATTACGCAGAACTAGGCGTAGACATGAACACCGTTGTTCGTGCCGCCTTGGATAATGACGTTCTGCATATGTTATGCGTAGGAACCAATTTACAAGAGAGTGAAGCCGTTATCCGTATTGCAGAGCAGTTTCCCGAAGTCTCCGCTTCTATCGGGATACACCCCAACGAAATGCTTGAAACCGAACCCACATTTGATGAATTAGTCGCTTTAGCGGCACACCCTAAAGTGATTGCCATTGGCGAAACGGGTTTGGATTACTACCGCACAGAGGCGAGCCAAGACTGGCAGCATGCGCGATTCAAAACCCATATTGAAGTCGCAAAAGCCACCCAAAAGCCTTTAATCGTCCATACACGAAACGCCCGCAAAGATACCCTGGCAATCTTAAAAGCCGGCCATGCAGACGAATGTGGTGGTGTGTTGCATTGCTTTACAGAAGATTGGGAGACGGCAAGCGCCGCACTCGATCTGGGTTTCTATATTTCATTTTCTGGGATTGTGACTTTCAAGAATGCTACCGATCTACAAGCAGTTGCTAAAAAAGTACCTTTAGAACGTATCTTAATAGAAACAGACGCACCTTGGTTAGCGCCCATGCCTTACCGCGGAAAAATCAATCAACCGGCTTATGTTAAACATGTTGCAGAATTTTTGGCAAATTTGCGAGGCGTAACGTTTGAAGAAGTCGCACATCAGACCACCCAAAATTTTTATAATTTTACCGGAAGCAGCAAAATATTTAGTTAGTTTAGCTCTGTTAGATTAAAATGGGATTAATCTTTTTAGAGCCTTTCTGGCCGTCGCCCCCACCGAAATTTTGATTTTGGAAGCTCGGATGCTGGCCATAGCTTCGGATATTCTCTTCTAAAATCTGCTTCCACTTCTTTTAAGAACCTTGACTCAACATCTGAATATTTGTTAGCATCGAAAAAGCTTTTTTTGCTATTAGCGCGGTTTTTCATCGCCACAATAATCCTTTTCAGTTCTAGGGGATCAGAAGGCGCCTTAAGAAATTTTTTTAAATCCTCCGTTAACTCATCCGGATTGCTTTTTTCAGCCTGTTTGTTAGTAAAAAGTAAAAAGCCACTTTTTTTTGTTGGATTTTTGGTTGGATGTTGCGCCATATACTCGTTATTGTATGCCTGTAAAGCAATAACGATGGGTTTTAATTTTATAAGATCAACCAAATTTTCAACTTGTTTTTCCAGATTCTTTACTTCTTCTGATATTTTTTTAGTCAATTCAGCAGAAGGTACCTTTTCGAGAAAAGCCATGTCCATTACGGATTCGACTTTAGCTAGCAATATAGCTGCTTTTTGGCTAATATCAAGGTCAATATTATTAGCGTCCTCGGAATAACGAGCCTGGATAGGTTCAAGCCAATTGTAACGCATATTTTCTAAGCGCATTATGGCTTTTCCTACTTTTGCTAGTTTAGGTATTGATTCTAACAAGGTTTTATTCTCAAAGGTTTTATTCTCAACAGAAAAAATAGGGTCAATAGTAGTGTGAAAATTTATATCTATTTTGTCTTTTAATTCCCTAATTCTTTTATTAAAGTCTTGAATGTTTGAACTGTTTGGGTATTTCTTAGCACTTGCTTCGAGGCTTTTGCTGATCATATTCAATTTGCCCATTCCTTGCTCCAACTTTTCTTTTTCTTCTTGTAACCGATATTCAAAATCCGTGTAATATTGTGATAGAGCAGCAACTTTTTCTAACACATCTTTATTATCTAGCTCTAATACATCTCTAGAAATATCAAACCGTTCCTGGATTTTTGAGCTTAGCGAGTCAATTTGTTCTTTTATTTTTCCGCCAATGTCTGTAACAGAGCCTTCTCGATAAGGCTTCATTTCTTCTTCAAGGTTTTTCAAAATCAAAGCTAGCTGATGTTGTGCGGCCTCTAATTTTTTCTTTTCTTCTTTTTTTGCAGCCGCTAAAGAAACATCAAAATTTTTATAAATTGCAAGTAGCTTTTCCGCTTTTTTTAATGCGACAAAAGGTGCCATACCTTTAGAAATATTTACTTTCAACGAAGCAACTTCTTGTTTCAATTGCATTCTAAAAGCTTTGTTTATTGTTGGCTCAGCGGGGTTCTCTGTCTTCTTAAATTCCTCCAAAGAAGCCATGATCGTTTCTAGTCTCTCCTGTCGCGCTTTCGGAACTTCTTGTATTTCTTTAACAACTGTCCCCTTTGTGGCTAATGCCGTATCAAGCGTTTGTTTATATTTTTCAAGCTCATTAAGGAGTGGCCTATTTCTTGGGTTTGAGTCAACTGCCTGCAATAAAAAAGCGTCTAAATTGTCGATCATATTCATATTGTTTGTTAGTGCTTCTCTTTCCTGAGGTGATAATTCTTTTGCGACCCTATTGTTTGCCGCTAGTTTTTCTCTTTGTTCATATAGCGCCATTAATTTTTGATTGTAATTTGAAGCAACCGAGCGTTCTTCTGGCAACAAGCCTTCATATCGATAATTTTTTAAAAATGCTATTCTCGCTTTGATATGATTCAAGCGAATACGACGCATTTCCTGTAAAATAGGATTTAATTCTTTCCTATGCTCTGGAGGTCCTGTCATCTCATAAATCAATGCGCATAAGTCTATTTGCGCTTGAGACATACGCGATTTTTTTTGATATTTTGCGTGTTTTGCACCAAAAATAACAGCTTGGATCTTTAGGTGCATTTCTTCAGCAACAGAAGCAATAGAGGCTATCTCAGGGCGACGATTACCCCTAAACTTTTGTTTGATTAAATTTATATAGTCAACTCGCTTTTGATCGCCTTGAGCGGATAAAAATTTGCTCAATTTCTCATAACTAGAATACGAAACGATGTCTGGTAATGCAGGCAATAAAACTTGAGCTGCAACAAGACCCATGGCATAAATATCATCAGCAAAATTAGCCGGCATGGCTGATATTACCTCCGGCGTTGCATACATAGCCGTTCCTTCCCCATATGTCTTTTCTCCTGTTTTTTTCGTTAAACCAAAATCAATAGCAAAGCATTGTTGTCGTTTTTCATCACGCATAATATTTGCAAGTTTGATATCTCGGTGTACGTAACCCTTGCGTTGTAAACTTTCATAAGCTTCCACCACACTGATGTTAATAGCAAGCGCCTGCTCAAAAGAAAGTCCTTGATTTTTTGTGAGGAAAACTTGTAAATTTTCACCTTGTATTAATTCACCAATAAACAAATCTTGATCGGACATGCTTTCGCTGGACTTAAACAGTCCTTCTTGCTTCAACATATCTAGTTCTACTTCTTCCAATTTGCCTTTTTCTAACTGTTTCATACAGAGCCATTGTCCGGTTTTGCAGTTTTGTGCAATGTAGACTGAACCAAAACCTCCTTTACCCAAAAATGGACCTAATACAAACGCTTCGTTTTGCTTGTTGACATACACTGTTGCCTTTTTTGTAATTCCCAATGCATCAACATTTAGCCCTGTTAAAAGAAAGCTTCTATCTGGATTAGCTTGAATTTCTTGCTCGATTTGGGTTCTGAACGCCGGCAACAACAAAAACCCACCTTCATGAAGAGCCGCAACACGAATGTTTTCAGGAGTTCGTTTTAAAAAACCACTTAATTCTTGATTTTCAAACTTGCTATATGCGGTTAATAGGGCATTTAACTCTTTCATTCTTTGTTCATTTTCGATCGTGTCGATTTGTGTTATTAACAGATCGATTCGTTCTCGTAAACTTGTCCAATATTGTAATCGATCGCCTTTTTGCGTTTTTTTATAATGTAGTATTTTTAACACAACTTTTCTTCTCAGCGACTTTAATTGAGCTAATGTCGCTTTTTTATCTGCTGCTAATTTGTTTTCTAAATCTTTGCTATCTTTCATAATCAGCACCCGTTATTTACGGTATCATTTTTTAGAGTGCCAATTTTTTAAAAAGTTCCCATTTAAACCTATATACAACAGATAATTGCTGGTAGCACAATTGTTAGGCTTGACCCCTTTGTTTCGAAAAAAGCTATACTTCAAGATATAGAGGAACATACACCATGTTAAATTCAATTTCGGGAGCGACTATGGCCTTAACACTAATATCCAGCGTATTTGCAAATAATGGCGCAATCCCAAGTTTATATACTTGCCAAGGAAGCGATATTGCACCGCCCATCTCCTGGTCCAACATTCCCAAAGAAGCGAAAAGCTTGGTTTTAATTATGGATGATCCGGATGCGCCAGATCCCGCAGCCCCCAAAATGACGTACGTGCATTGGCTTTTGTATAACATACCTGTCACAAGTGCAGGGCTACCTGAAAGTGTAACGGAAGCACAATTACCACCTGGTACACTACAAGGCAAAAATGGTTGGCATAAAACAGGTTATGGCGGACCCTGCCCACCGATCGGACGACATCGTTATTTTTTTAAACTCTACGCACTCGATACCGTATTACCTAATTTAAATACGCCATCGAAAGAAGCGTTGGAAGCCGCAATGAAACCACACATTATTGAAAAAACAGAACTCATTGGAACCTATATTAAGACAAAATAAACAGATCATTATTTTTAGCGTTAACAACTGTGGGAGGAGAATGACATGAAAAATTCAGCATTATATACAGCCGGAATTCTTTTTTGGGTGGTTGCAGCCGTACAATTTTTAAGGTATAAGTTGGGAATTGCGGTGCTGGTTGGCACCAAACTTCAGATCCCAGCAGATCTATCGCTATACGCCGCCGTTATTATGCTTGTTTTGGGACTCTGGATGTTTATCGCGGCTTTAACAAAAAACCATTAGAGGCTGAGGCTGTTATTTGAAAATTTTATCGTTTGATTTGGAACTCAATCAGGATCCGCGTGGCGCAAAAATTATTGAAATTGGTGCTTGTGTCGCTGATGTCAATACAGGAGAAGTGCTAGAAGCCTATTCTGCATTTGTAAATCCGCATGAATTACTCGTAGACCACATTATCAAGCTAACCAGCATTACACAAGAACAGGTGGATGCTGCAGGTTCTTTAGAAGCGGCATATCACGGCATGGAAGCCATGGGGAATAGGCATGATTGTTGCCGCATGCCAATTGTTTGGGGAGCGGGTGATGGGCATGCACTCAGACAAGAACTCCCTTCGCATGTCACATGGTCTTTCGGACGGCGCGAGTTGGACGTTAAAGCGGTCTTTCAGGCCTATCAAATGGCCAAAGGTGCAAAAGTTCAAGCGGGCCTAGCCAAGGCCATGACGCACTTAGGTTTGGCTTTCAAAGGCCGTAAACACCGCGCCATTGACGATGCTATCAACACTTTTAGTATTTATCATGCCCTGTTGAAAAAATTTTCAACATAGGTCGAAAGCCACGCTAAAAAAGCCTTAATGCTTTCAATACCTTAAAGATTTTTAAAATTTAACCGTTTTTTAATATAAGCCCCTCTTGCAGAGTATCGACGCCTCTCATATCATTAGCCCTAATGGACGTACAGCATAAGTGAATTTGTGTGAGTAGTGGGGTTAATATGAAGCAGATCATTCAGGATTTGTTTAATGAAGCAGGCATTACGGTTAATGGTCAGCAGCCGTGGGACATTACCGTTCGCAATGATCAATTCTATAAACGTTTGCTAACGAATACTGATCTGGCCATCGGCGAAACCTATATGGATAATTGGTGGGACACCTCAAATCTTGATCAATTTTTTTATAGAATTTTTACAGCAGATCTCGAAAGAAAAGCATTAACACATCCCAAATTTTGGCGTAGCGCATTGCGTCAAACGTTTTTTGAAGCCCTCCGGCGTTTTTTTAATTTTCAAACGAAAGAAAAGGCGAGGGCAGTTGCAGAACGTCACTATGATATTGGAAATGATTTATATACCCATATGCTCGATAAGCGAATGGTTTATACCTGTGCTTATTGGGAAAACGCAGCCAATTTAGATGAGGCACAAGAGAAAAAGCTGAAATTAACCTGTGAAAAACTAGGTTTAAAACCAGGCATGCAAGTGCTGGATATCGGTTGCGGTTGGGGTAGCTTTTTAAAATATGCTGCTGAGCATTATGGCGTTAGTGCCGTTGGCGTAACAATTTCAAAAGCACAAGTGGATTTGGCAAACAAGAATTGCGCTGGACTACCCATTGAAATTCGTTTGCAAGATTATCGTGATCTACTAAATAGCACCGTAAAATACGACCGTATTGTCAGCCTGGGCATGTTTGAACATGTCGGCCATAAAAATTATGTAACCTATATGAAAACCATGGCACATTGTTTAAAAGATGATGGCTTATTTTTGCTGCACACCATTGGCGCTAATCGATTTAGCACCGTAACCAGCCGATGGATAAACACCTATATTTTTCCGCATGGACAACTGCCTTCCATTGCTGCAATAGCCGCGTCTTTAGAAGGCATTTTTGTGATGGAAGATTGGCATAATATCGGCGTGCATTATGATAAAACGCTCATGGCATGGCATCAGAATTTTAATGCGAATTGGATCCAAATAAAAAAATCAAATCCAAATCTCGATGATCGTTTTAGGCGAATGTGGAATTACTATTTGTTATCGAGTGCCGCTAATTTTAGAGCCCGTCAGCTACAATTATGGCAAATTGTTTTGTCAAAAAATGGCTTAAAAGAAGGGTTTGAGCGGCCTGTGATTTAAAAAGGCAGACACTGTAGGGGCGGACCGCCGTGTCCGCCCTTCGTTTGTCCGCCCCGACAGGTGATTCGTACCCTTTAGTTTTGAACCTGCCAATGTCCTTTAGGATCACGCACATCCCTACAAGCACGTCCGTGCATTTTTTCTTGTTGTCCATCGATCGTAACCGTGTGAACATAATCCCTACAAACCATGTGACTCTGTGGCACTTCTTGCGTCCGTGTTACAGCAACCGTACCTGAATGCTTATTGTTTGGATTTTTCCAAGAACGTGTTTGACGATCGGGCGCCGATTCCAAAGTACTTAGCATCGTGCTTTGCGCCATTTGCCTGTCTTTTTCATCCATGGCATGTCCAAGAGAACCGCCCAAATAAGAACCCGCAAGGGCACCAATCGCAACACCAAATAATCTGCCTGAACCCTTACCAAATTGGGATCCCAGCAGGGCACCCGCGGCACCACCCAGTAACTGACCACCCGTTTGTTTAGGTCCAGCGCCTGCACAACCAGTTAGTATAGTAACCAATAAAATTGAACCTATCAACCCCTTAAGTTTTAACATATAAGCTCCTAAAAAAATTGTTATGTTTCGGAACAAATGTTACGGATTTCCATACTAAAAGTCAATAAATTTAGTGGATTACCTGAGTAATATTTTAGGTGACAGTACACCTTTCACAAATGTAACTTGGAATTTCCATGGCATTGTGTCGTTTCAATCTGAATCGTAGAGTGCGTTACATTAAATTTTTCTTCGAGTAAATGGGTCGCTATGGCTAATAAATTATCTTCTTTTTCGGCATTGGGCTCTATAATCATATGAGCGGTAAGGCTAATTTTTCCATTGGTCAGGGCCCAGACGTGTAAATCATGTACATCGGTTACACCAGGTAAATCCAAAAGCGCACCACTAATTTCTGCCAATTCAATGCCTTCGGGTACACCTTCCAATAATATATTGATGCTTTCCTTGAGTAATATCCAAGTGCGAGGCAATATCCAAAGGGAAATGCCAATGGCCATCAGGGAGTCAAGGTTCCGCCATTCTGTTAGGCGGATAAGAAAAGCGGTTAAAATAACCCCTAAAGAACTCAGCATATCGGCTTGGGAATCGAGATAGGCGCTTTTAATGTTAAGGCTCTCTTTGCTGCCTGCTTTGAGTAATTGTACGCTGATAAAATTAACAACAACCCCGATAGAGGCCACGATAAGCATACTGGTGGTATGGATTTCGCTCGATACGAAGAAGCGTTCATAAGCCATATAGAAAATGAATCCTGCGACCATAAACAGCGTCGCGGCATTAAAGGCGGCAGCTAAAATTTCAATGCGATAGTACCCAAAAGTACGTTTTTGATCAGCCTGCCTTCTACCAAGGCGCATGGCGGTAATCGAAATAATGAGGGCAGCAGCATCGGTAAAAAGATGCGCTGCATCCGATAGTAGGGTAAGACTGTGACTAACTACGCTTCCTATCAGTTCTATCGCAATAAAAACGGTGGTGAGCGAAAGCGCCATCCATAGCTTTTTTTCATGATTGATGCTTTTAGGCATTTGCGTATCGGTTTGTTGGTTCGCTTCTTGCTGTATTTCCATCCGGCGATTATATAGACATTATGGGCAATTGCCTACATACTTTGCCGATATCGATTCAACAACTATAGCTAATAGCTATAAGGTCAATTACTTATTTTAAAAGTTTCGTGTTAAAAATTTTATTTACGAGAAATAAATTATGTGATATTAATGTTAACAGTTTGGTATGTTAATAAAAAATTCATTTAATCGTGTTAAAAAAGGATTGATATGCTAACTGATGAACGTCCTGAACCCGAATCTACAGATGATGAAAACTCGGGAGACGATGAAAGCCTGGGCACACCTAAGATGCTTCCTCTATTGCGAGATACACCCGAGACTGCTCTTTTATTGGACACGGCGGTTGCTTTAGGAGAGGAGAAAGAATTAGCCACGTTCATTTTGCTGCAAAAAGCAAACATAAATAGCCACTATTTATACGCTAATCACACCTCATTATTGGCGACTGCCGTCATGAATAAACGAGTTAAAATCGTTGAATGGCTATTGCTGCCGGCACTTAAGTATGTCATCACGAAGGAAGATATTGAAGAAATGCGAGTACTTATCCAAGAGCTTAAAACCATTAAAGAATCTGCTGAGCTTAATGAAAAAAACAAAGCTGACTTAAAAGCTGGGTTAGCTGTATTGCGTGCATTTAAAGAAGGAATAAAAGATCAGCCTTTCAAGATGATGAGTGATAAAATTTCTATTTTCGATATTAACGTGGAAATAAATACTGCTATTGCTGAACTGTCTCCGCCTTCTGCTACTGCCAGAACAACAAATAACACGGTGAGCGCAGCTCCCACAACCACGGTTGCAAGCCCCTCACCAGTATTACATGCTTTTCAAGATGTGAATGCGTCTATAGCTGCAACAAACATGTTATTTTTATTGATAGCTGAGCAAAAATTTGATGAATTTAGTGTTCTATTAAACGGGTTAATAAATCAAAATGCTATGTTTAATATCAATGCAGCAGATAAAAACGGGAAGACTTTACTCCATCATGCAAGTATTAATGTAGACGATCGATTTCTGAAAACATTGCTTGCAAATAAAGCAAATCCCAATGTGGGCGATATCCGTCATTGGACACCTGTACATTATGCCGCTTTTACAGGAAATAATTTCAAAGTATTTGTGGAAAGCACCACCCCCACATCCATAAATTGGCATGCGAAAACAAAAAAAGGTGAAACCATTCTTCAGCTCGCAGAGAAAGGTAACGCTTCGGGGTTAAACAAATTTTCGGCGTCAGACCTTGATTTTATACGCTCAAAGGTTCTGAATACCCCTGAATCAAAGAATGCGAGTTTACACTAAATAATTCAAGGCCATCAACGCTTCTCCCTGATTCGATACATTAAAGGCCTTTTTAGCTGCAACACTTGCAATAATACATTTCAGTTCGCCATTCACAAAATGCGCTGCGGTGTCGTCTTCTAAGGCTATACCCGGCATTACTTCACCGCTTTTAACCATGTTTAAATAGGCAGGCCTTCTTTCAGGTTCGGAGTCATAATGCGGGCAACAACTACCACTTAACATTTTCAGCCCTGTTAAAGCACCAAGCGGCCACACAGAATCTGTAATGCCTTGTTCAAACCAACAAATAGCGCCTGCGCTGACGCCAGCAAGCACAATGCCCTGTTTGTAGGCTTCTAATAAGATATGATCCATGCCCCATTCGCGCCAAAGCGTTAACATACTGCGCGTGTTGCCACCACCCACAAAAATGAGATCTTGCTGGAGAAGCTTTGTTTTCCAGCTATCTTCCACACGTCCAAATAACGAAATCCAAGAGGGCAGTGCGCCAAGCGAACAAAACGTCTCATAAAATCGCGTAATATATTCGGGTGCTTCAGCACTCGCCTGCGGTAAAAAGCAAACCTTGGGTGAGGTTTTTTGGGTCTGTTGGATCAAATAGCGTTCCAGGGTGAAGCTTTTATCCGAACCACCAAAACCGCCGCCAATGCCACCAATTGCTATAATTTGTTGCATAATGCCTCCTCGCGTACGCCCAGTTTATGACAATGAATGCAACACATGCCGCACAACCCCCCAAATACTAAATTCCACTTCTTCGGTAATTTCTATAGGGCTGTAACGGGGGTTTTCGGGCAATAAGCAAAGATGCCCAGGCTTATCGCTTAGCCGTTTAACCGTCAACTCGCCATTCACAACTGCAATTACTATTTTGCCATCCGTCGGTTTAATGGAGCGATCAACCACCAAAATATCATTTTCATAAATACCTGCATTAATCATGGAGTCTCCCTCCACGCGTACAAAAAAAGTTGCAGAGGGCCGTTTTACCAAATATTCATTTAAATCTAAATGTCGTTCTACATAATCATCCGTTGGGAAGGGAAGGCCTGCGGCAACCCGAGTGGCATAAAGCGGAATAGGGGGGTAGTCGGGCACTTCCGTTCTTCGTGAACGGGGAAAAGGAATGAGGTTATCAATTCCATTCGACAAGGACTCAGAGGACAAGAACTCAGAATGCATTTTATGGGCGACAAAGGCTTCAACTTCCGAGAGCAAACGCACCGGAACACGAAGGGGAAGGGTTTTCTCTCCGTATTTACCCGTGCCCTTGGGGCGCCCTGCGCCACTCCGATAACCACCGGCTTTTGATTTTTTATCCATTGCTTGATCTCTTTTGATTAATGTACAATAATCAAATACAGTATGAATGCGTTTTTGCAGAAATGCAAACATTGATTACTAACTTGGTCATTATTGCTAATAAAAGGAGAAATGTCATGTCCTCAAACGTACAACCTATCGCTGTCGACACTTTGGATACCACTCACCTCGTTTCCTCTGTTTTGCTGCAGTGCTTGCAAAACCGCGTTACGACTTTAGAAAGCCAACTACAAAAGGCACTGGCCAATTCACAGAAAAAAGAGGCTTATGCAAACACCTTAGAAAGCGATCTAGAGCATATCATTGTACAGCTCCAACGCTTAGATCTGGTTAAAAAATAACGTATCTAGGGGTGGACGAAGGGCGGACTGTGTAGGGATGGGCAAAGGGCGGACACAGAGGTCCGCCCCTACATCAGGGGGTAGATTCAAAAAACCGATTCGGTTAGGATCAATCCCTTGGCCTTAGTTCTGGATCTGGAATAGCCCGGATAACCCGTTAAACAGGAGAATCATAATGCTTATCATGCCTAAAGTGAGGGGCTTTGTTTGTACCACTGCACATCCTGTGGGATGCGAAGCGCATGTGCAAGAACAGATAAGTTATGTTAAACGTCAGGGAGCCATTGCAAATGGGCCCAAAAAGGTTCTTGTGATTGGCGCATCTACGGGTTATGGTCTTGCTTCGAGAATTACAGCGGCTTTTGGAAGTAACGCCGATACACTCGGTGTTTTCTTCGAAAAAGAACCCGAACCCAATCGCACCGCGAGCGCAGGTTGGTACAATGCTGTTGCTTTTGAAAAGGCAGCGAAAGCAGAAGGGCTTTATGCCAAAAGCGTTAATGGCGATGCATTTTCCGATGCCATTAAAGAAAAAGTCATTCAAATTTTAAAAGACGAAGTTGGCCCTGTCGATTTAGTGATTTATAGCGTGGCTTCCCCACGTCGTACGCATCCTAAAACGCAACATACCGCAAAATCTGTTTTAAAACCGATTGGACAGCCCGTTACGGAAAAAACCTTAGATACCGATAAAGCAGAAGTTAAAACCATTACCATCGAACCTGCAACGCCTGAAGAAATTGCCGAGACCGTGCAAGTCATGGGTGGCGAAGATTGGGAAATGTGGTTGCAAGCATTAGAAGAAGCTAATTTATTAGCAAAGGGTTGTAAAACGATTTCTTATACCTATATTGGCGCTAAACAAACCTGGCCTATTTATGGCAAAGCTGCCATTGGTAAAGCCAAAGAAGATCTCGATCGCGCAGCCAAAGCGCTTCATCAGTATTTAAGCGCAAAACAAGGCGCGGCTTATGTTGCAGTCATGAAAGCAATTGTGACACAAGCCAGCTCTGCAATTCCGATTATGCCTTTGTATATTTCTTTGCTCTATAAAGTCATGAAAGACAACAATGTACATGAAGGGGCAATTGAACAAATCTATCGATTATTTGCGACGCAATTGTTTAATAATAAATCTGTGGATGCGATGAAGCGGGATGACGCAGGGCGCATCCGCATGGATGATTGGGAATTGCGCCAAGATATTCAAGATAAGGTTGAAGATCTGTGGGCCAAAGTGGATACCCAAAATCTTTATGAAATGACAGACTTTAAAGGCTACCAAGCAGACTTCTTAAAGCTTTTTGGATTTGGGTTTTCCGCTGTTAATTATGAGCTGGATGTTAATCCAGAGGTTTACTAAGCAACGCCAGAAAAAACAGCGGATTAGAAATAGGTCTATTTTAACTCTGAACAAGCTTGAAGTTTAGAATCTTAACTACTATATTTCATTTTAAAGGGCAAGAAATGAGACGATAGGAGTGAATATAATGAGCTTAAGCCACCAAGACATTTTGAAAGAACTAGAAGAGTATAGAAGCTTGGTACAAACTGCTAGAAAAAAAGTAAAAAACCTGCAATATCCGCCTACAGCTGAAAAAATAAAATCGGGTCTTAAGGCAGCAGTGTCACAAGCTGATGCTCATTTGGAAGGAGCAGGTCATCTAATTCAAGGAGGATTGCAATACGCTCAAGGAATGGGCGCAGCTAATTTGGCTGCCATGGAAGCGGGTGCCAAAGCAAGCGCCGCTAGTGCTCTTAATGCAGTCACTGGCTGGATACCATTCGGATATGATGAAAATGCTCGTGAAAAAGCTCGTGAGCTTAAATCTGAAGCAATTAGTGCAGAACAGGAAGCATTAATGGCAGAACTAGGCGCGGACGCCAAGCTCATGGCAGCGGAAGAAAAAGCACAAGCGGAATTTAATGCTGCTGATGAGATCAGAGCAGAAGATTTTTCTAGTTTTACGCCAGATTTATCGTTCGAAGCGGCAGAACGTTTTTTTAAAAATGTAGAAAAGAATATAGAAAAAATTGAAAAACTGTTAGATAGAAAAAAGCCGGCTTTTTGTCAAGAAGATCCGGATGCTGATATGAAAAAACTGAATCTATTGATAAAACATGCTAAAGAAGATGTAAATAATGATTTCTCGCAGCTTAATAAAACACTCTCTAAAGACGCACGAAGAGGTGTTTGGAATAATTTATGTACCTCTGTCTCGCAAACTTTTGAAAGCATACAGCTTGCTGTTAAAAATAAGTATCAATCAGTAATAACTGAACGCTCAGTAAAAATAGCTAGAACACTAGAACTCAAAAATGAAGGGTTTCCTCAGTCTGCTTTTAATAAAAAGCAAGCTTTAGCTAAAGCAAAAAGCAAAGCGAACGAGCTTGAAAGCAAATTAGCAAAGGATTTTAGTGCTGAATTTAAACCAAAAAAGAAAAAAGGTCTCGATCCCGGAGCCAAATCTTGATTCTATAATAATCTTTTTATAATACTATTATTTTTATTAGATTGGAAATTAAGATTGACTCTGTATTGTTGCAGGACATATGCTATATTAAAGCATGTTTATACAAAATCAAGATTTGACTCCGCAACTGAACCCACCGCAATTTGGTTTGCTCGATTGCAACAACTTTTATGTCTCCTGCGAACGCGTCTTTCAACCAACTTTAAACAAAGCGCCTGTGATTGTTCTTTCAAACAATGATGGTTGTGTCGTTAGCCGATCTAACGAAGCAAAGAGATTGGATATCAAAATGGGTGTACCTGCATTTAAATTAAAGGCGCTCATTCAAGCACAAAAGATTAAAGTATTTTCCTCTAATTATGCACTGTACAACGATATGTCGCAAAGAGTGATGGGCGCTTTGGCAGAATTAGCGCCGAATTTAGAAATCTATTCAATTGATGAAGCCTTTTTAGATTTGACGGGTTTTCATCCAAACGACTTAAGTTCCTTTGGCGAGAACCTGGTTAAAACCATTCAACAATGGACGGGAATTCCAGTATCTCTTGGCATGGGTTCTACAAAAACGTTGGCCAAAGTTGCCGATCACATCGCAAAAAAAAATAAAATGGGTAGCGGGGTTTTTAAGATAAATGCAACTAATCGTGAGCATGTTTTAGCACAATTTAAAATAGAAGATGTTTGGGGCATCGGTAAAAATTGGGCCACTAAATTGAATCAACGCGGGATTGTAAATGCTTATGAATTAAGCCAACGCACGTATCCAGAACTTCAAAAGCAATTTAATAAAACATTAGCTTCTACGGCTTTAGAATTACAGGGAATTCCAATACATAAAATAGAAACTATCAAGAAACTCAAAAAAGAGATTATGGTATCACGATCTTTTGGACGGATGCTAACAGATTATGATTCATTAAGAGAAGCTATTGCAACACATACCGCGCAGGCAATTCAACGGCTCAGATCTCAACACGCCGTTGCTAAAACGATTACCATATTTTTACAAACCAATCGATTTCAGCAACCGAAGCAGCCTTATCATTACGATACGCTAATAGAATTACCCATTCCAAGCCAAGACACACGCGATTTTTTAAAAGCCGCAGAGCAGGGGTTAAAGCAACTCTATAAAAGTAAGCCTTTAGCCTATAAAAAAGCGGGCGTAATTTTAAGAGAAATCTCATCCAAAGGAAAAGGCCAAATAGATTTGTTTTCTACAGCAGATCCAAAAGCTGTCGCACAAATCGAAGTGCTCGATCGCATTAACCGCACTTTTGGAAAGGGCACATGTAGATTCGCGGTAGAAGGTTACACAAAAGCTTGGCTGGGTCAATCTCGCGATCGTTCTCGCGCTTATACAACATGTTGGTCTGAATTGCCTATTGTACAAGCGAAGTAGCGGATCCCAGGATCATTAAAATATGAAATCCCCCCGCCGACGCGAGCTAGCGCTCGCACGGCAGCCCCCCTTTTTCAAAGTGGGGCAACAAGTCGCTTAAACAATATGCTTTCAAAAGTTATAGAGCAAATTATTATTGCAATGCAAGGAGACAAAGCGACTCGTTACCCCACTTTGAAAAAGGGGGGTCGACGAGCGAGCATAGCTCGCGTCGGCGGGGGGGATTTTACGGCATTGTTCCAGGAGATATGTTACATTAAAGCATCTTTGTATAAAATCAAGATCTGACCCCGTACTATGAAAGGCATTTTACTCATTAATTTAGGCACACCGGATAATTGCGATCCTCAATCAGTTCGGCGTTATTTAAAGCAATTTTTAAACGATCCAATGGTCATTGATTTACCCGGCTTGGTCCGTTGGTTCTTGGTCAATTGTCTCGTTATCCCTCGCCGTTATAAAAACGCTGCTGCGGCTTATCAAAAAATTTGGTTAAAGGGCAATTCGCCCTTAGAAACGGGGAAAGGCGGCTCTCCGCTCTTAGTCTATTCAGAAGCCATGAAAGAAGCCTTGGCCATTGAACTTGGCGCCGGATACCAAGTTGAATTAGGGATGCGCTATAGCAGCCCCAGTATTCAAACAGCCGTCGAGAAACTCAAGGGCTGTGATACACTCAGCGTGTTGCCGTTGTTTCCACAATATGCATCCGCTGCGACAGGATCTGCCATTGCAGAATTTCTAAAGATTGCTTGCAAATATAAACAAGAGAATATATCCACAGCGCGTATTCAAGAAAATTTTTATCAACATCCAGGGTTTATTGCTGCATATGCACATATTATTCAGAAACACATTCAGGAAGATATTCAGGGGTTAAATCCTAAAAGCAAAAAACTGGATATGCTTTTATTGAGCTATCATGGTTTACCCGAACGCCAATTGCATAAAAGCACACCTTGTTACCGAACGCAATGTTTTGCCACATCGGATGCGCTTGCGAATGTTTTAGGTTTATCAAAAAGCCAATATCGCGTTTCTTTTCAATCCCGATTGGGGCGAACGCCTTGGATTAAACCCTATACCGATTTAATTTTACCCGAATTTATTCAACAGGGCATTCGAAATATCGCTATTGCCTGCCCCTCTTTTGTTGCAGATTGTTTAGAAACACTCGAAGAAATTAACATTCGCGCACGAAAACAATGGCAAACTTTGGGTGGGAATGCATTTACCTTTATACCCTGTTTAAATACAGAGCCACTTTGGATTAAAGCAATGGCAAAAATGGTTGGGGAATAATCCGAAAATTATTCCCCTGTCACGCAACAAGACGTTTGATCTTGCTTTAAGACTGGCGTCTTGGTTGTTGTTGCTGCTGACCAGGTTGTTGTTGGCCAGGTTTTTGTTGTTGGCTACCACTTTGTTGTGGTTGATTTGGGTTTTGCTTTGGTTGTTGTGGTTGTTGCTTTGTGGTCATATCAGTGCTCCTTAAGTTGAATTAAATTAAACGTTTTTACGATTAACAAACCTAAGTATAGTCAAAATTTTAAAAGTCAAATGCTTGGGTAGGTGGTATGTCAAAATAGGCTTTAAATAACAAAAGGTCTAAACTTAAGAAAGCAGAATGGAAAAAGCCGGGGAGGCTATCATGTCTAATATAAAGAAATTGCCGAATCGAAAATTAACGCAAAAAAAATCTTCTGTCGTACCCTTTAAGCGCAGTGAGCGCTGCAATGTCATCCATCTAGAAGAAAAAATTAACAAAGCCATTGAACTTCGATTAGGAAGATTTGTAAGAGAAATTCAACTGATAAAAGCCAAACAAAAAAAACTAGAGGCGCGTCATAAAGCGAAGCATGCAAAAGGAACGATAGAATCTATTGGAAAAATGAAACAAAGGCCATCAACACTCAAACAAAAATCAAAACAAAAAATAAAACCCAACAAAAATAACACTCATAATAAAAAAACAAAAAAATAGGCATCCTAATAGGAGGCTTAAAGCGGTAAGGAGATGATACATGAGCAGTGAATTTGCGCTCAATGACTACGAACAGGAAGTTCGTGTGGGGGACAAAGATGTCCAGCTGAACGGCATTCTCGGGTTACCCCCGAATCCACTTGGCGTAATTGTTTTTGCGCACGGCAGCGGAAGCGGACGTTTTAGCCCACGCAATAATTATGTGGCGCGTGTGCTTCAACAGGCAAGCCTCGGAACATTGTTAATTGATCTCTTAAGCGAAACAGAAGCCTCAGATCGCGGGAATGTATTTGATATAGCCTTACTCGCCGAACGTTGTAGAACCGCCAAGACCTGGCTAGCCACACAGCCTAAATGCCGTACACTACCGGTTGGCTATTTCGGTGCCAGTACGGGTGCAGGTGCCGCACTGGTCGCGGCCGCAGAAGATCCGGAAAATATCTTTGCCGTGGTTTCTCGGGGTGGCAGACCCGATTTGGCAGGAGAATCTCTCGATAGCGTGAAAGCCCCAACCTTGCTGTTGGTGGGTGGACATGATGGCGTGGTCATAACCCTGAATGAAAATGCTTTTAATAAGCTGCATTGCACGAAAGAATTAAAAATTATTCCGAGAGCAACCCATCTGTTCGAAGAACCGGGGACATTAGAACAAGTTGCAGAATTGGCTTCAGCGTGGTTTTCAAAACAAATCGGAACCGGAACTAAAACCGGGGCGAATAACTAAAGGACTACGAAATGGCAAAAAGACCTACATTATATAATGAAATTCCCACTAAATTAAATGCCATTGATAATGTGAAGATTCGTAATCTCATCAGAAAAAAAATGATTCGCTATATGAAAAAAGAAAAAGATCCCGGCGAGAAAAATGCTTTGCAGTTAATTACCATTTTAAACGCAATACAACATTGTCCCTTAAACCCAAGCAATATCCATAATATTTGCAAAATTATAACAGAAAAACATCATGCTTGGAAAATGAATGAAATTAAATCTTTCTTTTTATATTTAAAAGCAGTGGACGAAGCGATTTCGGGTATCGCTTTACTCGGCTTAACTGACGAAGAAGAAGCCGAGGGGCCTGAAGCTGAAGAACCGGAAGGAGCCGAAGAGCCTGAGGAAGAAGGAGAAAAACAGGAAGAAGACGAAGAAGAGGAAGACGAGGAAGTCGAAGAAGCCGAGGCATCTGAAGAAGATGAAGAAGCCGAGGGGCCTGAAGAAGAAGCCGAGGAGGCTGAAGAAGCCGAGGGACCTGAAGCTGAAGAACTTGAAGAAGCCGAGGGACCTGAGGCCGAAGAACTTGAAGAAGCCGAGGGGCTTGAAGCCGAAGAAGCCGAAGAAGAACGCGAGGAAGAAGAGCGTGAAGAGGAAGAACGCGAGGAAGAAGAGCGTGAAGAAGAAGACGAGGAGGAAGAAGAGCACGAGGAAAACGAACACGAAGCACACGGGGTATACGGGGTACACGAAGCGCATGAGCATGAAGAACACAAAACACATGAAGCCCATGAAGAACACAAGACGCATGGGGTACATGAGGCGCACGATGAACACGGCGCACACGAGGAACACGGAGACAAACACGATGAAACCCCACACAAAGGGGAACTAGAACACCGCACAAAAGAGGGGCATTTATTTTTGCCCTTAGATGATTTGGAAAAGAAAAAATTTTTCAAAGAGCATTCAATTGATCCGCTAAAAGATAACAAGCATTCAAACGATCAAGAACCGATAGATCCAAAATTAAAAAAATAAAGATAACGTCGGACTTCCCTGTCCGTTAGCGATTCATGTCTCATCCGTTACGAGAAGAAGATAAACCGCGCGGCGATGCAGCCCCCTCGTTTGGCAATGCTGGTTGTTGCACTACTTGCTGTTGTGTTGGTGCACTTGGGCTTGCGCTCCATAGCAGTGCTGGGGTAGTACCTGATGAACTTGAAGAACTCGAGGAAGTTGATGTGCTTAAGGGGCCAGAAACACCAGTGGAATTCGCAGGAAGGTGCTTAGCCAGCGCCGCTTCTGTTTCTGCTATCAGCTCCGCCAGATGTTTAGGGTCAGCATAGTCCTCTGCGTTACAATGTAAGTACTCGAGTCTTCTTTTTAGTACTGCAGGGTGATCACGCAGTCCATCAGATTTATCGCTAAAATACCAATCTGAAAAATCCGAATCTGAGCCATTGAGAACCTCTGATATTCTTACCATCTTGATTGTTTGGCCTGCCACCTTTAGAGCGTTAAGGCACTGCGAAAGGGTTGACAAATCCTGCGTTAATCTTTGGTCCAGTTCTGTTGCATTTGATGACATTTATAATCTCCTATTTAGGTGAATAACAATTAGAATTCAAAATATACTATAATGAAACAGAAGGTGTCAATTGTAAGTTACATAGCTTAAGCTATTAAACTTACAAAATATATTAGCCTGAAACATCTCGCCAATTACAGAGGTATTGCACTGTATTTATGACACGGGCTTTTTTAAAATAGAAATAACTTCTTCATCTGTTACTTGTGAAAAATTCGAAAAAAATTGACCAACGGCGTG
>Ga0207127_10047_pt1 | contig 28720 bp, 24 predicted proteins | sample Alteio_BWMinHeat_17_FD_153574 | JGI IMG/M metagenome (GOLD analysis project Ga0207127, IMG submission 153574) | Enriched cells from forest soil in Barre Woods Harvard Forest LTER site, Petersham, Massachusetts, United States -... | ecosystem: Environmental > Terrestrial > Soil > Temperate forest >...
TCAGCGGAATGAACGGAGCCCAGATCGGCTCACGCGCTCTCAACGTTAACGAAGCCCGACCGAAAGAAGCACGCGCCGGCGGCGGTGGCGGATTTGGCGGCGGTCGCGGTGGCGGAGGCGGCTTTGGCGGCGGACGCGGCGGCGGCGGAGGAGGCCGTGGCGGCGGTGGCGGCTACGGCGGTGGACGCGGCGGTGGTGGCGGCGGTCGCAACCGTTATTAGCTTTACAACAAACTTAAAAAAAGGGGAGTTGCAGCCATCTGCATCTCCCCTTTTACGTTTTTGTTTGCGAGCACGTTTTAAACGAACTCGACGTGTGGCTCCTGCGTGATGATCCCTGCGCGATAGCCCATGTTGAGCAGGCGTGATACGGCTTCTTTGCCGTCTTCGCCATAGTCCAGCGTGCGCGAGTTCACATACATTCCCACAAAACGATCCGCCATGTGTGGATCAAGATCACGTGCAAATTGCATGGCATAAGCCAAAGCCTGTTCGCGATGATCGAGCGCGTGCTGAATGCTGTCACGCAGCGCCTGTTGCACCGTGGCGATCAGGCCAGGGCCCAGATCGCGGCGAATAGCATTGCCGCCCAGAGGCAGCGGCAGGCCCGTCATCTCATGCCACCACTTGCCCAGATCGATAATCTTGCTCAATCCGGAGCGGTCATAGGTAAGCTGGCCTTCGTGGATGATCAGCCCGGCCTCATAATTCCCCGCGAGCACCTGGGGAATGATCTGATCGAAGGGCACCACGGCTGTTTCAATGTCCGGAGCAAACAGCTTGAGCGCCAGATAGGCAGTTGTCATAGTGCCCGGAACTGCCACTTTCATGCGCTTGAGGTCTTCCAGACCGATGGCGCGTGGCGCCACCACCATGGGACCGTACTGCTCGCCCACGCTGCCTCCGCAGGACATCAGCGTGTACTTGTCCTGGACGTATGGATAAGCGTGAAAAGAGATGGCGCTCACGTCATAAAAGCCATCCATGGCTTTGCGGTTGAGCGTTTCAATATCTGTGAGCGTGTGGCTGAACTTCAATCCCGGGACGCGCACCTTGTTAGTGGCCAGGCCATAAAACATGAAAGCGTCATCGGAATCAGGGCTATGCGCAATGCTGATTTCTCGCACTTGGGGAACAACGGACGAAGTCGACATAAAGATAAATCCTACGCTCACTATTATCGCAGCACACGCGCTCCAGCGCCTGTGACCGGGACAAGATTCTCAGATTTTTATGATGGAAATGAAAATTAATGCGTATGGTCAATGGAGGCCGCATGTTCGGCAGTCTCCGTGGAGTGTTCCGGTTGCGGCGGTTCAAGGCTATTCGGCGGCGTGTGATGGGGGCGGCGCAAGTGCGAGCGCAGTCGCCACCAGGTGGCGCCCACGGCCACCATGATTGCAGCCAGGGAAAGCGCCAGAATCGCAAATAAAACCTTCATCAACACTGCTCAAGGATACCAGAGCAGGGCGGCCCAGGAACGCAGGAAAAGGGCCTAGACCCCTACGGGGAACGGCTTAGAATGCCGCTCTGGAGAGGCGGAACGGCCTTCAAACCTGCCTTGCAACAGTGACATCAATCCGGTGTACCAGTAGCCCAGGACGAACAGGAGAAGAAATGGAATGGTCCAGTAATTCTCGCTGGTGAAGGCGTACAGGCACATAAGGAAGAAGTAAGTTCCAACCAGCAGCTCAAGCCAGGGAACAATACCGAGCCGGCGCCGGTATTGTTGTCCCAGAGCTTTGTCTTTTTTCGATTCCACGCGATATTTCGGCGTGCGTTTGAATGCCGATTTGATACCCAGTAGAGCTTCCATCACGGCGCGGGTATTGGTGAGCGTGAGCCCGATGCCCAGAGCCATCAGGAATGGCAGATAAAGGAAGGTGCGGGGCCAGCGCCGGGGAAACAATTCTTTTTGTGATACCAGGTAGAAGCTGGAGATGGAAAACGTTGATGCCAGAAACAGCGGCAGATCAATCAGCAACATCTGGAACCATCCGCCGAACGAACGGATAATCATGGCCGGCAGCAGAAGGGTGGAAAGAATGATCATCAGCGGGTAGCTGATGTTGGCCGTGAGGTGATAGAAGGCTTCGACCTTGATACGCCAGGGCACATCACTACGGAATACCAGCGGCAGCACTTTCTTTCCGGTCTGGATCAGGCCCTTGGCCCAGCGCGCCTGCTGGGTTTTGAAAGCGGTCATCTCAATGGGCAGCTCCGCCGGACACTCAATGTCCTGTACATACTTGAACTTCCAGCCCGCCAGCTGTGAGCGATAGGAAAGGTCAGTGTCTTCCGTCAGCGTGTCATGCTCCCAGCCGCCGGCATCTTCAATGGCCTGGCGACGCCACATGCCTGCCGTGCCGTTGAAGTTGAAGAATACCTTGCTGCGAGAACGGCCACCGTGTTCGAGGATGAAATGCCCATCCAGCAGAATGGCCTCAACTTCGGTGAGGAAGGAGTAATTGCGGTTCAGGTGCGTCCAGCGCGTCTGAACCATGCCAATGGCTGGATCGGCAAAGTGGTGCACCACGCGCATCAGCCAGTCTTCGGGGGGAACAAAGTCGGCGTCAAAGATGGCAATGAACTCGCCTTTCGAGGTGAGCATGCCGTTCTGGAGCGCGCCGGCCTTGAAGCCTTCACGGTTGGTGCGATGGATATAGGTGATCGGGTGGCCCAGAGCGGCGTAGCGGTCCACCACGGCCCTGGCGACGGTCACCGTATCGTCAGTTGAATCGTCCAGGACCTGGATATCCAGCTTGTCCTTGGGATATTCCACCTTGCAGATGGCTTCCACCAGTCGATCCACAACAAACTGTTCATTGAAGATGGGCAGCTGAATCGTTACCCGCGGGAGATCGGCAAATTGGGTGGGCGGCTCGGTAGTGCGGTTCTTCCGATTGCGGTAATACATGTACACCAGCACATAACGATGGATACCGTAGCCGGCCAGGATGACCATCACCACAAAATAGGGGATGAGCAGCATCATGTCGAATGCGTTGGGAGAGTAAAGGCCCTTGAAGGTCCGGTCCAGGAATTGCGACTTGAAATAGTGTATGAAGCCCTTTTGCTGGGCCGTGCTCAGCAGCAATAGACAGTTGGCAAATAGCGGACTCAGACGAGGACTCCCGAGGGGAAATCAGAAAAGAAGATTGTAGCAGACAGGCGGCGGGTTTCCTGAACCGCAGCCAGCCGCCTTATTACGAATTTAGACGCAACGCGCAACGTGACATCAGCGATGGAAGTCGCTCTATGTCGAGCTTTGTCGGGCTTTGCCTGGCAGCCTTGTGACATTCTTCCATTAGCATCAATTCGTGCGCAAAGCCTTTTTCATCTGCCTCGGCCTATGGCTTCTGCCAGGCGCGCTTTCATTGGCGATAGCCGAAGAGCGACCCGCTTGGCGCATAAATCTGCAGACCTATTGGTCCCAGCCGGACATCTCAACAATTGAGCTGAAGTTTCATGGCGACTTGCTCGTTGTTTATTCGGAAGATGGGAACGGTGCATTGATATTCGACAGCAAAAGCCAACGGATGGTTAATGACACAGAAACGCGGAGTGCGGCCCTGACGTCTCTGGTCGATTCATGTCAGCGAACCCGGTTTCGCAAACGATTTCCAGAAGTAAACGTGCTTGAATGCTGGAAGGGAATGGTGCTGGAGCAAATCGGGGGCATCGGGCTCCGCGACGAGGGGCCCACGGAGTACTATCTGCGTCTGCCCGGGAAAGAGCGGGTGCGTCTATTTCATGGAAATTGCTGGCCTGGAGATCCGCATTTTGTCGGAGGTGACCAGATTCTTGTAAACCAGTGCCGTGGCAAAGCTATCGTCTTCAACACGAAAGGAAGAGAACTTTATACTTTTCCAAGACTTTCAGAGGCTTACATAGCTTTAAGTGACGAAGGTACAAGGTTTGCGGCGTATGAACGAAGTTCGTCATTTCTTCATGAATTTGAAGGCACAAACAGGCTCAAAGTGAGCGTCTTTCGGTCATCTGATGGCAAGAAAATCTTTGAACGAAAGTGGCATCTCGAGGACGGCGAAGGAATTAACGATAGGAGGATTGCGCTCTCCAGAGATGGCTCCATACTAGCCATCGCCCACCGCGGGGAAGTACAGATCTTTTTCCTGCCCAAGGAGCGTTAATTCAGAAAGAACTGTCTGTAGAGCGTATCGCGCTGTTTGGGCATGAAGCCGGCATCGCGGATCATGCGGCGCAGCTCTTCTTCCGTAGTGCAATTCGCCACGCCCGCTGAGCGGACAACGTTTTCTTCCAGCATGACTGATCCAACGTCATTGCCGCCGAAACGCAGACCCATCTGGCAGACCTTCAAGCCCTGCGTTACCCAGCTGGACTGAACGTTTTCAATATTGGAAAGGAACAGACGCGCTACAGCCAAGGTTTTCAGATACTCGACGGCCGTGGCCTCGTCCCAGTGGCGGCCTCCCAAAGCAGTGTTGCCGGGCTGAAAACTCCAGGGGATGAATGCGGTGAATCCGCCGGTTTCTTCCTGAAGATCGTACACATGCTGGAAGTGGTTGATCCGCTGCTCCAGCGTTTCACCAACACCAAACATCATGGTGGCCGTGGTGCGCATGCCAATCTTATGAGCAGTGCGGTGGACATTGAGCCAGTCGCCGGTCAGGCACTTCAGCCTGGCGATCTTATGGCGGACTTCATCATCCAGAATTTCGGCGCCGCCGCCGGGGATGGAATCAAGGCCGGCGTCGCGCAGGCGCCGGATGGTGTCTTCAATGCTCAACCCGCTTATTTCAGCAAAATGAATGATTTCGGAAGCGGAAAAGCAGTGCAGGTGGACTTTGGGAAAGCGCTGTTTGATGCCGCTGAGCATCTGCTCATACCACTCGATTTTCAAATCCGGATGCAGACCGCCCTGCATCAACACGCCGGTGCCCCCGACCTCTACTGTCTCGCGGATCTTCTCGTAGATGGTCTCAAAATCCAGCACGTAACCTTTGCTGCGTCCCGGTCCTTTAATAGGCGCGTAAAAGGCGCAGAAGGTACAGTATTCCGTGCAGAAGTTGGTGTAATTAATGTTGCGATCAATGATGTAGGTGACCACGCCTTCAGGATGCAGCTTGCGGCGTTGAGCGTCGGCATCCATACCGAGGCCGATCAGATCGTCCGAGCGGAAATAGTCCAGAGCCTGTTGTTTGGTAAGGGACATGAAACCACTATTTTACTGGAATCATGCCCCCGCGAACAACGAGCTCAGCTGGCCTTCTGCGCGATGCGGCGAAGCAGGTAAAACGTACCGATCGCGACGTACGTCAGGGCCCAGATGCAGAAAGGTACAAAGTAAGCCAGAGAATGCGTGGAGTGAGAAAGACAAACGCCTATTACAAGATAGCCCAGGCCAAGCCCAAAGAAGAACATAGCGAAGGCCCTTACATTTTCAAAGTAACGCTGACGCCAGGAATTGAGTAACCGCATACACATGGAGAGATGTTGAAGCAGAGCTGCGAGTTGCTAAGCGGCTGACTTTGCGATTGGCGCAGGTGAAATCACGCCGCTTTGGCCGGCTCTTTAGGTTCCGGGATCAGGGGCTTGCCTTCGCGTTTGCGCTTCAAGGTCCACCAGAGCAACGCAGCACCGCCAACCACGGCCAGGCCGATCAATATCCAGAGCAGCGGCTGGTAGTAAGCGTGGAAGAAACCAAAGATCTGCTTGCTATACATCGATCCCAGGTAAGCGAGGGCTGTATAACGCATGGCTCGGGCCAGTCCTACGGCCAGGAGAAATTTTCTTGGTGAATATTTGAGCGCTCCCGCAGCCAGCAGAAACGGTGAATAAGGCACCGGCGGGGGCAATAGTCCGGGAATAAAAAGGCTCCAAAAGCCTTGTTTCTGAAAGCGTTTGAAGATTTTGTCGATCTTCTTTTTCGGGATTTTCTTCTCCAGCGACTCCTTGCCGCCTTTGCGTCCCACCGCGAACGTCATATACCCGCCCGCCATACCGCCGATTGTGGCCATCACAGCGTAATATGGCCACCAGCCGGGCTGTTGAGCTGCCAGGATGACGGTGAGCGCGTCCATGCTGCCGGGTAGGGGAATTGGCGAATTGTCGGCAAAGCCCAGCAGCACCAGGCCGAGTCCACCCAGCCTGACCAGCCATGCCCACGCACTAGAAATAAGGATGTAAGGGATTAGAAGCACAGCTTATTGGATGCATTAAGCCGGTCAGGAACTCCAAATTCGAAAAACGTCGCTACGAAATCCCGGACCACGCCGAGGTTGGCACTAGATGCTAATTGCCTGACCGGCATGAGTTCACGCCGCTTTGGCTGTTTCCTTGGGCCCAGGGACGACCGGCTTACCTTCGCGTTTGCGCCTCACCATCCACCAGATAAGGGCGATTCCGCCTATTACCACAGCTCCAATCAACACCCACAAGATCGGTCTATAGTACTGGTGGAAGAACCCAAAAATCTGCGTGCTGTACTTTGATCCGAGATACGCAAGGGTTGAGTAACGAATGGTTCTCGCCAGCCCCAGGGCGAGAAAGAACTTTTTGGGCGAATATTGAAGTGCGCCGGCCGCGAGCAGGAAAGGCATGTAAGGTACCGGAGGCGGCAGCAGCCCAGGGATGAAGACACTGTAGAAGCCGTGCTTCTCAAAGCCCTTGAAGATTTTCTCGACTTTCTTTGTGGGCAGCCTCTTTTCCAGCGCCTTCTGGCCACCTTTGCGGCCGACCATAAACGTCATGCAACCGCCGGCCACGCTGCCTATGGTAGCCAACATGCCGTAATAGGGCCACGAGGTGGGTTGCTCAGCCGAGAGGATGACCGTGAGTGCATCCGTGCCGCCGAGCACGGGAACAGGCGAATTATCGGAAAGCCCCAGCAGCATCAGACCAAGTCCACGCAGCTTGCGCAGCCACTCCCAGCTGCTAAAAAGAAGGATATAAGAGGTTTCAAGCACAACGTAATTGGATGCACTAAGTCAATCAGGAAGTCCGAGGGCGAGAGAAGTATTGTGAGGACGCGCTAAAGCGTCTTTTACACCGCGTGGACGCTCTTACAGGCGCGAAGTAACCTTGTGCTCGAGGAAGTCGAGTTCGGGCGCCCCCGGAAGCACCTTCATCTCCGCAGCATATTTGTAAAAGAGTCGCAGGCCTTCAAGGTTTTCCGCGTCCAGACCGTAATCGATATTCTCAGTCAGGTAAGCACTGATAAGTGGGGCAGACAATCCAAGACGTGTTGACCATTCTTTCGCAATTTCCGGAATGCGCTTGAGGCCGGCATCGCGAGACTGTTGAAAAATTTGAGGCAGATTTACGTCGCTGCTCACGCTGTTGAGCGCGGCTTTCCGCACCGCCCAGAAGGCGAAGACGAATGGGCGTCCGGTCCAGCGCCGCCACTGTTCGGCCAGATCGTAAACATAGTAGCCATCGGTCTTTGCCTGCAATGCCGGGTCGCCGATGAGAAGGGCCGCGTCATGCCATTGCAACATCTCGTCGAGTACCGCTTTCTGGCGACGAAATCCAGGATTCACACCGACAAACTTGCGCAGAAAAATCTCTACCAGCGCCGCCGACGTGCGCGAAGAATCATCCGTGGCAACGTTGCGAATTCGTTCCGCGGGGACCTTGCTGACCAGGAGAATGGAGCGCACAACATTTTTCGATGCGATGGCCACATCGGGAATGATAGTGAGACCGGGGATGGTAGTGTATGCCGCCGCCGGGATAATGCCGATGTCAGCCAGGTCCGTCTTCAGCTCTTCCGCACACTGCGAAGGCACCGTGTAGGTGATGGAAAAGTTCTCACGAAGCTGCGCTGCGGTCTCGCCATGCTCAAAATCCCACATGAGCGGAGCGGTGTTCAGAAAGCTGATGGCGGAGACTCGTAGTGCCATAATGAAAGATATTGTAAACAATCGTGAACTTTCTTTTCCTTGACAGCCTTTCCCATGTCCGTGTACAGTCCCGCAAGTTTCATGGCTAGTCCAACAACAGGAACATCGAACGCAATTTACTGGCTTGCGCTTTCACTCACGCCGGGCCTTGGCCCAACGCGTGGACGCAAGCTGGTTGACCATTTTGAAAGCATCGGTGATGTGTTTCACGCGTCGCTGACGGAGCTGGAAGGCCTGAATCTGCAGGCGCAATCAGCCCAGCACATCGCTTTGGGTAAGTCGCTGGATATGGCTCATGAGGAGTTTGCCAGGGCGGCGTCTTCAGGCGTGAGCATCATCTGCCGCGAAGACGCAGAATGGCCGGAACGGCTGAGCGAGATCTACGATCCGCCGCTGGTGCTCTTTGTTCGCGGCAACGTGGCGGCGCTGGCTGCTCCGGGAATTGGCGTTGTCGGCACGCGCCATCCCACTCCTTATGGCATTGGCATGGCGGAGCGTTTGTCATGCGATCTTTCAGGTCGCGGGCTCATCATTATTAGTGGTATGGCGCGCGGCGTGGATACGGCAGCGCATCGCGGAGTGATCAAAGCAAAAGCCCGCACCGTGGCCGTGTTTGGGACCGGCGTCGATGTGATCTATCCGCGCGAAAATCGCAAGATCGCCGATGGCATCCTGGAATGCAATGGAGCGCTGGTAAGCGAATTTCCGCTGAACACATTTGCCGCTCCGCAGAACTTTCCCATTCGCAACCGGATCATCAGCGGCCTGTCACTGGGCGTTCTGGTGGTGGAAGCCGGTGAGTATAGCGGGACCAGAATCACCGCCCGTTGCGCGCTGGAGCAGAGTCGCGAATTGTTTGCTGTTCCTGGAAATGTCACGTCCAGAAACTCCTGGGGACCGAATACGCTGATCAAACAGGGAGCCAAGCTAACTGCAACATGGGAAGACGTTTGGGAGGAATTGCCGGCCGAGGTAAAGCTGCGGCTTGAATCCGAATGGACGTCCCAGGCATCAGACCAGAAGCCCCAAGCAAGCAGCCTGTTTAATAATGATGAACAGCTGACGCCCCGTGAGAAGAAGATTCTCAAGGTACTGAAGCAGGACGAAATGACTCACATTGATACGATCATAGAAAAACTGGAACCGGAGGTGTCATCGTCAGAAATCTTCGCGGCATTGTTTGAGCTGGAGTTGAACGGAAAAATCAGACAGATGCCGGGGAAGAATTTTGTAAAAAGCTTCTGAAAGGCGGTATTTGGTTTTTGGTACTTGGTTTTTGGGGTGACGAACGAATGAGAAATTACCGAGAGCTTGATGTCTGGGAAAAATCCCACAAGCTGACCTTGGAACTTTATCGGTTGAGCCGCTCTTTTCCGAGAGAGGAAACATACGGTTTGACGTCTCAAATGAGACGAGCGGCTGTGTCAATTGGAGCCAATCTGGCGGAAGGATGCGGCAGAAGAACGAGCCCCGAGCTGGCGCGTTTTGTTCGAATCGCGATGGGATCTGCAAGCGAACTCGATTATCACCTGCTGCTATGCCGTGACTTTGAGTTTGTCACAGACAGCGAATATGAGCGTAGCGTTGCTGAGTTGACTCGAGTTCGAAAGATGCTTTCAGCCTTGTTGGCAAGTATCGAAGCCAAGCTCGGAGAACAGGCATATGCGGCTGATTCTGCACCACCAAAAACCAAGTACCAAAGGCCAAGTACCTAGTGCACAGATTGTCGGAGCGAGCCAATCCGTGGTAGCTTCAAACCAACATTAGCGGAATAGGAAACAATTGTCCAAATCACTCGTTATCGTCGAATCGCCCGCCAAGGCGAAGACCATCAATAAATATCTGGGAAAAGACTACGAGGTGGAAGCCTCGCTGGGTCACATCAAAGATCTGCCCAAAAGCAAGCTGGGCGTGGATCTTGAGGGTGACTTTGAGACCGAGTACGACGTAATTCCCGGCAAAGAAAAAGTCGTGGCCAAGCTGAAGAAGATGGCCAAGGACGCGATTGCCATTTATCTGGCGCCTGACCCGGACCGCGAAGGCGAAGCCATTGCCGCGCATCTTGCCGAAGAGTTGACGGAAGGTTTCAGCAAGAAGAAAAAGAACGGCATTCCGGTTCATCGCGTGACCTTCAACGAAATTACCAAGAAGGCCGTGCAGGAAGCGTTTCTTCATCCTCGGGAGATAGACCAGAACCTGGTAGACGCGCAGCAGACGCGCCGTGTTCTGGACCGTATCGTGGGATACCAGGTGTCTCCGCTGTTGTGGGACAAGGTTCGGCGTGGGCTTTCCGCTGGTCGAGTACAAACGGTGGCGTTGCGCCTGATTGTAGAACGCGAGCGCGAGATCAAGGCGTTCGAGAAGAAAGAATACTGGACCATTGACGCGCATCTGGGAGCGGCTAAACCGCCGGCGTTTGACGCCCGCTTTGTTGGGCGCGGTGATGAAAAAACAGAAATCCCAAACGGCGAAGAGTCCAAAAAAATTACGGATGCGCTGGAAGCGGCTACGTGGACCGTCAAGACGGTAGAAAAGAAAGAACGCCGCCGCAGCGCCGCACCGCCGTTTACCACCAGCAAGCTGCAACAGGATGGCTCCCGCAAGCTGCGTTTCAGTGTGAAGCGCATGATGATGATCGCGCAGCGTTTGTATGAAGGTGTGGAACTGGGCGATGAAGGCTCGGTCGGCCTCATTACTTATATGCGTACCGATTCGGTGCGTGTCTCGAATGACGCAGTTACTGAAGTCCGCGAGCTGATCAACTCTGCCTATGGCAAGGAATTTTTGCCGGAAACGCCGAACGTTTATAAGTCGAAGAAAGAAGCGCAGGAAGCGCATGAAGCCATCCGTCCAACCTCGGCGGCGCGCCATCCAGACGAGATCAAGAAATATCTGGGTGAGGATGAATACAAAGTTTACAAGCTGATCTGGCAGCGCTTTGTAGCGTCGCAGATGATGCCGGCCGTGTTCGATCAGACAGGTGTCGATATCGAAGCCAAGTCAGCCAATGAAACATTTATCTTCCGCGTGACCGGATCGGTGCTGAAGTTTGAAGGCTTCCTCAAAGTTTACGAAGAGTCCAAGGAAGGCAAGGATGAAGAAGACGAGGCGCTCAAGCACAAGCTGCCTCCTTTGGAAGTAGGCCAGAAGCTGACACTGAAAGAGATCAAACCGGAGCAGCATTTCACGGAGCCGCCTCCGCGGTTCAATGAAGCTTCGCTGGTGAAAGAACTGGAAGAACGCGGCATTGGACGGCCGTCGACCTATGCCACCATTCTCTCTACCATCCTGGAACGGCAGTATGTGCAGAAGGTCGGCGGAAAGTTTTCGCCAACGGAAACCGGGTTGGTGGTAACTGACCTGCTTGTCAAAAACTTTGCCGAGATCTTCGATCCTGCATACACTGCGCGGCTCGAAGAAGAGCTCGACGAAATCGGTGAAGGCAAAGAGCCGTGGAAGCAGGCGCTGGGAGACTTCTACAAAAAGTTCTCCAAAGACCTCCGCTACGCTGAAAAGCACATGGAGAACATCAAGCGGATGGAGAAGCCGACGGAAGAGAAGTGCGAACGTTGCGGCTCTCCGCTGGTTCTCAAGTGGGGCAAGCATGGTTCGTTTTACGCCTGCAGCTCGTATAAGAAGGATGATCCGGAAAGCTGTACATTCACCAAGGAAAATCCCATCAATCTTCCTGAGCTGGACACAGCGGAGATGCCGGAGACCGGCCAGGACGAGTATTGCGAGAACTGCGGTCGCGTGATGGTGTTGAAGCGCGGACGCTTTGGCCAGTTCATGGCGTGCACAGGCTATCCGGATTGCAAGACCACGCGCCGGCTGGACCAGGGCAAACGTGTGCCGGATGTACCGCTGGAAGAGATCTGCCCGGCTTGTAAGACGCGCAACCTGGTATTGCGTCACGGACGCTATGGTGAGTTCATATCATGCAGCGGCTATCCAGACTGCAAGTACATCAAACAGAATTTCATCGGCGTAAAGTGCCCACAGTGCAAAGATGGCGAACTGGTAGAGAAGAAAGCACGTCGCCGCGGAAACACCTTCTACGGGTGCTCGAATTATCCGAATTGCGAGTTTACGTCGGCTTACAAGCCTGTGGCAGAAACATGTCCGAGTTGCGGCAGCCCGTATCTGCTGGAGAAGCATTTGAAGTCAGGTTCCATGCTGATCTGTCCGAACAACACTAAGAAAGCGGCGGATGAGGAAGAGCCAAAGCCGAAGCGCGGGAAGAAAGGCAAAGCGGGCACAAAGGACGAAGTGCCTGCGGCTTCGATCGTGAAGTGCGACTACGTGAAAGCCATCCCGGCTCCCGAGCCGCAAGAAGTGGCATAGTTTGGTTGGCAGGATGAATCAAAAAGGGATCCCGATCGGGATCCCTTTTCCAGTCTTAAGTGCGCTTTGTGTCGTACGCGCAAGACAGGCACAAGGTCCCTCAGGGCTGCGCGCGAGCTGAAGAAAACGCTCGCGACGCTTACGCCCTTCGGGATGACGTTGATTGTTCAGGAGATGAGCAGTCGCCTTAAAATGAAAAACTGCGAGGTTTGCTCGTGCTAAGTTCAGGCAGCTTTCTGAGCAGATGAGAGCTTGCTGGCCAGAACATCGACTTTCTCGATCACTGGAGGTTTGGACAAAAGCTCTCCGGCTTTTGCCATCAATGCGGCTGCAATGGGGCCGTTCAGATGGGCCTGTCGGCCATCTTCTGCGGCGAAGGTATCAAAGATTCCAAACGTGCTGGGTCCCAGCCGAAGTGCAAACCATGTGGTTGTTCCCGGTTCCTGCTGCGCAAGTGCCAGGCCGCTACGGAGAAAATTTTCAACATCAGATTCTTTTCCGGCTTTCGCTTCCAGACGTACCAACAGTGCTACTTTTGCGAGATCTGCCATAGTTAAGGTCCTCTTTCTATTTGGCTCAGGTTGAAAAATGTTTTGTTCGAATGCGGAGCCCACAGCGCCAATGTCCAAAAAACGTGAAGGCTGACAACTACGATCATTTGGATGCCTGTGAGACTGCACCGGGTGCTAAAAGTTGCACACAGCGTCAGGATGGCGCAAAATTTAGCGCGAACTTAAATTACGAAATGACCGGTATCCAGGACAAGGGGAACATCATGCCAAAAAAAGCCACAGCTCAGGACGCGGAACTCATTCTACGCTTGTATGACTTGCGCAGGGAAGCAACCATGCGCGTTGCCAGAAAATTCATCATCACAGAATTCTGGCCACAGAGTTATGAGGAGTTTCGCGATGTTCTGCTGGACTATCGCCATGAGAAAAATGCCTTCGCGCGTCAGGTGCTTACCTATTGGGACATGGCAGCGGCCATGGTGCTGCAAGGTGCAGTGAGCGAAGATCTTTTTTACGCGTCCAATGTAGAGCCGTATTTCATTTTTGCCAAGTTCGGCCAGTATCTGGAACAGCTTCGAAAAGATTATATTTCGCCGGAATTTTTGAAGAACCTGGAGGCACTAGCCAATCGTCCGAAAGGCAAGGAGAGGATCAAACATTTGCGTGCGCGGGTGGCGGCGAGACAGGCACAGGCTGCGGCGGCACGGGCTGCGAGTTGATCAATGTATAGATCCTTCGAGTGCGTCGTCGCCTCAGGATGACGGCAAAAGCCGATTCCTCGTTGCGCTTCGGAATGACAAGGGTTGAAAGCATCGGAGAGACGTGGCATGCCACGTCTCTAAAATTTCAATGGCAAGTGGATGGCTTCAACAAGTGTCAGGAAATGTATTCCTTGATCAGGAGATGTATTCCTTGATGTACGGGTCTTCGATGTGGCCAAGTTCGAGGGCGGTACCGTCAAATATGATCTTGCCATCACGCAGGATCATGAAACTGGTGTGAACGTCGCGTGGCCTGCCCTCAATTGACTTCATGGAGTTGGTATTGGAGTCGTAATAGTGGCTGGCGAGCATGAATCCGTCCTGAAGGCGGTGGCTCACCAGCAGCGCGCTGGTCTTGGCCACGTCACGCTGTTTCATAATGAGTTCAATAATGGTGGTGGAAGTGATGGGATCCAGGCCGCCGGTGGGTGAATCATAAAGCAGGATTTCCGGGTGGGTAATGATGGCCCGCGCTATGCCTACGCGCCTGCGCATGCCGCCTGAGAGTGAGGATGGGAACATATCCACGGTATGTTCCAGTTCCACGAAACGCAGGGCCTCGCGTACGCGGGCTTCCACTTCTTTTTCAGGAAGATGTTCCTCCATCAAGCGAAAGGCAACATTCTCGCGTACGGTAAGAGAATCAAACAGCGCGCTTTCCTGAAAGACAATTCCCACCTGGCTGCGCAGATCGAACAGCTCCTCTTCCGTCATGGTGGTTATGTCATGGCCGAGAACGTAAATATGTCCTGAATCAGGGCGCTCCAATCCCAGGCAGAGCTTGAGGATGGTGCTCTTGCCCGAGCCGGCCACGCCCAGCATCACTTTGGTTTCGCCACGCTTCAGTTCGAAAGAAACCTGGTTCAGTACCTGCATGTCTTCGAATTGGAGTGAGACATCCTCAAAGATAATGGCCTTGTGAACGGTGTCAGGCTTCGGCGCAGGCTGGATATCGAGTTGAGGCACGGATGGGCTCATCTGAGTTCCAGCAGGAACTGGGTGAGAATCACGTCCACGGCGAGAATGAGCACTGAGGCTGCCACAACCGCCTGCGTGGTGGAACGTCCCACGCCCTGAGTGCCGCCCTTCGTATTGATGCCGTAAAAGCAGCCGACAGTAGCGATGATGAAGCCGAAGAATATCGGCTTCACCAGGCCGGTAATCACGTCATTGTAAGTAAGCTGCTGGTAGGCAGAGTTCCAATATTGAAAGGTGTCAATACCGAGCTTGAAATAAGAAATGATATAGCCGCCAACCAGCCCCACCAGGTCAGACAGGATAGTGAGAAAGAAAAGCATGAAGACCGTGGCGACCACACGCGGCGTAATTAGTTTCTTATATGGATCAGTGCCGAGAGCGCGCATGGCGTCAATCTGCTCGGTCACTTTCATGGAACCGAGTTCGCTGGCCATGCCGGAGGCGTTGCGACCGGCAACCATCAGGCTGGTAAGAACCGGGCCAAGTTCGCGCACCATCGAGAGCGATACCAGCTGGCCGGTGATGGAGATTTGTCCGAAACGTTCCAGCGTAGGCGAATAATTGAGCGCCAGCACCATACCGGTGAATGTTCCGGTGAGCACCACGATGGGCAGCGAACCGAAGCCGATGAGATCTGCCTGCTGGATGGTGTCCGCCAGATAGCGGGGATGGGCGAAGATGTTTGTGAGGGACCGAACCGACAGGAGGGTATATTCCTGAACGGCCAGAATGCTGCGCTTCACAATATCAGTGGGGGCAGTGAGTTCCATCCCAGCTTCAATATAACAGAGCGAATGCGTCAGGCCCAATTTCGGAAAAACATTGCATTGCTTCGCTGCAAGAGGTCGAATAGAATCGCAGCCGCCTAATGAACTCCCAGCCTGACAGCGAGCCCAAATCAATCCGGCAGGTCATTCACCGCATGTTGATGTCCAAGGGACGCCTGGAGGCGCTTACCGACGGCATTTTTGCCATTGCCATGACCTTACTGGTGCTTGAGCTGAAGGTGCCGGAACTGCCGAAAACGGTTAGCAGCTCAGAACTGCTGCAGCGCCTGGGTGAGGCGGGGCCTGCGTTCTTCAGCTTTCTGGTGTCGTTCCTATATTGCGGGCTGCTCTGGATCATGCATCATCTGGCCATGCACTTCATCCGGCACATACAAATTGCCCTGGTCTGGTTGAACCTGCTTTTCCTGATGTCGATCTCAGTGCTGCCTTTTTCCTGTGCTCTGTTGGGGCATTACCTGAAGAACACGGCGGCCCAGGAAATCTACTTCAGCAATCTGTTTGTGAGCGCGTTGTTTCTCTTTCTAATTTGGACGTTCGCGCGGCGACGAAAGCTGATTAGTGAGGATGATCCGCGGGCTGTACGGGCGATGAGTCAGCAACTGACGATCTTTCCCGTGGCGATAGCCGCCGGGACCCTGGCTGCGCTGTATCGCCCCATCGCGGGCTTCTGGGGCATGACAGTGGTCCTACTGGCGCTACGGGTGTGGCAGCGCCAGAGTTTCCGCAAGGAGCTCACTGCTCCTTCATTGCCGCAGTCTTCTTCCTGACCTCAATGTTTAACCGCTTGATCTTCTGATTGAGCGTAGAGAGGGGAATATGAAAGCGATCTGCGGCTTCCGTCTGGTTCCAGTTGCACTTCTCCAGCATGTCAACAATAAGGCGGCGCTCGCAGTCTTCCACTATTTCGAAGAGCGAAGCGTCCGGCCGATGTTCAAACATCTGTCCGGGTGAACCGCGGCCTACGATGTGATCAGGCAACAGGTCGATACCGACAACGGATCCATTGGAGAGCACCACGGCTCGTTCAATCACGTTTTCCAGTTCCCTTACGTTTCCCGGCCAGCCATAGTCCATCAGCGGACGCAGGGCTTCAGGTGAGATCTGGCGCAGAGGCTTTTCGTTCTCCGTGGAGAACTTGGTTAAGAAGTGGTTAACCAGCAGGGGAACGTCAACGGCGCGTCCACGCAAGGGCGGCAGGTCAACGGTAATGACGTTCAGGCGATAAAAGAGATCTTCGCGGAACTTACCTTCACGGACCAGAATTTTCAAATCGATGTTGGTCGCGGCAATCACACGTACATCAACCTGAATCTCATGGACGCCGCCCAGGTGCATGAACTTCTTGTCCTGAAGCACGCGCAGGATTTTGGACTGCGTTTCCATGCTCATGGTTCCGATTTCGTCCAGGAAGATGGTGCCGCCGTCAGCTACTTCAAACAGGCCTTTCTTGGACGCGATGGCGCTGGTAAACGCGCCTTTGACGTGGCCGAACAACGTGGACTCCAGCAGATCAGTCGGCATGGAGCCGGTGTTGACCGGGACAAAGGGCTGATTCTTGCGCGGTGAGTTGGCGTGGATGGCTTTTGCGATTAACTCCTTGCCGGTGCCGCTTTCGCCCTGGATGAGCACGGTAGAGCGGCTGGAGGCTACCTGGCCAACCAGATCAAAGATCCGCAGCATGGGATCGCTCTTGCCGATGATGTATTCAAAGCTGTAGCGCTGCTTCAGGGCGCGTTTGAGCTGCTCATTCTGTTCTTCGGCATGGCGACGCGCTACGGCAGCGCGTACGTCGGCCAGCAGCTTTTCATTGTCCCAGGGCTTCTGGATGAAGTTGGTGGCGCCGCTCTGCATGGCGCGTACGGCGTTGTCCACGGTGCCGTAGGCGGTGATCATGATGACAGCAAGTTGCGGGTCGCGACTGCGGATGTCGGCGAGGATCTCAAGGCCGTTACGGTCAGGCAATGCGAAATCTAGCAACACCAGGTCAAAGGGGCGATCACCCAGTTTTACCAGCCCATCTTCCCCTGTTTCCGCGGATTCCACGGAAAAGCCTTCAAACTCCAGCAGCGTTTCCAGTGATTCTCGAATGGCAGATTCGTCGTCAATGATCAGAATTGATCCACTCACCGAATTTTGTACGTTAGGACGGCTTAATAGGGCAGCTTCAGACATTTACGGCCTTCCTGATAAGAGGGAATTCAAGATGAAAAGTGGTGCCTTTGCCAGGAGAGGAATCCACGCGAATTTTTCCGGCGTGTTCCTGAATAATTCCATACGTCACGGCAAGTCCAAGGCCGGTGCCACGTGCCTGGCCTTCACGGGGCGCGTTCTTGGTGGTGAAAAAAGGATCATAAATCCGGTTGATATGTTCGGGCGCAATACCTGTTCCAGTATCAGAGATACTGACCAGGACGGATGTGCCATTACTGGTTGATATATGCAGCTTGCCGCCTTTACCGGCCATGGCGTCGCGCGCGTTCAGGAACAGATTGAGGAACACCTGTTGTAACTTGCCGGCGTTGCCGTGGATGGTTGGCAGGTCTTCGTAAAACGAAGTGTCGATCTTGATCTGTGATGTCTTGAGCTGGTGTTCCAGCAGGGTCAGAGTTTCGGCAACGATCTTGTTCAAATTGACGTCAGTAAATTCGGTGGCGCTGGTACGAGAAAAGTTGAGCAGGCTGTTGACGATTTCTGAGGCGCGGAACGTCTGGCGCGTGATCTTATCGAGCAGCGCCGTGAGTTTGGGGTCGGCACTGATCTGCTTGGAAAGCATCTGGGCATAGCTGGAGATGACCGCCAGCGGCGTATTCACTTCATGGGCTACGCCGGCTGCAAGCAGACCGATGGATGATAGTTTTTCAGCCTGCGTAAGTTGCGACTCCAGTTCAATGCGTTCGGTGATGTCGTCCACGATGATCAGACGGCCAATCACGCTGAATTTACGCGTTACCAGCGGCGCAATGGCGATGTTGGCTACACGCGTATCACCTGCCGGTGTGTTGATCCGGAACTTGTAAAGATTATGGATGCCCGGGTTCTGGCGTACGCGGTAGAACTCTTCCATGAATGATGGAGGAAAGACTTCACTCAATCTTTCACCCAGAACAAGCGAACGAGGCTGGGCGTACATGACTTCCATCTGCGAGTTCCAGGATTCAATCCGGTCTTCCAGATCGACCGCAAGAACGCCGACACTGATGGATTCAACGATGTTCTCGTTGAAGTCCTTCAGGCGTTCGTATTCAGAGGCCTTCTGTTCCAGCGAGGCATAGAGCCGGGCGTTCTGAATGGCGATGCCAATGTATCCAGCCAGGGTTTCCAGAAGTTCGACGTCTTCGCTGGAGAGGAAATCACCCGTAACAGTTTTGCCAAAGCCCAGCACGGCGATGGTGCGGCCCTGTACCGTGCAGGGAATGTAATAGTTCAGGTTCAGGCGGGCGATGGTCTCGCGAGCGGTAGAGCTTTCCTGCAACGCCTTACGCGTATTGTCAAAGAACATGTGTCCCGCGTAATGCTCCGGACGGTCGACAACCAGGAAGCTGAGATCGAGCGGCATGGATGAGCTATAAGAGATGCCAAATGACTTGAGCATCTCGAATGGCTTGTCTTCATCACCGGTAGCCATGAAGATGGCCAGTCGCTCCACGCCCAGTGTGCGTGAGAGGCGATCGATCACTGAGATCAGCATGGCGCCCAGATCGGTTTCAGAGCTGAGCTCGCGGCCGAACTCAATCAGCGTGCGGCGATAGTCATACCGGTTGCGATAAAAGAACTTATCCACGCGTTCCTGGATCCAGTTCTTGAGCGGCTCAAAAGCAAGTGCGGTGATGATGATGGCAGCAATCAGGCCGGCCGGACCGGTGCTGGGCAGGCGGGCGTGCACCACCTCAGCCATACTGCCAATCACAACAAAGTAAGCGCCCACCAGGGCCGCTGTTGCCAGCGTATAAGACACACCGCGCTTGAAAATCAAGTCCACGTCCATCAGGCGATAGCGCACAATGGCGTAACCGAATGTGAGTGGCAGAAACACCAGAGACAGGACAGACACCTTCATGGACGGTGTGGCCCGTAATCCGGCCAAGTAGGGCAGCACGTAAAGAAGGGTGAAAGGAGCAATCGCCAGCACGGTGCCGCGGGAGATCCATTTCATCTGTTCGCGTTGTAGTGGTGTGTTGGCGCGGCGATAGCTGTCCCAGAGAACAATAGCGGCAATGGCGAAATAAAGCGCCAGATAAGACCAGTTAACCTGGTCCATGTGGAAGCGAAGTGATTCGCTGGCTTCAAACTGCTGCATCACAAAAATCTGGAGTGAGAGCAGAAGAAGGCCGGGCAGATAGACAAGCGCCAGCAGGAACGGATAGCGCGCCACAATTTTGCGCCTCTCCGGGAAGACCAGCGCAAAGTGCAGGAACAATGCCGGCTGGAGCATCCAGGCGGCTGTATTGGCCCAGAAGATAATCCAGTCAAAGGTGTTTAATTTGCCTGTGTAGTGAAACGAATAAAGGACGAACGAAACCAGGCAGAAAACGTAGAAATGCGTGGATTTGGGAGCTGTCCAGCGGCGCAGCAGAACATACAGGCCTATGCCGAGGTAGATGAGTGCGATCAGGCGCAAACCGAGATACAAACTGCGGTCCGCAGGAACCAGAATGACCGATGCCTCTGCCTTGGACCCGTTGCGAGCAAAGCTGTAAATGGCAGTTTGCAGGACTCCCACGCGATAGAGCTGCTTCTGGAAGGCGGCGTAACTCGTGACTGGGTGGTCTTCTTCCGCCGGTCTGGAACGCACGCCGAGCAGCTTGTCGCCGACTTTGATTCCGGCCTTTTCTGCAGGTCCGCCAGGCGTGAGCCACTGGGCGGTCAGGACGCCGCCTTTTTCCTTCCACCATGCGCCATCCTCGGGGGACGAGAATTGGTTCTCTTTTTGAAAGTTGATGACGGCGAAAACGATGGTCGCAGCAGTCAAGACAGCCAAAACAACAGCAGACACCCGGATTAGTGAGTCCTTACGCATCCTATGGTCCTGAGAGCCACGGGTATACTCGTTTCCGTGGTGGAGGAAGCCGTTCTCACGTGTTTCAAGCAAGTCTTTTGCCATGGCAGGACCAAACAGCGAAGGAATAAGCCACTTATTATTATCAGCTTACAAGATTATAGTCGGCTAATCCCGAAATGGGTACCAAAAATGGTATTTTGCTGTGATTTTTAATAGGTCCTCTTCCAAGGGGAGATCGTTCCGGCAAAAAAATGCGGGTCATCTTAAGTTAGACGTCCCGCAAGTAGAAGCGACAGAGGCGATATCTATTATTTGGAGGTAGGACCGGCCACGGGCGGTTGCACCCGAAAGCTGATAAGAACATGGAAATCGAGAGCAGGATAGAGAAACTAATCGATGAAACGGGGAATTCCGGCGAGACAATGCATTACCTTCACGCTGGAACCGGTCCGCCACTGCTGTTAATTCACGGCCTTTTTGGGGGATCGTTTTGCTGGCGCTTCAATATTGAAACACTGGCATTTCGTAACTCTGTATTTGCGGTTGATCTGCCCGGACTTGGGTTATCAGATGTTCCCAGAGGCGCCAATTGCAGCATGCATGCTCAGGCGCGCAGGCTGGTTCAATTTCTCGAGAGAAATGATCTCAGAGAAGTGAACATTGTGGGTTCATCCTGGGGTGGTGCTGTGGCCACGATCGTTGCTTCCATGACAGAGCGAGTAGCCGCATTGGTTCTGGCTGCGCCGGTGAATCCATGGTCGAGACAAGGCGAGGAACGCATACGCTTCTTCCGTGGACTGACTGGCGGGCTGGTATTGCGTTGCGGATTGCGTTTTTCGGGACGTTTTCATGCACCAGCCGTGTCCGCTATGTACGGCGATGTCTCAAGAATTCAGTCTGGCACAACGGAGGGCTATTCCCAACTTGTCTATCGCCCCGGACGAGCTCGAGCGTTACATAATATTCTGCGCAACTGGGAGACGGATGTACGTTCCCTGACCGGCGTTATCGCCAGAGTTAAACAGCCTGTGATGCTGATCTGGGGCGATCGGGACCGCGCTGTGGAACCGGCTTCTGCGCAGCGATTGCAAGAGGCTTTGCGACAAGCTGAGCTTGCGGTGATTCCCGGAGCAGGACATTTACCCTCAGAGGAAGTACCAGAAGTGTTTAACCGTTTGGTGTTGGATTTTTTTCAGCGAGTCTCCAAACCTGTGACACACTAACGTAACTCGAATTCCGTGATGCCGACATCAATCAAGACATTTCTGGCCAACCTTGACGGTGAAGCCTGGCTCCGCTTTTTTCTTGCGGTTGCCGGGCTGGTGCTCGCGTTCACAGCGGCAGTGTTTTCTTCTGCTGCGCGCGAAAGTGGAAACTTGCTGGCCACTGCCATCTTCGCGTCCACTGCGCTGTTTCTAGCTGGACTGGTCGGAGTAACCACTGTGCCCTTTCTGGCCCGGCGAGTGGCTGCGGGCCGGGTTCGAGAAGCGCTGCATTATGAGCTGACGCGTGAAGGTATGGCGTATCTGGGTGTGGCGCTGGTGATTGGCATCGCCGCGCTCAACACGGGTAACAACCTTCTCTTTATCATTCTGGCAGCCATGCTGGCGGCGATTGTAGTTTCCGGGATCGCGTCGGCGGCAGTTTTACGCCGGCTCGATCTTGACATCATGGTCCCGCGCAATGCCTTTGCAGCCAAGCCCGTGGGTGTGCGTGTGGAACTGCACAATCCAAGGTTCGTGGTCCCGGCATTCTCCATCAAGGTGCACACGCCGGTGGACAAAAAGAAAAAAACGCCAGGATGGGAATGGCAAAAAACAGAATTCGTTTTCCCGAAACGCCGCAAATGGTTTCGTCTGCCGGATTACACGCTGAGAAGGAAATCTCCGCCGCCGCGGCAAGCCAAGGTATTGACACGCCCCGTGTACTTCACGTTCATCGGGCCCAAGCGTACCGGAGCGGCAGAAGTAGAGCTGAGCTTCCCACGCCGCGGAATGTATAGCCAGGATTCATTCAGCGTGGCAACGCGCTTTCCATTTTCATTCCTGATCAAGAGCCGCAAAGTCACGCTGGAACGCGAGCTGCTTGTGTACCCCGCACTGCTGCCTTCTGACGATCTGCTTGACGTGTTGCCGATGATCACGGGCGAGTTTGTCTCCCAGTTGCGTGGCCGCGGGAGCGAACTCTACCTGATTCGTGAATACACGCCGCATGATCCCGCACGTTACCTGGACTGGAAAGCCACCGCCAAGACCGGCGAGTTGAAAGTGCGTGAGTTCAGCCGTGAAGATGAACGACGCCTGCGCGTGGTCTTTGACAATCCTGAACCAGGGCGGGTTTCCCCGGCGGCTTACGAGAAGGCCGTTTCCATGGCGGCCACGCTGGCCTCCCACTTTAACGGCCAGAACGTAGAGCTCTCCTTCGCTGGTTCAGGGTACAAGAGCAACGAAGATCTCAATGAATTCCTTCGCTATCTTGCCTTGATTCACCCAGCCCGCAGTGAAGAATCAGTTCTTGACGCTCTTCCAGTCTCGACCGACTACAACGTGATACTCACGGCGCGTACTCCCGGAACGCTGCCGAGCGCCTTGTGGGAGAGCTCTTATGTTATCTATATGGATTGAGCGTTACTCACTTCCACTGCTATAAATGGCTTCGCAAACAAATCGTGGCGCGCTCCGCGGCCGAAGTCTTTTAATGAAAGAATGCGGCCTGAGGAAGTTCTCGGCGAATGCACCTTAACTCTCCGATCTCGCGTTATCCATCATTTTACGAAAACCCGTTTTCCCCGGCAGAGGTGCAGCGTTTCTTGCCCGGCCGTGCGAGAATACATTTCGCTAACATCAGTTCTGCATTTATCCCCGAAATGCATCTCACAAAGCCATTGTGTGCACTATTATGTCAATGTTCTAAGGGGCGTTTTCGTTCATGGGACCTGAATCCGGGTTCAAGTCACGACTAGGCCGCAAGATCACCGCTACCGCGTTGATAACTGTTGCTGTGCTGGTCGTCATTAGTGTGTGGGAGTATCGGTCCGTCCGCAGCCTTTTGAACGCCACCAGTTGGGTAGATCACACTGATGTTGTCATCTCTACAATTAACTCAGCTCGTTCCAACCTTCATATCGCTTCCACTGCCGTGCAATCTGCGATGCTGAACGGCCGGGAAACGGCCGCATCGGGTGTGCGAGATTCTTCAGCAGATTTTGATCGCGACCTGAGGGCTGTCCGGAGTTTGACCGCTGATAACCCCGGCCAACAAATCAGGATCGCCGAAATCGATTCCCTGCTTCAGGAACAACGCAGTATCGAACGGGACCTGGCCTCTTTAGAACATTCCAGCGTGATGGTCAGTGGCCGCATGGCGGCGAAACTGAATGCCCAGGAAAAGCTCGAGGGCCAGATCGACGCAAGTCTAAGCACGATGTTGCATGACGAGGTAATACTTCGGCACCAAAGAACTGAAGACGGACGGCGGGCCGAAAACAGGACCATGGCGGCAATTGCACTCGGAAGCCTGCTTGCGTCGGCGGTACTGATTGGCGGAGTAGTGATCATTCGCGGCGATCTCCGCGCCAGGCAACTGGCGGAAGCAGAAGTGTTGCGGGCCAACCAGGAACTGGAAAACAGGGTCACGGAGCGGACCCGCGAGCTTGCTTACCAGGCAGAACTGCTTGACGTGGCCCATGACGCAATTCTTGTTCGCGCCCTGGATGGGACCATTCAGTTCTGGAACAAAGGCGCAGAATCCATCTATGGATTTAGCAGGGAAGAGGCACACGGAAAGATAACTCATGTCCAGTTGCAAACCCAGTTTCCACTTCCAATAGATCAAATAAACGAAGTACTGGTCCGCACCGGAACCTGGGAGGGCGAATTGAGCCATGTGCGCAAGGACGGGTCGCCTGCCGTTGTTGCCAGCCGCTGGGTGATTCAGCAAACACCCGAGGGCCCGCGCGTTCTTGAGATCAATACCGATATTACCGCCAGCAAGCAGGCGCAACGAAAATCGCAACGAGTGGAAGAACGTTTCCGTCTGCTGGTGGAAGGCGTGAGAGACTATGGAATTTTTCTCCTCGATCCCACGGGCCACGTGACTACATGGAATGAAGGCGCGCAGCGGATCAAAGGTTATCTTGCGCATGAAATTATCGGCCGGCATTTTTCCATTTTCTATCCGCAGTCTGACATCGCGAGCGGAAAGCCTTCGTACGAATTAAAAGAGGCTGCCGCAGAAGGCAGATTTGAGGATGAGGGATGGCGCTTACGCAAAGATGGTTCACGATTCTGGGCCAACGTGATCATTACTGCCTTACGCGATCCTCAAGGCAATCTTCTCGGTTTCTCAAAAATTACCCGCGATCTTTCCGAAAGAAAACTTGCAGAAGACAGAATTTCAGCGCTCAATGCGGAAATTCTGGAACGCAATGAGAACCTGATGGCTGTCAACAAGGAGCTGGAAAGTTTCAGCTACTCAGTGTCACACGATCTAAGAGCGCCACTCCGGTCTATCCATGGTTTTAGCTCAGCGCTACTGGAAGACTATTCTGACCAGCTTGACGCTTCGGGAAAATCGTATCTGCAACGCATCAGCACGGCCGCTACGCGCATGGGCCAATTGATTGACAACATGATTCAGCTTGCCCGAACCGCTCGCATTGAGATGTCACGGGAAAACGTGAACCTCAGTTCGCTGGCGACGGAGGTTGCCAATCAGCTGCAGGGGGTGGATCCGAGGCGAAAAGTACAATTCCGTATTCAGCCGGACCTGCACGTGGAGGGTGACCGGACACTTCTGCGGTCCGTACTTGAAAACCTGCTGGGTAATGCATGGAAATTTACCTCGAAGACGGCGGACGCATCGATTGAGTTTGGCTCCAGCAAGCGTGGAGACGATTTGGTTTACTTCGTGCACGATAACGGGGCCGGTTTTGACATGCGATATGCTGACAAGCTGTTCGGTGTCTTCCAGCGGCTGCACAGCGAAAAAGATTATTCCGGCACCGGTGTGGGTCTGGCGACTGTACAACGTATTATTCAGCGGCATGGCGGAAAAATCTGGGCGGAAGGTAGGCCGGGTGAGGGCGCAAGTTTCTTTTTCGAATTAACGCCAGTCAAATCGGATGTCACTGCCATGGAGCGAACGGTGATGGCGGAGAATGTAATTGCAGTCCACAAAGGGGACGGCGCATGATCCTTTTGGTAGAAGACAACGAAGATGATGAGCTGCTGACACTGCGTGCGCTTGCCCGTCATAACATAAAAAATCAGGTTGTGGTTACCCGCGATGGCGCTGAGGCAATGGATTTTCTCCTGGCCCAGGGTCATTACAATGGCCGGGACCCGTCTGACGTGCCGGCAATGATTCTGCTCGACCTGAAGCTGCCCAAAATGGGAGGACTGGAAGTTCTGCGTGCAATCCGCAAGAACGAGCTCACCCAACTGCTTCCCGTGGTTGTGCTTACTTCCTCGCTGGAAGAGCAGGACCTGATTCGCAGCTACGGTCTTGGCGCGAATAGTTATGTTCGCAAGCCGGTTGATTTTCATCAGTTTTCTGAGGCAGTCCGCCAGCTTGGTTTGTATTGGCTGATTCTGAACCAGAAACCTCCACTTCCAAAAAGGGCCTGAACCAATATGCAACTTCCTCTGCGCGCACTGTTGATCGAAGATTCCGAAGATGACGCCTTGTTGCTTGTGCGACATCTCGCGCGCGGAGGCTATGACGTGCAATGGGACAGAATTGACACCGAGGAGCAGGTGGAGTCGGCGGCGGAGACCAATCACTGGGACCTGGTCATCTGTGACTACTCCATGCCTGGCTTCAATGGACTGGAAGCGCTCAAGCGCTTTCGCAGTCGCGGTTCGGATACGCCTTTCATTTTTGTTTCCGGCACCATTGGTGAAGACGCAGCCGTCACCGCTCTGAGGCAAGGCGCGCAGGACTACGTGATGAAAGACAATCTCAGCCGTCTGGTTCCTGCCGTGAATCGTGAGCTTCAGGACGCGCGTGACCGGCGGGAGCGTAGAAATCTGGAAAAACAAGTCAGACAGCTGGAAAAGTTCGAAGGCATTGGTCGCCTCGCCGGTGGCATTGCCCATGACTTTAATAACGCTCTCGGCGTCATCATCGGATGGGCGCATCTTGGTTTTCAGGAAGCCACTGATCCCAAATCCAAAGAGAAATTCCATTCCATCCGTGAACAGGCCCAGCGCACTGCCGGACTTACGGCTCAGCTCCTCGCCTTCGCCCGCCGGCAGGTCCTGCAGCCGCGCCAGCTTGATATCAACCAACTGGTGGAGGAAACAAATTCCATTCTGAAGCCCAGCTTGGGAGAGCAGGTCGTGACGGAAGTCCGCCTTGCCCCCGATCTTGAACGCGTTACCGCTGATCCCGCTCAATTCCAGCAGATCCTCATGAATCTTTGTCTCAATTCCCGTGACGCCATGCCCAATGGCGGCCACCTGTTGATTGATACGAGCAACGTTGTTATTGATGAAGCCTATCAACGTCAGCATCCTTACGCCCGACCCGGCAAATATGTCCGGCTTATGGTCTCTGACACCGGCACCGGCATGGACAAAGACACGCTGGAACACATCTATGAGCCCTTCTTCACCACCAAAGAGCCCGGCAAAGGTACCGGACTGGGATTGGCCAGTGTCTACGGCATCGTCAAACAACATCATGGGTTCATTGACGTGGAGAGCCGGCCCGGTCAAGGCACTGCTTTCTTCCTTCACTTTCCTTCTTGTTCTGGCGAAACTGAAAACGTTCAATCTTCGGCTTCGCCGCAACCTCCCAGTGGCACGGAAACCATTCTGCTGGCGGAAGATCATGAGGCACTCGCGGAAATTGCGGCCGCTCTGCTCAGAATGCATGGCTATACTGTGGTCCCTACGCCGTCCGGTGACGAAGCGTTACGCCTTTTCAAGGCTGATCCCAATCGCTTTGACGCCGTCATGCTTGACGTTGTGATGCCCGGCTTATCCGGCCCGGAGACCTTGCAGCGTATGCTCGCCATCCGGCCTGATCTGCCTTGTGTCCTCACCACCGGCCATGCCGCCGAAAGTCTGCAACTCCCGCGTCAGGTTGCAGAACGCGTTGAATACCTGGAGAAGCCATATGATCCCTCAACGCTCGCTTCGTTTATGCGCCAGGTCCTCGATAAGAAAGGTTCTCGATAAAAAGAAACCTGGCCACTGACGCTCCCCCGCGGAGATATCAGGTACCCCAGGAAGGTACGCATCAATACTTACACTCGGTAGCTTGTTAATAGCTCAATTTCTATCTGCCCAGTTCTAAGCTACTTCATTTTCGAGCTCTCCGTTTTCTACTACCTATTGATGGCTGCCCCTTTCTGGTTATCTTCTCCTTATTGCCGACCTATTGCAGCTTCGTCTTGGTCTATCAGTGTTATCGGTGTAAATCAGTGGTGAGATCACCTCGGGAACAGCGGCAGCGCCGGCTTCGTGTCTTTGGGCAGCGGAGTTCTGGCCATGTTCATCACCAGTGCCAGCATTGCGTAGTAGCCCACCAGACCCACCAGATCAATCACGCTTTGTTCGCCCAATTTTGTGACCGCCCAGTGATATGTGTCATCGCACACGCAGTGATTCGTCAGTAGTTCCGATACAAATTCATAGATCAGCTGGTCCGTTTCATACACGCCTCTCACGCGGCGACCCTGGGCCAGTTGGGCCAGCAGCTCGGGGTTCACTCCCGCTTTTAGGGCAATCGGATAATGAAGCGCCCACTCGTACTCCTGCGAATAGTGGCGGGCCGTGATCAGGATGGCGTATTCGCTCACCTTGGGCGGCAGCGTGCTCTTGTAGCGCAGATAGTCACCCATGGCCTTGGCCCGCAGCATCACCTCAGGACTCCTCAGCAGCGGCACAAACGGACCAAACACGGGCGTGCCTCTTCCCGCCGCAAACTCCTCAGCGGCTTTCTTCTGCGCGTCGGTCATCTTGTCCGCGGGAATTTCCGGCATGCGGTCGGGAGCCATCGGCACCACCACTTCGCCTGCCCACGTCACCGGTGACTGGCTGGTTGGCGACTGACTGGTTGGCGCGCTTCCGGATTGCATCCCCGGAGCCTGGCCTGCTGCCTGTGGCGACGGCGGAAGATTCGCGGCCTGGCTTCCCATGTCGTCGCCGCCCATCTCGCCGCCGGCCATGTCGCCGCCGGCAATCTCGCCGCCGGCCATGTCGCCGCCGCCCCTTCCGCTTCGGGGCATTCCGCTTCCCCGGCATTCCGCTGCCGGCCATCTCATTGCCGACTATCCCGCTGCCGGCCGCATGCAATGCCTCCGCTCCAGCCACCGACGCGGCTACTGCCACTGCACTTCCTACGCCTGTCTGTATGAACTTCCTCCGCGAAAATGCCATTCTTTTCTCCCCAGGTAGCAATTTTGAAAACCGTTTTCCCCGACGCGCTTGCACAGTGCCGGTCTTGAC
>Ga0207127_10049_pt1 | contig 28242 bp, 16 predicted proteins | sample Alteio_BWMinHeat_17_FD_153574 | JGI IMG/M metagenome (GOLD analysis project Ga0207127, IMG submission 153574) | Enriched cells from forest soil in Barre Woods Harvard Forest LTER site, Petersham, Massachusetts, United States -... | ecosystem: Environmental > Terrestrial > Soil > Temperate forest >...
TTCGACTGTCAAAGTAGTGGAGGGTCCGCTGATGCCGCCTTTCCGCGGCGCCGACGGATTTCATCGGGAATCCGCCGAAGGTTTGCCGCGGTTCAAAGAAGCTCGATTTACGGGCACCTATCCCTTCGCTCGAATTGATTTCGAAGACGACAGTCTGCCCGTGCAAGTCTCTCTGGAGGCCTTCAATCCATTTATTCCGCTAAATGTGGACGACTCGAGCTTGCCGGTTGCCGTCTTGCAATATCATCTGCGCTCTCTCAGCAAGAAACCCGTAGATTTGGCGCTGGCATTTTCACTACTCAATGCAGTTGGGTACGACGGAAAAGCGGACTTGGAAGGCACGAGACACGCGGGATTCGGCAAAAATTTGGCTGCAGTGCGGCACGAAGACGTCGGAGGAGCACAAATCAACGGGGTGGATTTGACGTCCGAGAAATACGGCCCTGAAGACCTGGGCTACGGTTCGATGGCGCTGTTAACCACTTCCCCAGAAGTGACCGCGAAAACATCCTGGGCGCATGGTGATTGGTGGGATTCCTTTCAGAAGTGGTACGACGAGTTTGCCGCCAGTGGTGAAGTGCATGATGCGGACCCGCCCAAGCCCTCTGAAGACGGGCGGTCAAACTATGCAACCCTGGTTCCGCGTTTGCGACTGCAGCCCGGCGAATCAAAGACAGTCACTTTCTTGCTGGCCTGGTATTTTCCGGTACGCGAGAACTACTGGAATGATGAGAAGGCGGTGAAGGGACAAAAGCTGCGCAACTACTACGGCACTCGATTCAAGAGTGCCTGGGAAGTGGGCACTCATACCGCTTCGCGCTTGAGGGAACTCGATGATAAGACCCGCACTTTCGACGACGTTTTCTATTCCAGCACTCTGCCTGGCTATGTGTTGGAAGCGGTATCCAGCCAAGCTGCCATCATCCGCACGAACACTTGCATGCTGCTCGAGGGCAAGCAGTTTTTCGCCTTCGAAGGTTGCGACGACAACGTGGGCTGCTGCCCCATGAATTGCGCGCATGTGTGGAACTATGAGCAGGCGCTGGCGTTCTTGTATCCGGAACTGGAGCGCTCCATGCGCCACACCGATTACACCTACAACATGCGCTCCGATAACAGCATGGCGTTTCGCACCCTGGTGCCGGTCGGCCGGGCGCAATGGGATTTCAGGCCCGCCGCGGACGGCCAGATGGGTACGATCATGAAGCTGTACCGGGAATGGCACATATCGGGTGACGATGAATTCCTTAAACAACTTTGGCCCGCGGCAAAGCGGGCCTTGGAATTTTCCTGGGATTTTTGGGACGCGGACAAAGACGGACTCTTTGAGGGTGAGCAGCACAATACCTACGACATCGAGTTCTACGGTCCAAATCCCATGATGAGCACCTTGTATCACGGAGCCTTGCGCGCGGGCGAGCTGATGGCAACCGCTGTGGGTGATTCGGACGCCGCGAAAGCTTACCGGCAAGTGCGGGAGAGGGGAGTAAAGAATCTCGAGCAGCTGTGGAACGGGGAATTCTACATCCAGAAAGTTCCGCCCGCGGACCAGATCCGTCCGATGGTGAAGTATGCCGACGAGAACTGGCACGCCAATGCCACCCAGGATGGGCAGGTTCGCTATCAGTTCGGCGATGGCTGCTTGTCGGATCAACTTCTGGGCGCATGGATGGCGACGGTGTTGGGCTTAGATCCTGGCTGGTCCTCGGAGCGGACGCGCAAGGCCCTTCAATCTATTTATCGCTATAATTTCCGCAACAACTTTTACGACCATCCGAATACGCAGCGCATTTACGCCTTGAACGACGAAAAGGGCTTGTTGTTGTGCAGTTGGCCGAAGGGTGGGCGTCCGCCGCTGCCATTTCCGTATTCGGACGAGGTCTGGACTGGAATCGAGTTCCAAGTAGCGGCGCACATGATTTATGAAGGTTTGGTGGAAGAAGGTCTCGCCATCGTCAAGGGGGTTGTGGATCGCTACGATGGCACGCGCCGTAATCCTTGGAACGAAATCGAGTGCGGCAATCACTATGCCCGCGCGCTGGCAAGCTGGTCGGTTCTACTGGCGCTTTCTGGTTACCGGTATTCCGCCAAGGACCAAAGCCTGAGCTTTGCGCCATTGTTGAACTCGGAAAACTTCCGGTGCTTTTTTGCTGCTGGGACCGGCTGGGGAGCGTACAGCCAGCGGGCAGCAGGTACATCGCTTGCGGCGCGGCTCGATGTGCATCATGGGGAGGTTCCGTTGCGCCACCTAAACTTGAGAAACGAAAGCGGGGCAGGTTTGAGGGTAAACGAGCTGACAGGGCCGGGCGGAAAGCCCATGACCAGCTATAAATTGGTGGCAAAAGGCAAGGATTTGCTGTTGGATTTCGGTAATCCGGTGGTGATTACCGCTGGTAATTCCGTCCATGTGAACCTGTCCTCCGTTCGCAAAAATATTATTTGATTGCAGACCGAATAATCGTCAACGAGCCCTTCGGAATGGGCTCCGATTGCGTTGACACCACCCAGGTCAACTGCTAACCTTACGGGTGCTTGCAAGCGCAGTCCGGCGCCTCGCCGGCGCAGATGTATGTGTTCCCTCCCACTAAGCCCGCAGCATGAAGAACGCGAAGACATGCGCATTGCTGCCCCTCTTGGCTGGCTACACAATCCGTCTTTTTGGGCGCCCCACCTGATGCTGATCTGCGCACGCTATTCCAGTATTGACGCGTCATGGGCGCGGAAAGGTAGGAGATCATGGCAACACTCGTGAACGAGCTTCCAGTGGCAATCGGAGAAACCAAGCTGCTCATCAACAACCGTTGGGTGAACAGCCGCTCCGGCAAGACATTTCCCACAATCAATCCTTCAACCGGCGAAGAAATTTGCCAGGTCGCCGAAGCCGATGAGGCGGATGTTAACGAAGCCGTAAAGGCGGCTCGCAACGCTTTTGAAAAAGGCCCCTGGCGGAAGATGTCCGCCGCGGAACGTGGACGCCTTCTCTACAAGCTCGCGGATCTGGTGGAAAAGCACGCCGACGAGCTGGCCCGTCTGGAAGCGCTCGACAACGGCAAGCCCTATAGCGTCGCGAAAGCCGCTGATCTTGCCTTGTCGATTGCCTCCTACCGCTACTACGCAGGGTGGGCTGACAAGGTCCACGGCAAGACTATCCCGGTCGCAGGAAACTACTTTAACTACACTAAGCTCGAGCCGGTGGGCGTCGTGGGGCAAATCATTCCCTGGAATTTTCCCCTTCTCATGCAAGCCTGGAAGCTGGCTCCCGCCTTGGCTACAGGAAACACCATCGTGATGAAGCCCGCCGAACAGACTCCGCTGACCGCACTCCGGATCGGCGAATTGATTCTGGAAGCTGGATTCCCCGAGGGCGTGGTGAATATGTTGCCTGGTTACGGTCCTACCGCGGGTGCGGCGATCGCCAACCACATGGACATCGATAAAGTTGCGTTCACCGGGTCCACCGAAGTCGGCAAGATTGTCATGAAGGCTGCCGCCAACAGCAACTTAAAACGGGTATCGCTGGAACTCGGTGGCAAGAGTCCCAACATCGTGTTTGCCGATGCCGACATGGCCGAGGCGGTTGAAGGTTGTCACTTTGCTCTGTTCTTCAACCAGGGGCAGTGCTGCTGCGCGGGTTCCCGGTTATTCGTTGAAGCGAAGTGCTATGACGAGTTCGTCGAGAGGAGCATTGCCCGGGCAAAGAAACGCAAAGTGGGTGATCCCTTTGATCCGGACACAGAGCAAGGTCCACAAATTGACTCGGATCAGTTCGACAAGATCATGGGATATATCGATGTGGGTAAGAAAGAGGGAGCTACGCTGCTGCAAGGCGGAAAGCGGGTTGGGTCGAAGGGTTACTTCATTGAGCCGACGGTCTTTGTTGACGTGAAGGATGACATGACGATCGCCAAGGAAGAGATTTTTGGCCCCGTCATGAGCATCATCAAGTTCAACGACTTGGATGAAGTGATTGATCGCGCCAACCGGACCGCATACGGTCTGGCCGCCGCAGTGTGGACCAAGGACATCGGCAAGGCCCATGCCATTGCCAACAATGTGCGTGCGGGCACAGTCTGGGTGAACTGCTATGACGTGTTCGATCCGGGCGCTCCGTGGGGCGGCTTCAAACAATCCGGAATCGGCCGCGAGATGGGTGAATACGGGTTGTCGCAGTACAGCGAAGTCAAGTCGGTGATCATCAAGTTGTAGATTTTTGAGCCGGCATAGCCGAGAGGAGCCTCAGTACGGCCGCCAGCAAAACTGAATGTAGCAAAGTTCAATGTGTTGGAGGTTTCGTGCATAGGCAACTCGAAGAGGACATAAAATCCGGTGGACGCCTGAGAGGGGCGTCCACTTATTTTTTGGTCCCGAGGCGGAAGGGCCTATTCCTTCTGCTGGTTTTGTTCTCTTTCACCGCAGGTTTCGGGCAAGATCAAGATAAGGAAATCCGCACGCCTGCGCCATCAGCTTCTCCGCGTATCAATGGCGCGGGGATATATGGTGCCCATCCAGGGCATACATTCCTTTATCGAATTCCGGCGACGGGAGCTAGGCCGATGAAGTTTTCGGCCAAGGGTCTGCCCAAAGGGCTCACGCTCAACTCGGATACCGGTATTATTTCCGGCTCGGTCAAGAGTTCCGGAAAATATTCGGTTGAGCTTCATGCCAGCAACGCGCAAGGCAAAACCGAGCGTCAGTTCCGCATCGTGATCGGCGAGAGGCTGGCTCTGACGCCTCCCATGGGCTGGAGCACCTGGTACATGGCCTACACCGACATCAGTCAGAAGATGGTGCTGGCTCAGGCGGAGGCCATGATTTCCAGTGGTCTCGCCGACCACGGCTACTCCTACGTCAACATCGATGACGGCTGGAATCGGAAGGCAGACTCGAAAGATCCTTCGATTGGCCCGCCGACGCGCGATTCGGAGGGGAACTTGCGGACCAATGTCAACTTCCCTGACCTTAATGCGATGACGGATGAGCTTCACCGCAAGGGATTGAAAAGCGGTATTTACATCTCGCCTGGTCCGCGGACCTGTGCGGGATTCGAAGGCAGCTATCAGCATGAAGAGCAGGATGCTCGTCAGTTTGCCGCATGGGGCTTCGATTTCTTGAAATATGATTTATGTTCCTATGACACGCTGATGAAAGATCGGCACAACAACGACGAGGCGAAAAAGCCTTACCAGCTCATGGGATCTATTCTGAGCAAACTGGACCGGGATTTCGTTCTTAATCTATGCGAATACGGCTGGGGCGATGTCTCACAGTGGGGCAGGCAAGTTGGCGGGAACTTTTGGCGTACTACCGACGATGTTGGGGCTGGCCTCGATGGCTCTTTGTGGAAGAGCATGGATGCGTATGGTTTCGGCGAGGCAGGTTTGGAAAAGTACGCCAGCCCGGGCGGTTGGAACGATCCTGACAACATCTTGCTAGGCAAGATCCTTTGGAAAGACAAGCTTGTTCCCACCCCTTTGACGCCCAACGAACAGTACACTTGGATGACATTGTGGAGCGTTCTGGACGCACCGCTGGTTTTTGGCGGCGACATGACGCAATTGGATGATTTCACCTTGAATATCCTGACCAACGACGAAGTGATTGCAGTGAACCAGGATGTTCTCGGCAAGCAAGGTGTCCCGGTTGCAAAGTCGGGCAAGCTGGAAGTCTGGATCAAGCCGATGGCGGATGGCTCGAAAGCCGTCGGTCTCTTTAACCGGGGAGACGAGGACAGCGAGGTCACGGTGAAATGGACCGATTTGTCGCTCCAGGGCGAGCACAAGGTTCGAGATGTCTGGAGACAGAAGGATCTGGGTGCATTCAAAGAGGATTTTCATCTAAGAGTTGGAACCCATGGCGCTGAACTGATCAGAGTCTGGTGATTCTTTCATAAATCGGAATCAATTCCGAAATTATTGACACGTGGAGTTTCCCATGCTACCGTACAGTTCCGGTTGTGCGCTATTTTGATCCCGCCGCAAGGAGGCATTTACGAAGACGTTGCAAAATCTCGCGGGTGTAATTCCCCCCATGATCACGCCGTTTACAGCGGACGATAAGATTGACTTTAAGGGCTTGGCCAATGAAGCGCGCTACCTGAAAAAGAGTGGGTGCGCCGGCATGGTGATTGGCGGCAGCATGGGCGAAGGCGCCGGCATGTCCGCAGAGGAACTGGCGGAAGCCATTCGCGCGACCATTCAGGCTGTGGATGGAACCCTGCCGGTATTTGGAGGCATTATCGCCGACTCCTCCAAAGAGGGCGTGCGTCTGGCGAAGGCGGTCGCCGCAGCCGGAGCCACGGGTTTACAGGTTCCGCCGCCGCATTTTTATCCCACGGGCGATACCGCCATTCTGGCGGAGTACTACGGAGCGCTGACCGGTGGGTCCGGTTTGCCGCTGATCATTTACAACGTCATGCCCACGGCGCAAGCGGCCGTCGAATCGCTAGAGAAAATCATTGACGCGAATCCCCAGATCATTGCGGTGAAACAGAGCGGGCGCAATATTCATACTCTGGCAGCGCTGCTCGCTACCGTTCACAAGAAAGTGAAGCTGTTCTCGGCCATTGACGACATGATTTTTCCGTCGTTTGTGCTCGGCGTGGACGGCACGATTTCGGGTACTTCTGCAATCTTTCCCGCCGAGACCGTGCAAATGCGGAATGCGGTGCTTGCCGGCGACTACGAGCGAGGTTTGGCTCTCCATACAAGGATGGCTCCTGTCTGGCGCGCCGTGGATAGCACATGGTTTGCGGGCAACGCGAAATATGCTGTCACGCTAGTGGGGCAGCGGGGCGTGCTTAGGCCGCGGCGTCCCCTCACGTGGCCTGCCGACGCGGTGGCGAAAGGTATTGAAGAGGCGCTCAGGGCGGGCGGCTTCCTCAACGGAAGCAATACTCCATCCGCTGAGTTGAGCGGCGTGCAGGCGGGCGCACGGTGAGGAGACTTTTTAGCCTTGTCTTCGGGCTTGGTCTGCTCTGCGCTTCGTCAGCATTTGGGCAATTCTCAGTTTCCGATCTTTCACGCCTGCGCAATTACGAGTCACAGCGCTCCTCGAGCTACGACCGCAGCGGAGGCAATGACGATTCAAGTGAACTCAAGTCGGGGCAGGAGCTTACTTTATTCGATGAAACCGGACCCGCGGAAATCCGCCACATATGGATCACGGTGGACGATCCGGAAGCCTATCATCTGAAGAAGATTGTTCTTCGTATGTATTGGGACGGCGAGAAAACTCCCAGCGTGGAAGTGCCACTGGGAGACTTCTTCGGCCTCGGTTTGGGGAACTACACGATAGTTAATTCCGCCGCCATCGTGGTGGCTCCTGACAAAGCTCTCAATGCCTATTTTCCCATGCCGTTCGCGCACTCCGGGAAGATCACGGTGATGAACGAAGGAAGCAAGGACGCCGGCGATTTCTACTGGAATATCGACTGGGTGCGCGTGCCCACTGTCCCCTCGGATACCGCGTATTTCCATGCGCAGTACCGCCAATGCACTCCCTGCAAAGGCTGGTATCACGGCGATTTTTACAGTAACAATTTCCACGAAGCCCATCAGGATCCGCGTTGGAAAAACGTTTCCGGCGACGGCAATTACACCTTCCTCGAAGCCAAGGGAGAAGGCCAATTCGTCGGCGTGACGCTTTCGGTTTTCCAGAATCAGTGGGGCGGCTGGAACGAAGGCGACGAAATGATGTGGATTGACGGAGAAAAAGATCCCCGCATTCACGGCACCGGAGGGGAAGATTACTTCAACGGCGCCTGGGGTTTTAGCTCGTTGTATTCCTTCCCCCTGACCGGGCTGACTGAGTTCCACGGGTGGGAGCCAGGCTCGCGTTTTTCGCACTACCGCTGGCATCTGGAGGCTCCGGTTCGTTTTCATAAAGCGTTCCGAGCCACGATCGAAGATGGCCACGCCAACCTTCGTTCGGACAATTTATTCTCGGTGGCGTACTGGTATCAGATGGAGCCGCACACCGAGTTTCCGCCGTTGCCCCCGGTGGAGTCTCGAATCCCAAAGATCTATTTCGTGGGTGGGCCGGGGCAAGATCCCAACATGAAGTGAGCGCTCGAGTGATGGTTTCCAAGTCAATTCAATTTTGAGAGAGTGACGTGAATACAAATTTGCTAACTAAGGGTGTAATCGCGGACATCATTACGCCGTTTTCCTCCAGTGGAGAAGTTGATCTTGATGCGCTTCACCGGGAAGTGAAGCTGCTGGATAACTCGCCAGTGAACGGACTTTGCGTCGGGGGCGTGCTCAGCGGCTTGGAGGGAGTGTTGCCGGAAGAACTCTCCGCCATCACCTCGGCTGTACGAAGCGGCACCAAGAAGGCGCTGTTTGCCGTAGTTTTGCCGGACACCACTCAGGAAGCGCTGGAGATGACACGCGCAGTGGTTGATGCCGGGGCGGAAGCCGTTCTGGTAGCACAGCCGCACTACCTCTCTCTGCCCAGCGAGGAGGGCCTGGTCGAGATGTTCGCCGACGTCAGGAAGGCGACCAAGGTTCCGGTGCTGCTGGCGGATTGTTTCCCGGGGGGCATCGTTGGATTGGCGACCTCGAAGACACTGGCCAGCAAGTGCCTCGTGGACGGCGTTTGGCAGGCGGCGGATGTGCACATCCTGGTCGATCTTTTATATTCGCAACTGGGAGTGCCGGTTTATTCCGGGATCGAAGATCTGCACTATGTGGCCTACGTTCTCGGAGCGCAGGGCGTGATTTCCGACTTAGCAACGGCATTCCCGGCGGAGGCTAGCGGCCTGTACAATGCGTTTGCTGCCGGGAAGCATGCGGATGCGACGCCGCGTCATGAACGCCTGGTGCGCTTGTGGCGCGCATTGGGACGCGGTCCGGAGAGCGAGGGCCGGGTGCGGGCGGCACTCGAGGCTCAAGGCCGCAAGGTCGGGCCGGCGCCCAGTCCCTACAATAAGATTCCGGCCGGGGCCAGTGGTGAGGTTCGGGCCGCCATCGGACACGAAGGCTTGCAACTGGCATAGCCTAGCATTCGTTCACCCTGGCGAAACAGAGCTTAGCATCGCGTGAGAAGCCCATTCACTAGAAATCTAACTACCGCAGATTTTCCGAAGGTCGCAGGAATCTGTCTTGATTTCTTGCGACGTTTCCTTGCACGCGTGTGTGCCATAAACGCAGGAGCGCTGAATCCAACGCAACCGTATCCTAAGAATGCATCCGATTCTCGCGTAGAGTCTCTCAAGTTGGTCCCTGCGAGATGCTGATTTTCAAAATGACTTGGTGATTGACGGTGGGCTCATCCTTTTTTCCAGGAGAGATAGCATGTCAGAGAAACGGTTGGCGACACGCCTATGGTTTTGGATTCCTGCCCGGATATCAACCTGTATCGTTTTCAGCCTTCTTTTTGTCAGCATTTTCACCCATGCACAGGTCGTAGTCCAGATTGCTCCGCGCGTCGAACAGAATTTCTCCACACGTTGGCTCTACACGCCGAAGAACATCACTGGAGGCGAGACCCCCGACCTGGCGGACAGCGCTTTCGATCATGTTTCCGTGCCTCATGCCAACATCATCACGCCGGGCGAGACTTTTGATCCCGACATTTTTCGGTTTGTCTCCTGGTACCGCAAGCATTTCCGGGTCGACGACTCGTGGAAAGACAAGCTGGTGACCGCCCGTTTTCAAGGCGTCATGACGGTCGCAGACGTGTATCTGAACGGCAAGCATCTCGCCCAGCACAAAGGCGGCTATACATCCTTCGACGTGGACCTGACTCCATCTCTGCGATTCGGCGCGGACAATGTGATTGCCGTGCGGGTGGATTCGCGCGAGCGCAAAGACGTTCCGCCAGAAGGCGCACCGAAGTTTTACGGATTCTTTGGTTTCGGTGGGATTCAGCGCGACGTGCAGCTGATTGTCAGGGACAAATTGCACATTGAACGGGCGTATTACGTGACCAACCGCATCCAGCCGGATGCGGCGGTGACGGCGACTCTCACGGTTCGCAACGATCGCCCCTTGCCAGCGCAGGCCGCAGTCCGCTTTCAAATCCTCGACGAGCGGGGCAAAGAAGTGGGCTCAGCTACGTCCAACGTCAATCTAAATGCGGGAGAGGCGAAGGATGTACGAATCGAAGTTTCTTCTATCATAGATCCTAAGTTGTGGGATCCGGATCATCCCAACCGCTACGTTGCTATCGCGGAGATCAGCGATGGCGTAGGAACCAAGGATCGCGATGCGACCTGGATTGGACTTCGCCAGTTCGATTGGAATGACGGTGGGTTGCTCGTTAACGGACATCCGCTAAAGATTCGCGGAATGAACCGCCATCAGACGCAGACTTTTATTGGCGGTGCTGTGCCGAATCGCTTGCAGCGGCGCGATGCGCTCATTCTGAAATACGGGCTCGGATTGAATATGGTCCGGTCTTCCCACTATCCGCCGGACCCGGAGTTTCTCGACGAATGCGACCGCATCGGTCTACTGGTGATGGACGAGTTTCCGGACTGGCAGTACGTTGGCCAGACTTCGGACTGGCAGCAAAATGCAATTGACATGGCGCACGACATGATCCTGCGCGATCGCAATCATCCTTCTATCATCGTGTGGGGCGTCCATGCGAACGAGGGATCAGTAAAGGAGAACGACGACCGCGCTTTTTACGCACAGACCTACGGATTGGTCCGGGACCTCGATCCAACGCGCCGGCCGGCGGGAGCACGTGACAGCAGCGGATGGCATGGGAAGCTTGTCCCCGAGGAAGTGTTGACGGTCAATGACTATTCTCCGCTCGACCACTTTCCTCAGCCGAGAACGGGCCATCCCTGGCTCATCACCGAATACGGTGATGCGGAGCAGTTTCCGGTGTGGTCGGGAGAAGGCGATCTGCTACGCTTCGCCCTGCGATGGGCACAGCAGATGAATAGTATCTACGCTCTTCCGGATCTCGCGGGGGGCGTGGGCTGGGCGGCCTTTGACTATGCTTCTCCCGAATTCAACACACCCTGGGCTGTAACCGCCTATCACAACGTGGACGACGTTTATCGCCTGCCAAAAGCGTTTGCGGGATACGTTCTGGAGAGCCAAAAAGATCCTGACCTCTATGGCGCAACGGTGCATATCCTCAGCTATTGGCGGCGGAGTACGCCTGATTTGTGGGTGGCCAGCAACGCGGAGGAAGTCGAGGTTCGCGTGAACGGAAAATCTATCGGCCGTCAGCGGTCATCGGAATATACGAGCCTGCCCCATCCACTCTTCAAATTTGCCCTGGGCGATGCTTTCCAAGAAGGAACCGTAGAGGCCATCGCCTATCGCCATGGAGAAGTGGCGGCGCGCGAGCAAATGCGAACTCCAGAGGATGCGCGGACCTTGCAAATAGTCCCGGATGATTCGGCGATCATTGGCGACGCCGCCGACCTGACTAAAGTGGTGGTGTATGCGGTTGATGTGAATGGAACGATTGCGCCTTACGAGGACCGTCGGATTAACATTGATGTGCGAAACGGCCGGCTCCTCGGCATGAGCCCGGTACACTTGGAAGGTGGCCGGATCGCGTTCTACGTGCAGTCTCGCGAAGGGGAGCCCGGACCGATTGAGCTTCGGGTCAGCGCCGATGGTTTGACGTCCGCGGAACAAAGTATTGTGGTGCAGCCCGCCGTGGATACAGATTTGCCCTTTGGACCGTTTGACCTGCAACGAGACCAGGATCTGAAATTCAGGGCGTACAGAAGATAGTCAGCATAGGAATTGGGACCAGGAAAGGGCGAGCAATGTGGGGGATGGAAGATAAGGTTGTCATCATTACCGGGGCCGCGAACGGCATTGGTCGCGGCACCGCGGGGGTTTTTGCGGCCGAAGGCGCGCAGGCGGTGTTGGTGGATATCGATTTGGAGCTCGCCCAAAGAGTTGCGCGGGACATCGAAACCAAGGGCGGGAGGGCGATTGCCCTTAAGTGCGATGTGAGCCGCGGCGAGTCGGTAAAGAATATGGTCGATGAAGTCGCCCAGAAATTCGGCCGTATTGATGTGTTGCACGCCAACGCGGCGGTCCAGACCACTAAGCCAACATGTGAAGTGACGGAAGAAGAATGGGACCGGATGCACAACGTGAACTTGAAAGGTGTTTTTCTTTGTTGCAAATACGTGATTCCCATCATGCAGAAGCAGAAAAAAGGAGCGGTGATTATCACTTCTTCCGGTCACGCTTTCGCCACCTACGCCAACTGCTCCGCCTATGCGGCAACCAAGGGCGGTGAATTGGCTTATATGCGGGCGGTCGCCCTCGACTACGCCCGGGACGGCATTCGCGTTAACTGCGTGGTTCCCGGCGCGACCGACACTCGCTTGGTACAAAGCTACGTCCAGGAATCGAAAAATCCCGAGGAGACGCTCCAGAAGCTTCTGGGAAGCGTTCCCATGGGGCGTCTCGCCAAGCCCGAGGAAATCGGACATGCTGTGCTGTTCCTCGCCTCCGACTATGCGGCCTATATTACGGGCACAAGCCTGACCGTGGACGGTGGCATTCTGGCCCAGGCGTAGTGGTCTATAATTCGTGCGGTCGCAAACCACAGAAATCCAAGTGGGCAGGCTCTCTCAAAGGAGATCTATGTCATCCGTCCTTTATCGTGACACGCTGACGCACCCTCCCCTTCCCCGTAAGATGTTCTTCCATTTGCTGGTCGTTCTCTGGATGGGGTTGTGTGTCATTTGCTCACAAGCGCAAAGCGCTCTGCCGGAACGCGCCCTTAAGGAACTGGAGAAGTTGCCACCTGGGGTCCAGAATGCCGTAAAACAACTGGCAGCCTTGAACCAATTGCCCGACCCGCGATGGAAGATGCACGCCACCGACCTTGCCCACGGCGAAGCGGTCACCCTCGATGACTCCGCATGGGAAGTAGCCAAGGTGCACGCCGAGGGGCCAAGAACGGGCGTCTGGTACCGGGCATGGGTGGAAATACCGAAGGACGTAAATGGATACGACGTAACCGGCGCAAAAATTTGGTTCGCGTTCAATATCGATATCGGCGGTGGATCGGGATCGGAAATCATTTACGTAGATGGCCGGCGCGTTGCCATGGGAGAGGACCTGGAGCCCATGGTTTTGTTCGACCAAGCCAAACCTGGCGACAAAGTTCTAGTTGCCGTGAAGTTGCCGCCGAGTCCTGAGCCGAAGTTTTTCGATGGTTCCGAGCTGAGGATCGAAGCTGCGAATGGCCGTCCCGATCCCGAGATGCTGTGGAAAGAGATTTTCTCGGCGGGTGGGTTGGCTTCCACCATGGGAGCCGATGGAGCTGACGCCCTTAAGCAAATGGAAGCGGCGTCCAGCGCCGTGAATTTCGATGCTCTGCGCCACGGCGATCAAAAGGCTTTCGATGCGTCTTTAGCCAAGGCAAGCGACGCTCTTGCCGTAATAAATCCACAGCTGAAAAAGTTTTCCCAACAGCTTACCGGCAACTCGCATATTGACGCTGCCTGGTTATGGCCATGGACGGAAACCGTCGATGTCGTCCGCCGGACGTTTGGGACGACGCTGCAACTCATGGATGAATATCCGGAACTGCACTACGCCCAGTCGGCCGCACAATACAGCGAATGGATGGAACAGAAGTATCCTGCGATGTTTAAGGAGATCCAGGATCGCGCCAAACAGAAGCGCTGGGAAGCGGTCGGCGGAATGTGGATTGAGCCGGACCTGAATATGCCCGACGGCGAATCGCTGGTTCGCCAGTTGCTGGTTGGGAAGCGTTATTTCAAGGAAAAATACGGCCAGGATGTTCGCATCGGTTGGAACCCAGATTCTTTTGGCTATAACTGGCAGCTTCCTCAGATTTACAAGAAATCCGGCGTGGATTATTTTGTCACGCAAAAGATGGGCTGGAACGAGACGAATAAGCTTCCCCTGAAGCTGTTCTGGTGGCAATCTCCCGATGGCAGCCGGGTTCTGGCTTACTTCCCTTACGGATACAGCGAAGAAAATGAACCTCTGGTTATGGCGTATGACCTTCGCAATGGAGTTACCCTGACTCCGGGACTTACGGACGAGTTGCAGCTATTCGGTGACGGCGATCACGGAGGCGGCCCTACGCGAACGATTCTCGACCGAGGGATTCGCTGGTCCGATCCCAAGGTCAGCTTTCCAGCGCTCAATTTCGGCAGTGCACAAGGCTTCTTCGACAAAGTTGGGCCGAAACTCGACACCGCAAACGCGCCTGTTTGGAATTACAAGTCCGTAGCCGCGGAAGGGGCGAAGCTGCCGCCTTCGACCGAGGGCAAGATTGAGCTCCCCATTTGGAACGATGAGCTCTATCTTGAATTTCACCGTGGCGTCTTTACCACGCAGTCCAATCACAAGCGCAATATGCGTGAAAGCGAAGAGTGGCTTCTCAACGCGGAAAAGTATTCTTCGCTGGCATGGCTGCAGGGAGATTCTTACCCAGGCGCGGACTTTAACGAAGGTTGGAAGAAAGTTCTGTTCAACCAATTCCACGATCTGGCAGCGGGTTCGGGAATTGGAGTGATTTATAGAGACGCGCAGAAAGATTACAACGTCGTTCACTGGACTGCGGAAGATGCCGATAGGAAGGCGTGGCACACCGTCGCCAGCGAAGTGAATACCAGGTCAGCGAGTGGTGTTGGTGTTCCCGTAATGCTATGGAATCCTCTCGCCTGGGAACGGTCCAAGGATTTGGTTACGGTAAGCGTACAGATGCCGCAGAAGACGCCGGGTGGCGTTTCCGTACTGGGCGCCCAAGGGAAACCTCTACCCATGCAGATTCTGTCGAGCAAGCCTGCAACCAACAGCTATGAGGTGCTGGTCGAGGCCAAGAATGTGCCCTCGTTGGGTTATACCGTCTTGCGTGTGGTGCCGGGCGCTCGTCCCGTGCCAACGGATCTGAAAGCGCAAGACTACACACTGGAGAATTCGGTTGTGCGAGTCACGGTCGATCCGCAGACCGGGTGCATTACGAGTCTGTATGACAAGAAGGCGAGTTTTGAATCACTGGCCGCCGGCGGCTGCGGCGACGAACTGGTCGCCTTTCAGGATAAGCCGAAGGAATACGACGCCTGGAATATTGACGCGGACTTCGAAAAAGTCTTCACTCGCCTGGACCATGCCGACTCGGTGGAGCTAGTCGAAAAAGGTCCGGTACGCGCGACCATCCGAGTGACGCACAGCTGGCAGAGCTCAAAGTTTGTTCAGGACATCACTCTCTATGCTGGCCTTGACCGAGTGGACGTCGTCAATGACATCGACTGGCACGAGACTCACGTTCTGCTGAAAGCGGCTTTCCCGCTGGCGGCTTCCAGCGATCAGGCAACCTACGAAATTCCCTACGGAACCATCCAACGGCCGACCTCGCGGAATAATAGCTGGGAAGCGGCCAAGTTCGAAGTTCCGGCGCTGCGCTGGGCCGATCTCGGCGACGGCAATCACGGTTTCAGTCTGATCAACGAATCGAAGTACGGTTACGACGCAAAGGGGAATGTCTTGCGGCTCTCTTTGCTGCGTTCTCCCACATCTCCCGATCCCAATGCGGACCGCGGCCACCATCATTTCGCATATTCGCTTTACCCTCACCCCGGCGACTGGAAACAGGCTCTCACCGTGCGGCGCGGATACGAGTTCAACTACAAACTCAAGGCCATGCAGGTGGAGGCTCACGAAGGAAAGATGCCGGCTGAACATTCGTTTGCAAGCACCGGAGCGGAGAACGTGGTGCTGACTGCGATGAAGAAAACGGAAGATGGAGACGCGCTGCTGCTGCGTTTCTACGAGTGGGCGGGCAAAAGCGGTGATGCCGAACTGTCAGTTCCAGAAGGGGCGCTTTCCGCGAAGCTGGCAGATCTCATGGAGGAGCCATCCGGCGAGGACCTTCCCATAAAGGCTGACAAAATTACGGTGCCGGTTCACCCGTTTGAGATTGTTTCGGTGCGAGTAGCATACGCGCCACATAAATAAGGGTCGGGCTGCGTCTTGCCGACCTTCTGGAAAGCGGATTTCTCGCTGCGCTCGAAATGACAACGTTGCGGGAGGCGAATGAATAAAGGCGGCCGCTAGGCCGCCTTATTCATTGCGGACGAAAAGCTATACGGTGGACGCGGATTTCTCGCGGCACTCATTGCACAGCGCTACGACAGAAGTGACCAAATCATCCATCTGTTGCTGGTAAACCGAGTCCAGAGTCATGGTTGGCTGGCGCATGCGGGCATTAGGCAGAATGCCGCGCCGCACGAAAACCCGTTTCTCGATGTGCACCGCAACTTCCAGATGCTGCATGGCAAATGCGAGGTAAGGGACCAGTTGATAGAAAAGAGCCTTGGCTTCTTCCTTGTGTCCCTGCTTGTACAGTTCGTACACACGCACATAAACATCGAGGCAAGCGGCTCCCGGCATTACCGCGGAGGCGCCATGCGAAAGGCCGTCAATCATGGCGATGCCGCCCAGGCCGTAAATAATTTGTACCTGGCCCTTGCTCTGCTCGATGATCTCGGCGGATTTCTGTCCAGGCAGAAGCACTTCGAGCTTTGCGAACATGAAATTGGGATGCTGTTTGGCCAGTTCAACGAAAATCTTGGCGGGCAGGCCGGACCCGGTGAAATCCGCATCTTGCAGCATGACCGGAATATTGACCGAATCGCAAATGCGGCTGTAGAAGGCGATCATTTCCGATGCTGGGAGCGAGGAGGTCCGCGGCGCGTTGATCATTAAACAATCGGCGCCGACCTTTTCCGCGTAGCGGGAGAACTCAATCGTGTTCTGTGTCGATCCGCAACTGGTCGCGGCAATCGCGGGAACCCGCTTGCGGGTTTGGTCCACCAGAACATCCACCCAATGGTAGCGTTCCTTGTCCGAGAGCTTGTAGAACTCTCCGCCGTAACCCGGCCCGCAGACTGCGGCGGCCCCGGCTTCAATCGCCCAATCAATCTGACGCCGCAGGGAATCGTCATCAATCGATTCGTCTTCCCGGAAGGTTGTCGCCATCACGGGCGTAATGCCATTCAATCGCAACATGAGTTGTCCTTAAGATCCTAAAATTGCCGTGAGGGCTAAACCCTGAGCGGCCACCACACTAGATACCAGACTATAACTATAACGAATGCCTTGGGTAGATTCAATGCGCTGCGGCCAGGCCATATTCTCGCTCAAACCACTGTGATTACTGCATGTTTTGCGGCGCTGCTGCTCCTGAGGTGTGTTGCGGTTGCCCTTTGATCAAGCTCAATCGCAAAATGGAACGAATGCGTTCACCGCTATGCAAAACCTTGCCGTCGCCGTAGTTGGAAACGTATTCGCCAAGAGGCGCGGTGCTTCCGCCGTACCAATTGTTGACATAGACTGCGACTCGGTCCGATTCAACCGACACGCGCAGGCTTTGGGTTCCGTCCGAATGGATGGCCCAGCCCTGTCCGTCTGCGTCTCTCACGGAAGCCTCCGTGATGTTGCGCTTGGTGCTGCGGAAATCGTTGCTGCCCATTGGAGAATCGTCCTCGGCGTAGGACCAAGTGGGAATGACGAAAGCCGGCTTGCCGGTATGAGCCTGCACATTCCCCGAGAGCGCGGCGATGTGATCTTCGGGATACCACGTCCATTCGCCCGTCCTTTTCCAGGCGAGCCGATCCATCCAAACGGGAATGCCTAGCTCAAAGCCCATTTCAATGGCATGGACTTCGGGGCCGTCGTACTGAAAGTCGTACGAGATGGTCATGTCGCCGTTGGGACTAAGAGTGGTCGTGTAGGTCCCGACGAGCTCCGGATAGTGCCCCTGAGACGTAATCGTGATGCTGCCGTCGTTCTCGGAAATGTCCACCGGGCGGTCAAGGGTCCAGGTTCGAGGATTGGGGAAAGACGGCAGCGAGCCGCGAATGGGGAGCAGGTGAATTTGCGGCTGATCGTACAGCATGACTGCATTGTTCGCCACAAAGTAGTCAAGGAGACCACGCTCGCCGCCCACTCCGGCAGAAAAGCCGTTGCCATCAATTCGCGGTGTGATGCCTGAGAGCAATTCCTGAGTGGAACGACGCAAGGGCATATTCGAAGGTGGTGGCGGAGTCGCAGGAGCCTTGCCGAGCTCCACAGCAAATACGTTCACCAGGTTCTCCCCCCGCAGAAAGCGAAGTTGCAATTCGCTGCCCGGCCGTATGGGAGCGGTGACAGGAATTTCGAGAGTCCCGGAACTCTGAGGCGCAATATCGGCTTGTACCGTCCCCTGCTGATCGCCCAGTTGCCACTTCACGGCGAGCTCGGAAAGATTGGTGAAGAAATACTTGTTCTCCACGGGGATATGCAGTGGCCCGGACGTCGGAAGAGCCAACTCCCGGATGCCGACCTTGATTGGCGAATACAGATTCTTGATATGCCAGAATTCCGGCTTACGCCGCCGCCAGCCATCAATTACCCCCCAAGGTGCATCGCCAACCAGGCCTTTTCCATCCTGATGGTAAATGCGATCGACTCCGTGGCCTTCATCATAGCCACGGCCGTATTCAGATCCCCGGCCGGGAACCAGGAACATGTCATCGGACCAAGCCCAAATGAAGCTGGCCTGCACGACCTTGCTCTTCCAGAAAGCGTCCATGACATCAACCAGCGGAGCGACGTAGTAGTCGCGCAGGCCGGGATCGCGCCATAGCGAAGCGCCATCCCCCTGGCCCCAAATGCCCTGAAAAATTGCGATGCTCTCATCCCACAAGACCGGTTTGTCATTATTGTCGACAGAATGAATGCCAGCCACGCTCATCGGATTGTGATGAATGGTGAAATCCACATTGTTGGTCCAGCTCCCCATCACCGGCCGGCTGGGATCATGCGCGCGAATTTCCCGGATATCCAAATTGAGGGTCGGTCCCCAGTCGCTCTCGTTGCCTCCCGACCAATAGGCGACCGAAGGGTGGCTCATGTCCCGCTCGACCATCTCCGCGGCAATTTGCCGGGTGAAGGCGCCCCATCGCAGATCGTAGGCATTGTCCACCCAACAAAACGGAGCTTCTTCTTCGACGTAAATGCCGAGTTCGTCGGCAATATCCAACAATTCTGGGATGGGGATGTAATGCGAGGTTCGCAACGAATCGATGTTGTCTTCTTTCATCAATTCGACATCGCGGCGTTCGACCGCGGGAGTGACCGCGCGGCCCAATAGCGGGTCAGAGTCGTGATGCGCCGTGCCTTTGAGCTTGATGGGTACGCCGTCAATCATAAGTGCGGTCTTGTCGACTCGCGTGTCGCGAAACCCAACTTTTCTCGTCACGCGTTCAATTTCTGCTCCGTTGCGGGAGATCACCGTTTCGAGCGTATAGAGATTGGGATGCTCTGCATTCCACAGTAGAGGCGCCGCGACCGATAATTTCACGGTTTGTTCTTTCTTCGACCACGCAGAAAGATCGACAGGAATAGGCTCGCTACTGGCTACAGTTCTCCTATCTTCATTATTTTTATTTTTATCTTGATCCTGGATCAAGTTCAGACGCAACGTTGTGCCAGAAGCCGTGGAGACGCCTTCATTTTCTACCGAGACTTCCGTTACCAGAGCAGCGTTCCTGTGCTCGGAATCAAACTCGGCGTGGGCTTGCTCGCGCTGCACGTGGATTGTTGGAACCGCGAAGACCCTCGCCCGGCGGAAGATCCCGGCCAGCGGAAAATCCGCGTACATGCTCATGTGATCCATCTTGGAGGCTTGAGTCTCCTGAATCACGCGGACCGCGATCACGTTGTCACCTCCAGGGTTGGCCGCGTCAGTGACATCGAGCTGAAAGGGAGTTGCTCCTCCCATGTGCGAACCTACGCGGCGGCCGTTCCACCAGACTTCGGCACCGCTGTACACGCCGTCAAAGGCGATTCGAATCCGGCGGCCTCGCCAGTCGGCTGGTATCGGTATATGCCTGCGATATCCGCCTTGCCCCTTTTCGGGTTGATAACCCTGCATTACCCAGTGGGCGGGCACGTCAATCTGCCCCCAGGACGAATCGTCGAATTTGGCCTGCTCGAAGCCTGAAGGAGGATCGGGAATGAACCTCCACTTGCCATCCAGTTCAACCGTAGAATCTGGTATGGGTGAGGGAACCAATCCTTCATGGATATCGCCAGCATCAACTACTTTGCGTACTGTTTCGTCAGTTGTTACCGCGGCGAATTCGACCGGACCGGCAAGTCCCACCGGGGTCGGAATCGTAAAGTCGCCCTGGTCACCCGGCATAGCGCTGGCCTTCCAGGGTTTGCCGCCGGCGTGGCCGGAAGCCTGCACTTCGGCTTTGAGCCCATTCGCTCCGAATCCGTCGGTCAAAACGCCGATGATATTGCCGCGAGCATCCCCGCGAACGTCTAGCCAGCCGGACATGTTCTTGGAGTAAACCTCTATTTCGGTGATGTGAGCTTTGGCATCCAGTCCGGTCAAGCGCAGCTTTGTAATGGTGTGCTCGGGCACGCGCCGGTAAATCGTCACTGGAAGCGGCGATTTTCCGTCCCCGACGTCGGTCAGGTCGTGCCAGGAGCCCGCTTCAAAAATCTCTGCCTTGAGATGCGTAAGATCCGGCGCGCCATGACGAGACTCCCAGCGATGAATCACCAACTCGCGGATTAGAACTGGGTCTTTCCAAGAGAGCACGATCCATGAAGGGTTATCCGAGGATCCAGACAATTCCCAATCCGTATCCAGCAAACCATCCACGACCTGGCGCGCAGCGTGGCCGACGGCTTCATCGGAAGCGACAACGCTGCTAGCATTCGCAACGTTTTGATTGTTTTGGGCGTGACCAAAAGAAAGCAAAAGAAGAGGAGTGATCCAAATGAGACGAGAAATCATGGCGTCCGCAATATAAGGCGTGCGGTCCCCAAGTTTCAAGTTAAATAGCTTAAGTTCGGAATAACTTCCGAAAATCCATTCGGGCCATTAAGCTCGGGTAAGCAATCTCCAGCGTGGAGTACAATGCTGAGCGCGTGGTGAATCTGTCGTCCGCCAGCGAACCGCTTGACTAATCTGGGGAGATCGTTCGTTCCGTGAAGACATCCGCTGTGTTCCTGGCCGCTCTCGTATGTCTGGCGTCCAGTCTTCTTGCTGAATCGGGATCGCAGCAAATTCGCTGGGACCGCCAAACCTTCACCATCGGTGGCAAGGACGTCGTCCTCATCGGCGGCTCGATGCACTATTTCCGAATTCCGCGGGCTGAGTGGGCGGCGACGTTCGAGAGGATGCGGGAGGACGGTTTCAACGTCGTCGACATCTATATCCCCTGGTTTATCCACGAACCGGAAGAGAACACGTTCGATTTTCAGAGTCTGCAACGCTTTCTGGATATGGCTCACGAGTATGGGCTGTACATCGTTGCCCGGCCCGGACCCTACATCAACAGTGAAGCCGATCAAGGTGCTTTTCCACGCTGGCTCTCTGGAAAGGGTGTCGGATTTCGCAGGAATACGGAGTTAGACCGCAAATGGAGCAAGCACTGGTATGACGCCGTCATGCCGGTCTTGGCCCGCAATCAGATCACGCACGGCGGACCGGTCATCATGGTGCAGATCGAGAACGAGTACGGCCACCCGCAATACATACCCGTCGAAGAAAAGAAAGAATTTCTGCGGTTCCTGTATCAAACCACGGCGGCGTATGGGTTCGACGTTCCCTTGCTGGGAAATGACATGCAATTTGCGCAGGATGATCCGAATGATCCCATCCTCTCGAAGATTTACGGCACGGTGGACGCCTACTTCGGATCCTACCAAGAACTCGAACAGATGTTGACCAGGCAGCGGCAGCTGAATACGAATTCTCCGCTTGGCTGCGCCGAGTATGGCCTCGACGGGGCAGAAGCGACGGTGCGAACCATGCTTGGGCTGGGCACGGACTATCTCGATGAGTACCTGTTTCGGGGTGGCTCGCAGTTTTCCTATGCGGCCAAGGGCTATGAATTCGCCGGGTACAGCGCAGACGCGATTGTCGAGGAAGGCGGATACATCCTGCCAAAGTACCGGGCGATGAAGACCAATGCACTTTTCCTACGACAATTCGGGGCGACTCTGGCGCGAGCGGAGCCCGCGGTAGAGCCCGCCACGGTGGATGACCCCGAGGTTTGGGTTAAGCAGCGAAACAAAGGCGACCAGGGTTTCCTCTTTGTGCGATCGGATATGCGAGGTGTCAGCGATCTCACGCTCGCGCTAAAATCGGTAAGCCAGCAGCATATTACCTATCACGATCCCAAATCCGGCGAAGCGCGTGTGATCCCGCGATATTCGACGTTGTTGCTGCGCAGAGAACAGACGCGTCTCATGGTCTTGAATTTACCGGTGAAGGATCAAACCACCCTTGTCTATTCGACAGCCGACTTGTTGGGGCGGTACGACTATCAAGACCGCACTTGGCTGGTGTTCTATGGCAATCCCGGCGAGGAAAGCGAAGCGGCATTCTCATTCACATCAAAACCTGCTGACTTAGGCCCGGATGCTATTTGGGATGAGGCCCGGCATGAAGTGATTTTCCGGCTCCAGTTTGGGAGTGAAGATCAAGTTATTCCCGTCGGCAAAGGTGTCTCCCTGCTCATGCTTTCCCGCGAACGTGCTTATCGGGCCAAGGAATTGTCAGTAGGCGGCAAGACTGCACTCGTGGTTTCAGGCGCTGATGACGCGGTGTTTGACGCCGCTGGTCACGGTGTAGCGCTCCACTTGGAATTGCGGCAGCCGGAAGGACAATTTACGGTTCTGGCGGCCAACCGACTCACACGGGTGACGCTGAGCGGATCAGCGATTGCAATCAAGCGAGGATCTGGAACGCAACAATTCATGGCGAACATTCCAGTTCCCAGTCTCACCCTTCGCGACGGAACTATCCGAGTAACGAAATCCTGGACAGGATTTGCTGCGACTACTGCCAAAAGCCTGAACCAGTTGGTATCACTTCCGGAAGCCGGTATCTGGAAAAAGGGAATTACGCGTTACCACGCGAGTTTCCCGGGCCGCGCGAGTGCGCTACGGTTTCGCTTCTTCACCGACGACTACAAGCTTGTCTATATGAACGGGCAGTTCGTTTCGGAAGCCTCCAATCGATCCCGAGAAACGATTCTTCGAGCGCAATACTGCGCCAGTCACGAAACCTGCACCGCCGACATTTATTACGTGGACACCGGCCGTCCGAAAGAGGATCTGGGATTGTGGCGGCTGGATGAGGACAAGGGATTGCAAGCAGCCGACTGGCTCGATGGAAATTCAGAAGTTCCTCTGAATGCGGAGTGGCGGGCTCAGTTCTCCGCGCTTGACCGCGTCGGCCAACCGTCAGAAGGGAAAACCGGGTTGCCGGTCCTCGAATATTCCTTTCCGCGGCCCTCGTCTGGCGGGTTGGGTGCTGTGTGGCGAGCTTTCATGCCTTCGGTGCCTGGCCTTGTTTATCTGAATGGCGTGTACGTCGAACACTACGAGCCTGGACGCGAGCCGAATATCGGACGTCCTGGAATTTATTTGCCGCCTTCCCTACTGAAAGAAGATAATGGTCTGCTTTTCGTGGCGCTTCAACCGCTTCCGCCGAATTTGCCATTGCCGGTGATTCGCGCAGATGCTGACAGTATTCGGAAGAGAGCGACCGTGATGCTGGAGTTTGCTGGAAACACGGATGCGCGGTAGCTCAATGAAAATGGACGGGAGCACCGCCGCCAATGTCAATGGGATGGATCATGTCTTTATCTGGTGAAATCATTTCAAATCTGATGTGAAACGAAAGTAGGGAGTTCTCATGTGGTTCAAGGCTGTCTCAGTCATTTTCGTTGCGCTTGTGCTCGCCGGTTGCTCGGGTGCTCCGAATAATCCCGTGCAATCCGCCACTTCGCCTCAGCCACAAGCGGTCGTAATTGGCGGCGAACCCGTGGTCACGCTGGAACGGCAGCGCTCGCAATTATCAAACTCCCCGGAATTTCTTTCGGTGCAGGTATTGCCGGGAAAAGGAATGAACGTCTTCCAGGTCAGAGCATTCCTGCCGGGCAAAGGTGAAATAAACCTAATCGCTTCTCCACCCTTGGAGGAAGCTGCCAAAACTCTCAATAACGGCCAGGAGGATTTCTATGACCTGAAGTCTGCTACTCTGGGTGGCGCGATTCTCGTGCCCTACGCGAACCGAATTCGCGGGAAACTTTCGGCCGACGGAAAAAGTATTGTGACCCAGGTGAATGGTAAGACCATTTCGCTGCCCGCCAATATGCAAGCAAAACATCCCGACGCCGAGAAGGTGGCAATCCACGGCCTGATCCTCGACGCCAAGTTTCAAGATGTGAATGTAACCAAGAGCGGCGACGACTCCAGGGTGACCGCAACTTTGCATGGAGGCAATTTCGACGGACGTTGGTTCTCGAAGACCGATGTAACTGTAACCACCAGCCTCGCGGCGAATGCCGTGGAACTTGACGTTCAGCTGAAGAATGTTGGAGATGAACCGCTTCCGGCCAGCGTGGGTTGGCATCCTTACTTTATTTTCCCCGGGGGCGACCGGCAGCAAGGGCGGCTGCACATTCCTGCTAAGAGGCGCGCGCTGGTCAACAACTATGAAGACGTGTTTCCCACCGGCAAGACTGAGGCGCTCGCGGGGACACCTTACGACTTCACCGCCGCTAAAGGTGCGCCGCTCGGGACGCAGTTTCTCGACGATAGCTTTGTCGATCTCGACCGACAGCCCGATGGCAGCGTGATCGCGGAAATTACCGATCCGAAAACGATGTATGGGCTGAAAGTGATTGCGCTTTCCAAAGAGATCCACGCAATGCAGGCCTATTCTCCGCCGGAGAAGGGCTTTCTCGCGTTGGAGCCGCAGTTTAACTATGTAGATCCGTATGGTAAAGAGTGGGGGAAAACCGACACAGGCATGGTGGTATTGAAGCCAGGCGAGTCAGTCACATATCGCGTTCGGTTGGAATTATTTATTCCGAACTAGGGCGTCAGGGTGTTACGGCCCTCCCGTCTCAGAGTTCAGTGGTCAGCAGGTAATCTCGTTTTGAGGTGAAGGAATGCGTCTGATTCAATTTGGTTCCCGTGGTCAGGAAAAGGCTGGAATTCTGTCCTCCGATGGCAAGAGAAAAGATATGTCTGCGTTCTTTAGCGGATGGGATAGCGAATTCTTTCGCAACGATGGCATCGGCCGTTTGGCGAGCTTCTTAGAATCCGACGAAGCGCACTCTCTTCCCGATGTCGCGGAAAACGCCCGCTGGGGAGCGCCCGTCGCTCGTCCCGGTAAAATTGTATGTGTCGGCCTGAACTACTCCGATCATGCCGCCGAAACCGGTGCCAAGATTCCCCAGGAACCCATTCTCTTTATGAAGGCGCCGAACACATGGGTTGGACCCTATGACGATGTTGAAATCCCCAAGGGCAGCGAGAAGACCGATTGGGAAGTCGAACTCGGGGTGGTGATCGGCAAAGAAGCCCGCTACGTCCGTTCCCAAGAAGAGGCGATGGAGCATGTCGCCGGTTACTGCATCTCCAACGATGTCTCCGAAAGGGCGTTTCAAGTCGAACGTGGCGGGCAATGGACCAAGGGCAAGAGTTGCGATACCTTCAGCCCGCTTGGCCCCTGGCTCGCCACGCGCGATGAACTGTCCGACGTAGGATCGCTGCCCATGTCGTTGCGCGTGAACGGCGAGCTGCGGCAGAACGGAAGCACCTCCAAGATGATATTCGGAGTTGCCCACCTGGTTTGGTACATTTCGCAGTTCATGACGCTTGAGCCGGGCGATTTGATCTCGACTGGAACTCCCCCCGGAGTGGGCATGGGAATGAAGCCCCCACAGTTCCTTAAAGTCGGGGATGTGATGGAGCTTGAAATCGAGGGCCTGGGGAAACAGAGGCAGAAATGCGTGCCTTACCGACCGTAATAAACCTCGCTGATCTCCCAGGGGTCGATCATTTCTTCGCGTTCTGGTCCTTCTTGTTCTTATGAAACCATCCCGTCAGTTTTTTCATGACTGAGGTTTTCTGTTGCGGGGCGGGCGCCGCATATTTCGGCCCGGATTTGCTCAGTAATTTTGACTTGAGCGCATTCCCGATCTGGCTGCCGATTTGCCCGGTCAGCATTCCTTTCACGTCGGGGACGAAGCTCGGGTTAGAAGTCGTCCCGCGAATGAAAAACGGAATGCTTTCTCCTTTGTCGCCCAAGCCGATCATCTGAGTAACGGCGGTGACGACGGCTCCATTCAAGTTTGCCGTCATCTGGTAGCTCAACGCTCCCCCTGGACCAATGCTCCCACTCCCCGTGAGAACACCGAGCGCCGGAATCGTGAGATTTACCTTCTCCGTGCGCACGCCATCTGGTGCTACGCGCGCGTCGGTGCTCAGATTCTGAATCGAAGTATCGGCCCCGGTTTTTGCACCGCTGAGCTTCGAGATGGAAGAAAGCTTCGATCCAAGGTCGAAACCCGCCAGCTTGGAATTGGAAAGGCGAATCGGGCCGGCAATGACCGGGCCAGAAGCCGGGCCGGTGATCGTAAGATTCGCCGAAAGAGTTCCGCCGCTCAGCCGCGAACCCGAGGGCAACACCACCCCAAGCGCTGGCAGCATCGCTTCGAGATCGTCTACCGGCATATTTTGAGCGTTCAACTTCATGTCCAGAGTAGCCGTCTGGCCTTGGATTTGGTAATTGCCGGTTAACTGGGCGACGGCTTTTCCCATGGAGATATCACTCTCGCTAATGGTTCCGCTCTGGCTGTGGAGTTGGTGCGCAACCGCATACTTGAGCTGGACCGGACGCCCTGCCGGCCCTCCGCTCTGTACCAGTTGCAGCTTCCGGGCCTGCAGCGTGCCCGAGGTTCGCACCTCTTGTCCATCCGAGCCGACGGTCCCATCGAAATCCGCCATCCCGGAAATTCCCGGGGAAAGCTCGCCAATGCCCGACGCCGCCAGGTCCAACTGTTTCACGCTCACCTGCGCTTGCAGCGGAGTTAAAGAGGTATCGGTGGAGTTGATGGGCCCGGCATTGCCGTCGAGCTTGAGCGTCCCTCCATTCGGCAATACGGCCGTCAGCGTGAAAGGGAACTGCGCGCCGAAAGAGAAGTTACGTACGCCGATGTTCACTGTGTCATAGACATGAGTTTGGCCGGTGTCGGCGTGGCCTACGGTGATGCGTCCGTCTTTTACGTCCAGCTGTTTTACGGCCAGGTCGGCGGTGGCAGGCTGGGGGCTCGGCGCCGCGGCAGGAGTGGACGCTGCCGCTGGGGTTGGATTGGTGGCTCCCAAGGTAGAGAAGTTCCACGTCCCGGCCGCGGACCGTAGCAGGGTAATCTCCGGGTGCTCCAGCGTGAGCTCGGTGACATGCAGGCTCTTGGAGAAGATCAGTGGGAGTATTTCCACACCGACTTTCAAAAATTTGGCCCGGACGAAGGGACTCTGGCCGAAGGCCGGATCGTCGGCAATGGCGAGGTCCTGAGCCGTAACGCTGCCCGCCATAAGGGAGAGGCTAAGGTTCCCCACTGTGACCGGGCGTCCGAGGGCGGCGGAAAGCTCAGACTCGAGCTTTGGGCGAAAGCTATTGGCATTCAGCCCGAACGGCAAGGCAATCACGGCTACTACGATGACCCCAAGAACGATTCCAGCGATACGCAGCTTGTGCTTCATAAACCTTTGTCTCCCGCGCCAGAGCCACAACTTGCAGGAGCGAGAATGATACCCGTGTAGGGTCTGCCAGGGGTAGGCGAAATTTCAACCAGGCAGGATGTTATCTATTGCGTTCCCATAGGAGTCCTGATAAGGTTTCTATTGCTATCCCATAGGTAAATCATGACCGACATAGTCAGGACCGATACTCCTAAGCCCGATAACGACAAAACCGACGTATTGCAAGGCACCCTTTCCCTGATGGTGCTAACTACTCTCCAAACCATGGGCCCTCAGCATGGATATGGCATTGCCCGCCGAATCGAGCAGACCAGCGGTGACCGCCTGTCCCTCAACTACGGGACCGTGTATCCGGCTCTCCTAAAGCTGGAACAGAAGGGCTATATCGCCTCCGAATGGGGGCTTTCCGAGAACAACCGCAAGGCCAAGTACTACCGCCTTACGTGCGCAGGCCGCAAGAAGCTGGAGAAGGAAGCCCAGGAATGGGAACAAACCGCCGCCATGATGGCGCGGTTTTTGTCTCCGGCGAAGGAGCCGTCATGAGGAAACTGCGTGCCTATGTTGTGCGCCTGGGTGAGCTGTTCCGCCGCAAACGGCGGGATCAAGAGCTGGCGGAGGAGATTGAGAGCCACTTGCAGATGCACATCGAAGACAATCTGCGCGTCGGGATGAATCCTATCGAGGCGCGCCGCAATGCACTCAT